>JAEEGJ010009618.1_pt1 | contig 25732 bp, 13 predicted proteins | sample 8958761 | NCBI WGS metagenome assembly JAEEGJ01 (sample SAMN16246546, study PRJNA631951) | gut metagenome | biome: gut microbiome; feature: rumen; material: RS-attached | host: Bos | place: Iran: Karaj | collected 2018-10 | reverse complement strand
CGATCGGCGGGCTTGAACTCAACGACACGGAAAAGACGGTCACGCTCGACGGCGAAGACCTGGCCTTAAGGCCAAAGGAATACGACATCTTGAAGCTTCTGATGGGGAATCCCGGAAAAGTTTTCTCGACCAAGGAAATCTACAGGCTCGTCTGGAAGGATTCCCCTGCCGGAAGCAGCGAGAATACAGTCGCAGTACACATCCGCCACCTTCGCGAAAAGATCGAGATAAACCCCAACGAACCCCGCTACCTCAAGGTGATCTGGGGACAGGGTTACAAGATTGAAAAGGAAAAAGAAAATGGAAGAAAATAACAAACTCGCTCTTGCGGAAGACATTGAGAACGCTTCAGCAACAGAAGCGGCCTCTCCCGCATCACACCCGATAAAGAAGCTCCCGCTGACCCACAGCCTCCCGGCCAAGGTCGCGGCATTCATCCTGACGGTAATCACTGCGGCAGTCGCATGCGCATCCATCCTGCTCGGTCTGATGTACCTCACTTCAAACCGGCACTTCTACACCGTGCCGAAGGATGAACTGAAGAGGCAGATGTTCGAAACCGAGGCATGTGACAACGCCAAGAACGTCATATCAGTCCTCACTGATCCCAATGTCGATGACAGCAGGGCAAGTGCTACCGCGGTCGTTGATCTGAAGAACATCGCCTCCATGAATGTCGAGTTCTCCAACGACCTGTCATTCAAGAATTGGTCCTACGACTCCGGCAAGGAACCCGGTGGCATCAAGTTCACCTTTACGTTCTATGATTTCGGCGACGGCTATGTCGAACGCACTTCTTCAGTCGTTCTGGGCGCGAAAAGCTCTGCAAAGGTAACAGTCGTCCTCGCAAAGTCTTTCACCGCATCAGACAGATATTCCATGGACTCTGTGCTTCTCGATTTCCTTTATTCGATGCGCTACATGGTCTTCGTAATCGCCGTGATCACCGTGATCATGGCGATCGCGGGCTTTATCTTCCTCATGACCGCATCGGGCAGGCACCAGACCTCCGACAAGCCCGAGGCAAGCTTCGGCACCAAGATCCCGTTTGACCTTCTCGTCTTCGGAACAGCCCTGTTATTCGGTTGTTTCCTGTTAGTACTCCATCAGATCAGCCACAGGGATTCATTAGAACTCATTCTCGCCATATTCTGCATGATCGCAGCAATGGCAGCCGGCCTCGGCCTTTGCATGAGCCTTGCTACAAGGATCAAGCTCGGCGGCTGGTGGAAGAACACGGTCACTTACATGATCCTCCACTTCATCTGGAAGTGCATCAAGGCTTTCTTCAAGCTCATTACAAAGATTCCGCTCGTCTGGAAAACAACAGTCATAGCATGCGGAATATTCTTTTTCGATCTGCTTTTCGTAGGCCTGGCTGATGAAGCCGAAAAGATAATCTACATCTTCATCCGTTCCATAATCCTGCTCCCGGCCATAGTCTATGTCGCCGTAATGCTCAGGAATCTCCTTAACGGCAGCAAGGCTCTGGCAGACGGCAAGCTCGATGAACAGGTCAGCACGAGCGGCATGATCCTTGATCTCAAGACAGCCGCAAACAACCTCAACAGCATCGGCATGGGAATGTCCCGCGCAGTCGAGGAACGAATGAAGAGCGAACGCATGAAGACCGAACTCATCACCAACGTATCGCACGACATCAAGACGCCTCTGACGTCCATCATCAACTATTCTGACCTGATCATGAAAGAGTCAAAAGACAGCGAAAAGGTCGCGGAATATTCCGAGGTCCTCCACCGCCAGAGTGAGAAATTAAAGCGCCTCATCGATGACCTCGTTGAGACTTCCAAAGCGACCACCGGCAACCTCGAAGTAAACCTCGCTCCCTGTTCCGTAAACGAGATGCTGAGCCAGGCCGAGGGCGAATACGAGCAGAAGATGGAAGCCGCGGGATTAACGCTCATTTCCAACGTGCCCGAAAAGACCGTTTCGATAATGGCTGACGGCAGAAGGCTCTGGAGGGTTTTCGATAACCTCCTTAACAACGCCTGCAAGTACGCGCTCTCCGGAACCCGCGTTTACATGTCTCTCGAAGAGAAAGACAAAGAGGCTGTCATCACGTTCAAGAACACATCGCGCGATGCGCTGAACATCTCCGCCGATGAGCTCATGGAAAGGTTCGTCAGAGGCGACAAGTCGAGGAACAGCGGCACTGAGGGCAACGGTCTTGGACTCGCCATCGCAAAGAGCCTCACGGATCTTCAGAACGGCAAGTTAGAGCTCTTCATCGACGGCGACCTTTTCAAGGCCGAGCTCAGATTCCCTCTTATCTGACACAAATTACTCAATATTTCATGATATAATGGCAACGGTCCTGCAAAGGACCGTTGTTCGTATCTATATAAAGCATTCACCAAAGGAGTCCACTATGTCACAGTTACTCAGAATCAAGTGCCCTTCATGCGGCCAGGTCGTAGACGTTCCCGGCAACGGTACATGCGCAAAGTGCAGCAACCCCCTCATCCTTCCTGAAGAAGGCGTTATCCAGATGTACCGTATGGGCAACCCTCTCGGAATGGCAGTAGGATTCGGAATCTATCTCAACGAGATCCCCATGGGACACCTCGCTAACTCCGAGTCCATCAGGATCCCCGTTTCTTACGGTCACTACAAGGTTCACATGACACACGGCATGAGCCGCAAAGGCGTAGACGCTGAATTCGACGTCACACCCCAAGACAGGTTCATTTACCTCAAGGCTCACATCAAGCCCGGTTTCTGGGCCAACACGGTCGTTGTTGAAAGAGTTCCCGGCGACCAGATGCCCCCTCTCTGATCTGACGGCAAACCAGCAATCAAAAACAGGGCCTTTTGGGGGTCCTGTTTTTTGTCCTGTCCTTCGCAAAAACACTTTTAAGTTGAACCTATGATCTTTATCTCAGTTCCTTCAGGAATCTCTTTGACGTAAACCTGGAAGCATTCCTTGCCGTCCTTATGGAATGGATATGCCTCGTACCAGTACCCTCCGATACCGACATAGATCTTCGTGTTGTCACCGTATGTGCCCTTAGCGAGCGTGCCGGTGATCGTCGTATATCCGTTTGCTGAAGACATCTTATATTCAGCACCTTCCATTACCTTTACTCCTACGGGATTTCCCTCTATCTCAGTGGCCGGGAGCTTGGGCGGGTTCTCAGCCAACTGCGGCAGGAACCTTTCCGCCTTTTCCATTATCACAACGTTCGCCTTGATCGACTCAAAGTCTCTCACCTGCACCGTCAGAGATCTTGAGAACAGAGCGTTCGTATAAGATTCAGCCATGAACGGCAGGAGTGAGCTTCCGAACGAATCGCGGTACATCAGGAGGTTGTTAGAAATCGCGCCGGCCGTCCTGATCTTGTTGTCGAAATTGCTCTCTACCTTTCCTTCGTAGTCGAAACCGAATTCGCCATCGTAGTAGATCTCCTCTTCAAGAGGAACTGCCGAAGGATACATCATGGCGGCGAGGTCGCCCTTGAAGTCCTTGCGGATCTTATATGGTGCTTTGTTGTAACGGTCAACGTACATCTGGCCGGTCGCCTCATGGATCGTGCGGGCAGCAAGTGCGGCGCCCTCATTGTTCCAGTGCGAATCGGTCTTGTGATAGAGCACCCTGTTTTCTTTGGCAAACGTGTCGTAGAGGTCGATGTAATTTATCCCGGCTTCGCGGATCTTAGCGCCCAGGAGCACGCGGTTTCCGGGCTTGTCGGACTTCTTGTAGTAGTACGGCATGTTCTCGCCGTAGAGCGAATTCTTGTTCGCGGCGATCACAAAATAGAACTTTATTTTGTTCTCTTTGCAGTACCTGTCGATGAGCTTGAGCGTCCTGACGGCGTCAAACAACTCCCTCTCGCTCATGATCTCGGTACCCGTGTAGTCACCGAGCGTGTCGGTGTAGTACATCCAGCCGTTCCTGCCGCAGACTACCGACTTCTGGGAACTGGTCTGGAAAACCTTTGCGGTGACGAAAGAATATCCCGTGACCATCTCCTGCCTGAACGCGCAGTGGCCCTCGAAATACTCGCCCAATTGCTTCAGATAATCCTTGTTTATCTTTGTTTTATTCTCGTCTTCTGAAACCATTAAGAAAACGGGCAATTTAGCGGCCGAAGCGCTCTCAGACTTGGAAGGTCCTGTTATGAGCATGCCAGCGAACGGTACCAGAAGTATCGCGATGAAGACGATCAGATAGATTGTGTATTTCTTTTCGCTTTTCATGTCAGAACCTGAAATAGATGAATGGATTGTAGGTGCCGCCCGCGAGATTCATTATGCAGAGAATGAGAAGCAGCGGCGTAACGGCCCAGGAGAGCTTTTCCAAAGGCTTGCAGTTCTTGAGTTTGTCCTTTACCGGCGCGGAAAGGATCGCCGCGAAGATCAGCACGCAGACGTTGAGCGGGGTCATCAGAGGAAGAAGCAACGTGCCGTTTGCAGAGGCAATCTCAGGCGTGCTCATGAAGGCTCCGGCAAACATCTCCTTCACCCAGAAGAAGCCCTGCGAAAGCGTGTCCGCGCGGAAGAACACGAAGCCCACCATTACGACCAAGACCGCGTATATGTGGCCGAATCCTTTGACTACAGGATTCGGCTTTGCCTCAGCATCCTTCTTTCCCTTGCCGAAAAGCGGCCTCAAGTATTCCTCGATCATCTGGAAAACACCGTGGTACAAGCCCCAAAATATGAAGGTCCAGTTCGCGCCGTGCCAGATTCCCGTCGCCAGGAATACGATGAACTTGTTGATGACGGTCCTCGCCTTGCCCTTGCGGTTGCCTCCTAGCGGGATGTACAGGTATTCCTTGAACCACGTGGACAGCGAGATGTGCCACCTTCTCCAGAACTCCCTGATGGAAGTCGAGATGTACGGATAGTTGAAGTTTTCCTTGAAGTGGAAGCCGAACATCAGGCCCAAGCCGACCGCCATGTCTGAATACGCGGAGAAGTCGAAATATATCTGGAACATGTAGGCGATTGCGCCAACCCATGCGGAAAGAGCGCCGATCTGCGACTGCGGCGCGCCAAACAGGGTGTCTGCGATCACGGCCACATAGTTTGCTAAGAAGATTTTCTTTGAAAGGCCACAAATGAAACGTCTTACGCCCTTTGCGGTCTCCTCAGGGGTCTCCTTCCTGTTGATCAGCTCAAGCTCGATGTCATGGTATTTGACGATCGGGCCGGCGACCAGCTGCGGGAAGAACGAGACATAGAGCATTACGTTGAAGGGGTTCTTCTGCACCTTGCAGTCCTTGCGGTAAACATCGATGACGTAAGACATTGCCTGGAAAGTGAAGAACGAGATCCCGATCGGCATCACGATGCCCGTCGGCTTGATGGAAAGCCCCGCTATGCCGTTCACGGTCGATATCGCGAAGTCGGAGTATTTGTAAATTCCCAAAACCGCGAGGTTCTGGATAACGGCTACCGCAACGACAAGCTTGGAAAGCCCGGTTTTGCCTTTATTCTGGCAGGCACCGATCAGCATCGCCCAAACGTAGTTTAGGATGCAGGAGCCCAGCATGATGAACACGCAGAACGGTTCTCCGTATGCATAGAAGATTATGCTCGCTAAAAGTAAAAGGACATTTTTCGTCTTGACGCCGGGCAGGATCCTGTCAAGGATCAGGACCAACGCCAGAAAAATGCACAAAAATGTGAGCGAGCTGAAAACCATCTGAATAATTACTTCCTTCCGAAGCTATTGTAACATTGTTATATTCACATTGTTATTCGGACTAAGATTCAGGTATTCAGGAACTTGTCTAAGTCTCCCATGTACATCTTGTAAAGTCCGTACATCAGCTGCTGACGGGTCACGCGCACACGGTAATCGTAGTAGTCCTTCAGGAGCATCGGCGTGAAGAAAGCGAGCTTTGCCGCTGAAATAAGGCTCATCTTGAACCTGGCATTACTCTTATCGAACTGCTCGACATCAATCTCGCTGATCTCCTTGAGGAACGCCTCATAATCGGCCTTCTTCTCGAGCGGCTTGGGATCTGCGTAGATGTAGGCGTCTCCGCCTGCCCAGCCATATGAGACTCCAAAGGATTCAAAACGCGTAACGGACATCTGACGCAATGTCTCCGCGCTCTTGAGATTGCCGATAAACAGCTTTTTCTGTCCGGAAAGCTTTGCTGTCAGCACCTTCTGATAGAACTTCTCGTTTGCGACTATCACATAGACCGATCCGTCCTTCGTGCCGACAACGCCCTCTTCGCTGTCATCTTCACGCTCGATCAGCTGTGCCATAGTCTGCGCCAGCAGATCGTCCTTGGCTATTATGATAAGCGTACTCTCATAACGCTCAGGCATGTTCAGGAGATTGTCGGCGAACTGATTGATCTCCGCGGCATTCTGTATCGTCTTCTGGCCAGCATAATCCGTCACGGCGTGCGCCAGATGAACAGGATCGCCAAGCGAGAGGATGCTGATTATCTTAGTGAAAGTCTCTTCAGGCAGATCCGCGACAAAGGTCTTGCCGATCAGAGCAACGGGGAAAAACGCCCCGACTATGGTAAGGACTGCGTTGACGCTCTTTTTAGCGACATCCGGGTGCTTTGAGATGATCTCGGCCGTATCGATAACCTTCAGTACGTCTCCCGCGGTGGTCCAGCCTTTCGCGGTATCCTCGTCAACTCCAAGCTTTTCCTTAAGAGCGTCCCTGGTCTCCTTGTCGAGCTTCGCCTCACCCACCTGCTCGCCAAACGCGCCGATAAGGTCACTGAACACGCCCTTCGGGAGCTTATTCAGCATTTCTTCGTTCAATGCGATCTTCTTGTCCGCCATTATGTACACCTCTCTGAACAGAACCTGAAACAGTCCTTCTTCTAAGTTATTATATTTTTTCGCGGCGAAAAGAAAAAGGTATGCTTACTTTTTCTTTTTGGCTTTCTTCGTGGGCGCTGCTTCCGGCAGATACCACCATATGAAAAGTATAATCTGTGTTTCTGTCATGCACAACCAAACTGGCAGGTTATATGTGCTGCATGATCTTTCACGGATTCACAATTTGGGACACAAAAACGGCCTGATCCGTGTCCATTTTCGTGAATTATGCTTCGGATTCACGTTTTGGGACACGAAAACGGCGGAAAACGTGACACTTTTCGTGAATCGTGCAGCAGCACGCAAAAAAGAGGACCTGCTCCCCGAAGGAAACAGGCCCCCAAAGCGGTATGGAACGGGCAAGAAGTTATCGATTACCTTACTCCGAAAAGCAGTTCGCCGTAGGTCGGGAACGGCCAGTACTCTGCTGCGGTCTCGAGCTCGAGCTTGTCGCAGTTTGCACGGAGTGCGTCCATTGCAGGGATCATTTCGTCCTTGATCTTGTCTGCAAGTACTTCGTAATCGTCGATCGCATCCAACTCACCGATAAGCTTGTTCAAAGCCTTGAGTGACTTGTTTGCTGCGTTCATGTCAGCAGAGATCTCTGCGAATGTCTCTTTCTCAAAGTCTGCGGATCCGCCGGCTGACTCGATTGCAGCGATGTCGGATGCGAGCTCTGCGGAGTAAGCGGAGACTGCAGGGAGAATGTCCTGCTTAGCCATGACGGACATTGTCTGGTACTCGATGTTGAGGAGCTTGCAGTACTTCTCGAGGAAAATCTCGTGACGTGACTTCATCTCAACTTCGGAGTAAACATTGTGCTTTGTGAAGAGCTCAACGTTCTTGGGATCAAGATAGTGCTTAACAGCATCAGGCAGCGTCTTGTAGTTGGAAAGTCCTCTCTTCTCTGCTTCTGCAACCCATGAATCGTCATAGCCGTTGCCGTTGAAGAGAACTCTCTGGTGAGCTGTGATCTCGCTCTTGATGAGGTCATGCAGAGCAGACTCGAAATCAGATACGCCTTCGAGCTTGTCGGCGAAGTTGGACAGAACTTCTGCGACTGCTGCGTTGAGGACTGTGTTTGCAAGAGCGATGGATGCAGCGGAACCGAGCATTCTGAACTCGAACTTGTTGCCTGTGAACGCGAACGGGCTGGTCCTGTTACGGTCTGTCGTATCCTTGGGGAATCTGGGCAGAACGTGTACGCCGATCTTCATGATCTCCTTTTCCTTTGAACCGTAAGGACGGTCTTCAACGATGGAGTCGAGGATCTCTGTGAGCTCGGAACCGAGGAAGATGGAGATGATTGCCGGAGGTGCCTCGTTAGCGCCAAGACGGTGGTCGTTGCCTGCGGAAGCGACGGAAAGTCTGAGCAGATCCTGATATGTATCAACAGCGGAAATGACTGCTGTCAGGAAGAGCAGGAACGAAGCGTTGGCGCGCGGTGTGTCACCCGGATCGAGGAGGTTTATTCCTGTGTCTGTGGAGATGGACCAGTTGTTGTGCTTACCGGAACCGTTAACACCCTCGAAAGGCTTTTCGTGCAGGAGGCAGACGAGGTCATGCTTTCTAGCGACTTTTTGCATTATCTCCATCGTGAGCTGGTTGTGATCAGCAGCGATGTTAGTTGTTGTGAAGATAGGTGCGAGCTCGTGCTGTGCGGGAGCAACTTCGTTATGCTCAGTTGTTGCAAGGATTCCGAGCTTCCAGAGCTCTTCGTTCAGGTCTTTCATGAAAGCCTGTACGCGGGGCTTGATTACGCCGAAATAATGATCTTCCATCTGCTGGCCCTTCGGAGGAAGTGCACCGAAAAGTGTTCTGCCTGTGTAGATGAGATCCTTTCTCTGATCGTACATCTTCTTGTCGATGAGGAAGTATTCTTGCTCAGGTCCGACTGTTGTTCTGATGGAAGTAACGTCGTCCTTTCCGAAGATCTTCATGATACGCAGAGCCTGCTTGTTGATGGCTTCCATCGAACGGAGCAAAGGTGTCTTCTTATCGAGTGCTTCTCCGTTGTAAGAGCAGAAAGCTGTAGGAATGCAGAGGACGCCGTCCTTGATGAATGCGAAGGAAGTAGGATCCCATGCGGTATATCCTCTTGCCTCGAATGTTGCACGGATTCCGCCGGAAGGGAATGAAGATGCGTCAGGCTCGCCCTGGATAAGTTCCTTGCCTGAGAAATGCATTATTACCTTGCCGTCATCCTGAGGTGCGATAAAGCTGTCGTGCTTCTCTGCAGTGATTCCGGTAAGAGGCTGGAACCAGTGCGTATAGTGTGTTGCACCCTTTTCGATAGCCCACTGCTTCATCTCGTTTGCGATGACGCCTGCTACATCGGGGGTCAATCTCTTGCCGTGATCGATGGCTTCCTTAACAGCCTTGTAGGCTTCCTTGGGGAGTCTGGACTTCATCACGGATTCATTAAAGACGTTCTCACCAAAATACTCTTCTACCGTTCTCATAAACCGTTCTCCTTAAAAAGTTTTCTGAAAACAAAAAGACGCCACGAACCCGATGGTTCATGGCGTCTTTGCCGTTTGTCTTCGATTTATGGCGTCAGCATACACCTCGATTTTTCGCATGTCAAGTGTGAGTGTGAAGTTTTTTTCTCGCTAGGTCCTCCGCACTTCGTTTGTGCGGAATCGCTCGAAAACATACTTCACACTCACTAGAGTTTTTTATTGACAAGTTATATTCCAAGTGGCAAAATCTACCCATGAACAAAGGCGTTCATTCCGTACATTTCAACATGCACGGGATGGCGCCATTTTCTTTATATGCAAACATGCGGAGGTATGGACATGGATTGCTCTTTAAGTGAGTTTATGCAGTACATCGAAGAGGAAGATATCAAGTTCATAAGACTTGCTTTCTGCGATGTTCACGGCAACAGAAAAAATATTTCGATAATGCCCCATATGCTCGAAGAAGCTGTTAAGAACGGCATCCCGATCAACGCTTCGCTGATCCCAGGATTCGGCGAAAACGTTTACCCGGATCTGTTCCTTCACCCGGATATTTCAACAACGACTCTCCTTCCCTGGCGTCCTGAAAACGGCAAGGTTATAAGGATGCTCTGCGACATCACGCTGCAGGACGGAACGCCTTTCGCGATCGATACGCGCAAGGTCTTGAAGGACGCTGTTGAAGTAGCTTCTAAGAAGGGCATCGATTTCAATTTCGGATCAAGAATTGAGTTCTATCTTTTCAAGACTGATGAAGAGGGAAATCCCACAAAAACACCCGTCGACAACGCAGGTTACATGGACATCGCTCCTGCAGACAAATGCGAGAACGTAAGACGTGAGATCTGTCTTACTTTAGAGAGAATGGGGATACTGCCCATCAACTCGCATCACGAGGCGGGCCCCGGCCAGAACCAGATCGATTTCGCATCCAGCGACGCTCTCAAGGCTGCCGATAACGTTGTCTCTTATATTACTGTCGTTAAGACCATCGCCGCCCGTTATGGTCTGTATGCAGACTTCTCTCCGAAACCTCTGGACGGCGCTCCGGGCAACGGTTTCCACATCAATGTTCTTGCAACCGCAAGGTCAGGCGAACAGGTCCTACCCAACGCGATTGCAGGCATCTTAAAGCACATTCACAGCACGACTGTTTTCTTCAATAACTCAGAGCAATCCTACAGAAGATTCGGCGAGGGCAGCGCGCCCAGCACGGTATCCTGGTCAGGCGACAACAGGGGCCAACTGGTCCGCATTCCGCCCGTCGGAGCGACCGGACATCACTATGCGCAGCTTCGCTCGCCCGATGCTCTCGCAAATCCTTATCTTGCAATGGCAATGCTCATTTATGAGTGCCTTGACGGCATCGAGAACAAGTACGATCTGCCTACCGCGGGAGCGTTCATCGACAATCTTCCGAGCTCTCTCAAGGAAGCAAAGAAACTCGCCGCTAAGAGCGATTTCGTAAATAAAGTATTCAGTAAGGAATTGATCGAAGCGTACTGCGGATAACACTACACAACTAATAAAACAGGCTCGTGGAACAAGCCTGTAAAAAGCGGGAAATCTTAAGAAAGGGGAACGGGGACATGCCAAAAGAACTGCAGATGAGCGTTCTTATCGCATCGTCAAACGAGAAGTTTGACCAGGTGCTCCTGTCTCTTCTCCCCGCCAATGAATTCGGGCCTGTTGACGTCGTCAATTCCGCGGGTGCGGCAAGACGAAGGCTCGACAACATAAGCTACGATCTGCTGATCGTAAACGCACCTTTAAAAGACGAACGCGGCGCAAACCTCGCGGTCGATATCGCAAGTGAGACCGGTATCGGCGTGCTGCTTTTCCTTGACGCCGCAATATATGATGAGATCGCCACAAAGGCTGAGGAATACGGCGTTCTGGCTTTGTCCAAACCCACGAGCAAAGCGATCGTTTCCCAGTCGCTCAAGCTTATCTGCGCAACACGCCAGAGGCTTAAAAAGATGGAGGTCAAAGCCCAGTCCTTCGAAGAAAAGATCGAAGAGATCAAGCTCGTAAACCGCGCCAAACTTCTCCTCATGGAAAAGGAAAGTTTGGATGAAGCAAGTGCCCACAGGTTCCTCGAAAAACTCGCGATGAACTCGCGCAGCACCAAGCGCAAGATTGCTGAACAAATAATAGCGAAATATAAGGAGTAACCACTATGACAAAGTACATTTTCGTTACGGGGGGCGTTGTCTCGGGCCTTGGAAAAGGTATCACAGCCGCCTCCGTCGGCAGACTGCTCAAAATGCGCGGACTTAAGGTCGCGGCGCAGAAGCTCGACCCTTACATCAACGTCGATCCGGGCACGATGAGCCCCTACCAGCACGGTGAAGTTTACGTCACTGAAGACGGCGCTGAGACCGACCTCGACCTGGGCCATTACGAGCGTTTCATCGATGAGGACTTAAACAAGTTTTCAAACCTCACTACCGGTAAAGTATATTCCAACGTCATAGCAAAAGAGCGCCGCGGCGAGTACTTAGGATCAACGGTACAGATCATCCCTCACATCACTGACGAGATCAAGAGATTCGTTTATAACGTCGGCCGCCAGAGCAGCGCAGACGTCGTAATCACTGAGGTCGGCGGCACGATCGGTGACATCGAGGGCCAGCCTTTCATCGAGGCGATCAGACAGGTCGGAAACGAAGTCGGCCGCGAGAACTCCCTCTACATCCACGTATGTCTCCTTCCTTACCTCAAGGCATCGGGCGAGCACAAGACAAAGCCCACTCAGCACTCCGTCAAAGAGCTCCAGGGAATGGGAATAACGCCTGACATCATCGTCCTTCGTACCGACGAAAAGATCGAGGACATGAGCATCTTCGGAAAGATCGCACACTTCTGCAACGTCAAGGAAGACTGCGTAATCGAAAACACAACGCTCCCCATCCTCTACGAGGCACCTCTCATGCTCGAGCGTTCCGGCATGTCAGACATCGTCTGCCGTGAACTCGGCCTCGACTGCCCTCCGCCGGACATGACCGAATGGGAGTCTCTCATCAACCGCATAATATCGCCTTCAAACAGCGTAACCATCGGCCTTGTAGGAAAGTACACACAGCTCCACGACGCATATCTTTCAGTCGCTGAAGCGCTTCACCACGCAGGCTATTTCAACGATGCGACGGTCAACATCAAGTGGATCGATTCCGAAGGAATTAATGCAGATAACTATAAGGAAGTCTTAGGCGGCCTTGACGGCGTCATCGTACCCGGCGGTTTCGGCGGCCGCGGAATCGAGGGCATGATCCTCACGGCTCAGTACTGCCGCGAGAACAATGTCCCTTACCTCGGCATCTGCCTCGGCATGCAGATCGCGGTAATCGAAGCAGGACGCAATCTCTTAGGATATGCAGATGCCAACTCCAACGAGTTCGATCCCGAGTCCGCGCACAAGGTCATCGACTTCATGCCCGGCCAGAGCGACGAGGTTGAAAAGGGCGGCACACTCCGTCTCGGAAGCTATCCCTGCAACATCACGGCAGGCACGAAGATGGAAGAATGCTACGGCACTCTTTCGATCAACGAGCGTCACAGACACAGATACGAATTCAACAACGATTACCGTGACGAGCTCACCGCAGCAGGCCTCACGATCAGCGGCCTTTCACCTGACGGCAACCTCGTCGAGACAGTCGAGTACGCTTCACATCCTTTCTTCGTCGGCGTCCAGTATCACCCCGAATTCAAGTCCCGCCCGAACAAGCCCCACCCGCTGTTCATGGGCCTGGTCAAGGCTTCGCTGAAGAAATAAGGCGATTACGTGTAAGTGCTCAAATCCGTACCTTTTTGCCCACAAAAAAGCACAAATATGAGCACTCTTACACTGTTTTGCTCAAAATTGTACCTTTTCACGCTTAAAATGGCACAATAATTTACACTCATGAAATCATACAGCAAACAAAAACAGGCACGGACTTTCCGTGCCTGTTTTTAACTCAAATAAGAACCGGTCAGATCTCGATGCTGCCCGAGAATACCTTCTCGCAGTTACCCGTCATGTACACTGCTTCATCGGTGTAGCGGATGATGAGTTCGCCGCCGCGGAGGATGACCTTGATGTCCTCGCCCTTCTTGCAGTAACCGTTGAGGCATGCCGCTACGGCTGCAGCGCAAGCGCCTGTTCCGCATGCGAGAGTCTCACCGGAACCTCTCTCCCATACGCGCATCTTGAGCGTGTGCTCGTCGATAACCTTGATGAACTCCGTGTTGACTCTTTCGGGGAAGATCTTGTGCGTCTCGAAATCGGGGCCGATCTTTTCGAGGTCGAGCGCGTCGACCAAATCAGTGAAGATGACTGCATGAGGGTTGCCCATTGAAACGCATGTGATGTTGTAAGTCGTTCCGTTGTAGTCAACGGGGCGGTTGATAATGGCGTCACCGTCAAGCGTTACGGGGATCTTGGAAGGCGTGAGTTCCGCCTTGCCCATGTCGACCTTGACGCGTACGACTTCATCACCCAGAGTCATGAGTTCGAGCTTCTTGATTCCGCTCTTCGTCTCGACTGTCATGTGCTTCTTCTTGTGGCCTGCAACGTCGTACATGTACTTGCCGACGCAGCGGATCGCGTTGCCGCACATGTTGCCTTCCGAACCGTCTAAGTTGAACATGATCATGCGGCAGTCAGCGACGCGTGAAGGAGCGATGAGGACGATGCCGTCACCGCCTACACCGAAGTGTCTGTCGGACATATAGACGGAAAGTGATTCAGGAGATGAGACCATCTTTTCGAGACAGTCGATGTAGATGTAGTCGTTGCCGCAGCCCTGCATCTTCGTGAAGTTGATGACCTTCCTCTTCTCACGCATGTTGTTGATATCAACGAGCTCTGTGTTGATCTCGCTGTATCTGGACATAAGCGAGTCTGCGAGTGCGTCAGCGGTATCAATAGCCGTGAGGCAGGGGATTCCGAGCATGACCGCGCGGCGGCGGAGCTTAACGGAATCACGTGCGGGCAGACGGCCCTTTGCGGATGTCGAGATGATGTAATTGACCTTGCCGCTTTCGAGAAGCGTCATGGTGTTGTTCGTGTCTGACTCGTGGATCTTGTGAACAACTTCGACCTTCATGCCGGCTGCTTCAAGAGCCTGGGCATTGCCGGGAGTCGCGTAGAGATTGAAGCCGAGTGTATCGAATTTCTTCGCGACTTCAACGATCTCCGACTTGTCGGAATCACGTACGGTGATGAGAACGCCGCCGTGCTTGTACATCTTGTAGCCTGCAGCGACAAGGCCCTTGTAGAGCGCCTCGGAGAGGTTACGGCCGATGCCTAAGACTTCGCCCGTTGACTTCATTTCAGGTCCGAGCTGCGTATCAACATCTGTCAGTTTCTCGAATGAGAAGACAGGAACCTTAACACAGGTGTAAGGCGACTGGCGGTAGAAGCCGACGCCGTAATCCATGTCGGCAAGCTTCTCGCCCAAAGATACTCTGATAGCGCAGTCGACCATCAGGACGCCGGTGACCTTGCTCATGTAAGGAACTGTTCTGGACGCACGGGGATTGACCTCGATGACGTAGATCTGATCGTCCTTTACGATGTACTGGATGTTTACGATTCCGATGGAAGCGAGGCCTTCGCAGAGTGCTTTCGTCGTGTCAACGAGACGCTTTGCCATGCGGTCGTAGATGTGCTTTGCTGGATAGATCGCGATGGAGTCGCCGGAGTGGATTCCCGCTCTTTCAATGTGCTCCATGATGCCCGGGATAAGGACGTCGTGGCCGTCGTAGATAGCGTCGACTTCGATCTCTCTTCCCTGAATGTACTTGTCGATCAAGACGGGATTTTCGATGCCCTGATCGAGGATGATGTTCATGTATTCGTCAACGTCTTCATCGTGGAAAGCGATGGTCATGTTCTGACCGCCGAGAACGTAAGAAGGACGGAGCAGGATAGGATAACCCAGCGTGTGCGCAGCTTCAAAAGCTTCCTCTTTCGTGAGTACGGAGAAGCCCTTCGGCCTTGCGATCCCGAGTCTTTCGAGGAGTGCGTCAAATCTCTCACGGTCCTCTGCCATGTCGATCGAATCTGCGGAAGTTCCGATGATGTTGATGTTGTTCTGCGCAAGCGTCTTCGTGAGCTTGATGGCAGTCTGACCGCCGAACGCAACGACAACGCCGACAGGCTTTTCCTGATCGATGATGTTAAGAACATCCTCAGGAGTAAGAGGCTCGAAATAGAGTCTGTCGCCTGTATCGAAATCGGTCGAAACAGTCTCGGGGTTGTTGTTGATGATGACTACCCTGTAGCCAAGTTCGCGGAGCGCATGTACGCAGTGAACAGCTGCGTAGTCGAACTCGATTCCCTGGCCGATCCTGATCGGGCCTGAACCGATAACGATGACTGTCTTTGCATCGCCGACATCTTCGATCGAAGCCTCGTTCTCGCCGCCTGCCGCAGCTGAATTGTATGTCGCATAGAAGTAGGGCGTGACAGCCTCAAACTCGCCTGCGCAGGTATCGACCATCTTGTATGTAACGGATACGAGATCCTTAAAGTCAGCGACTGACTTGCCGGAGATCCTCTCGAGCGCTTTGTCAGTAAATCCAAGCTTCTTGCCCTTTACATATAGATCAGCGTCAATATTTTCCGCGATCTCTTTTTCGTATGTGACAAGGTTCCTGATCTTGGAAAGGAACCAGTTGTCGATCATGGTGATCTCGTGGATCTTATCGAGATCGAAACCTCTGAAAAGACCTTCCGAAACATAGAAGATCCTCTCGTCAGTCGTGCGGCCGATGCCTTCCCAGATCTCCTCGTCAGAGTCGTCCTTGATCTTGGGAAGCCTTACCGTATCAACGGAGATCTCAGCGCCTCTGAGAGCCTTCATGAGAGCGCTCTCGAAAGAGTCTGAGATCGACATGACTTCGCCGGTCGCTTTCATCTGCGTACCGAGATCACGCTTTGCATATACGAACTTGTCGAAAGGCCACTTCGGGAACTTGACTGCAACGTAGTCGAGCGCGGGCTCGAAAGCAGCATATGTGTTGCCTGTGACGGCATTCTTTATTTCGTCCAAACGGTATCCCAAAGCGATCTTCGTAGCAACCTTTGCGATAGGATAACCGGTCGCCTTTGAAGCGAGCGCGGAAGATCTGGATACACGCGGATTGACCTCGATTACCGCGTATTCGAATGATGTAGGATGGAGCGCGAACTGGCAGTTGCATCCGCCCTCAACGCCGAGCGCTTCGATGATCTTCAAAGACGCGCTTCTCAGCATCTGATACTCTTTGTCGGAAAGCGTTACCGCAGGCGCGATGACGATACTGTCGCCCGTGTGTACGCCGACCGGGTCAAGGTTCTCCATCGAGCAGACCGTGATGACGTTGCCCGACTTGTCGCGGATGACTTCGAACTCGATCTCCTTCCATCCGGAGATGCACTTCTCGATGAGGACCTGAGTGATAGGTGAAAGCGCAAGACCATTACGAGCGATCTCGTGGAGCTCTTCCTCTGTGTTTGCGATACCGCCGCCGCTGCCTCCGAGCGTAAACGCAGGACGGACGATTACCGGGTAGCCGATCTCTTTTGCGAAATCCAATGCTGAATCAACATCGTTTACGACCTTTGAAGGGATACAGGGCTGGCCGATGCTCTCCATCGTGTCCTTGAACATCTGACGGTCTTCAGCCTTGTCGATGCACTCGGGTGAAGAACCCAGAAGCTTAACGCCGTTTCTTGCAAGGAAGCCGTCTTTTGCAAGCTCCATGCACAAAGTAAGTGCGGTCTGTCCGCCGAGTCCTGAAAGGATCGCATCAGGTCTTTCTGTTTCGATGACTCTCTTGACTGTGGTAAGCGTGAGCGGCTCGATGTAGATCTTATCTGCCATCCACTTGTCGGTCATGATCGTAGCAGGGTTTGAGTTGATCAGGACGATCTCGATGCCGTCCTCGCGGAGCGCGCGGCAAGCCTGCGTTCCCGCGTAGTCAAACTCTGCGGCCTGGCCTATTACGATAGGGCCTGAACCGATTACCAGTACTTTACGAATATTCTTATCCAGCGGCATGATCAGTTCCTCCCCTCATCCATCATGTTGATAAACTCGTCGAAAAGGAAGTCCGTATCCTTCGGGCCTCCGCAAGCTTCAGGGTGGAACTGTACCGAGAAGACCGGCTTGTTCTTGTATCTGATCCCTTCGTTCGTTCCGTCGTTTACGTTTACGAAAAGCTCGCTTGCAACCTTGGGATCGACAGAGTCAGAAACGACCGCATAGCCGTGGTTCTGCGATGAGATGTAAACCCGTCCGGTCTCAAGATTCTTTACAGGGTGATTAGCACCTCTGTGGCCGTACTTGAGCTTGGTCGTCCTGAAACCGTGAGCCAGAGCAAGGAGCTGGTGACCTAAACAGATTCCCATCGTGGGGATACCCGTCTTGTCGAGCTCCTGGAGAGTAGCGATCGTCTTCTTGTTGTCCTCAGGGTCACCAGGGCCGTTGCTTATGAAGATGCCGTCAGGCTTGACCGCGAGGATCTCAGAAGCATCAGCCGAAGCCGGGAACAAGAAGACCTTGCAGCCGCGGGCCACAAGGCTTCTTACGATGTTTTCCTTAATGCCGCAGTCGATCATTGCGACGGTGTATTTATTCTCAGCGGAATCGTGTTCTTCAACGGCGGGAACGGTGACTGCCTCGACCGGATCGACGATCCTGTAAGCGGCAATGTCAGAGAGCGCCTTGTCCATGTCCGCGGGAAGCTGATCAGTAATCAATCCGTTCATGACGCCTTTTTCGCGCAGGATGCGGGTCAGCGCCCTCGTGTCGATGCCTTTCAAACCGGGAATACCGCTGTCCTGAAGATACTTGTCGAGCGTTTCCTCACACCTGAAGTTTGAAGGCTCTTCGCAGGCTTCCCTTACGATGTAGGCTGATACGCTCGGCGCGGGGCCTTCACGGTCAGCGGGGATTATTCCGTAGTTACCGATAAGAGGGAAGGTCTGGACGACAGCCTGACCCTTGTAGCTCTTGTCCGTAAGGGTCTCCAGGTATCCCGTCATCGCCGTTGTGAAAACGATCTCCGAGATCACCTCGCCGGAAGCGCCGAACGCCTCCCCTTCAAATACGTCTCCGTTCTCCAATACCAAATACCGCTTCATACTATTTCCTCATAGCATATTGGAATAACCCATCAGATATTTATCGACTTCAACCGCGCAGTCTCTGCCTTCGCGAAGTCCCCAGACGACCAGCGACTGGCCTCGCCTGACGTCTCCTGCGGCAAAGACCTTGTCTCTCGATGTCTTGTGATCTCCGGCCGATGCCTTGATGTTGGACCTTGCGTCTGTCTCGAGACCGAACGATTCAGCTATGTAGCTCTCCGGTCCCAGGAAACCCGCTGCGATAAGAACGATCTGTGCCGGGATGACCTCTTCGGAGCCGTCGATGAGATTCATCTTCATGCGGCCGTCCTCGCCCTTCTGCCAGTCGATCTTAACTGTCTCAACACCCGTCAGTCTGCCTTCGTCATCGCGGACAAAGCTCTTGACTGTTGTCAGATAAACCCTGGGGTCTTTGCCGAATACGGCTATCGATTCCTCCTGACCGTAATCGGTCTTCAGAACCTTCGGCCACTCCGGCCAGGGGTTGTTGGCGGCGCGTGTGACAGGTGGTATGGGCATCATCTCAAGCTGTGTCACAGACTTACATCCGTGCCTTATGCAGGTGCCCACGCAATCGTTGCCCGTGTCGCCTCCGCCTATTATAACCACATCTTTATATTTTGCACTAATGTAATTAGTATCAGAAATATTAGATGAGAGAACCATTTTTGTTGTAGATGTCAAAAAATCCACTGCGAAATAGATTCCGTCACCGTCTCTGCCGGGTGCCTTGATGTCTCTCGGGTTCCTCGATCCGCACGCCAGGACGACCGCATCATAGTCATTTACGATCTCATCAGCGGTGATGTCACGCCCGACATCGCAGTTGTATCTGAACTCAACGCCCTCGGCTTCCATGACATCGATCCTTCTCTGGATGAATCTCTTCTCGAGCTTCATGTTCGGGATCCCGTACATCAGGAGTCCTCCTGCCCTGTCTGCCTTCTCGAAAACAGTAACATTGTGGCCTCTTCTGTTGAGCCAGTGGGCAGTAGAAAGACCTGCAGGACCTGAGCCTATGACGGCAACCCTTTTGCCGCTCCTCTTTGCAGGGACCCTGGGTGTTACCTTGCCGGATGCGTATGCCTTTTCGATAACGGCATACTCGTTCTCCTTGACCGTTACCGCGTCGCCGTTCATTCCGCATGTGCACGCCTTTTCGCAGAGCGCGGGGCAAACTCTCGAAGTGAATTCCGGGAAGGGATTGGTCATGGTGAGCCTGTCGAAAGCCTTGTCCCAGAAGCCCTTATAGATAAGGTCGTTCCAGTCGGGACAGAGGTTATTTAAGGGGCACCCAGCGACCATGCCGCAGACGGGCTTTCCGTACTGGCAGAAAGGAACGCCGCAGTCCATGCAGCGGCTCGCCTGTTCTTTTCTCGCTGTCTCGTTCAAAGGTTCATGAAATTCGTTGTAGGTCTTGATCCTTTCCATGGGATCGACCGCCGGGTTTTCAACTCTTCCGTATTCCAAAAAAGCGCCTGTCTTACCCATATGGTTCACCCGTTAACCCTTTCCTGGAAAGCCTTGATCTTGGCTTCATCCTCATCAAGGCCCATGTCCTTGTACTTGGCTATCGCGAGCATCATTGCCTTATATTCGTGAGGTACGACCTTCTTGAACTTGGTGACGTACTCATCAAAGTCTTTGAGTATCTCTTTTCCGAGATAAGAGTCTGTTCTCTTTACATGTTCTTCTATCAAGGCCTTGAGGGCCTGCTGATCCTGTTTCTCAGTGATCCTCGAGAAACCGACGAGCGACTTGTTGAGCTTGGTGTAAAGGTCGTTGTGCTCATCGTAAACGTAAGCGATACCGCCTGACATACCTGCTGCGAAGTTCTTTCCGACTTTACCTAAGATGACCGCGATGCCGCCCGTCATGTACTCACATCCGTGATCGCCCGTACCTTCGCAGACAACCGTCGCACCGGAGTTTCTTACGCAGAATCTCTCGCCAGCGACACCGTTGATGAAAGCCTTGCCTGACGTTGCACCGAAGAGTGCGACGTTGCCGACGATGATGTTCTCGTCAGCCCTGAAAGCGAAGTGCTCGGGAGCCTTGAGGCTGAGCGTTCCGCCTGACAGGCCCTTGCCGAAATAGTCGTTTGCGTCGCCTTCAACGTTGATCGTGAGACCCTTCGGAATGAACGCACCGAAGCTCTGTCCGGCCGATCCCTTGCAGTTGACCTCGAACGTGTCTTCCTGAAGAGAGGTGCCGAATTTCTTCGTGATCTCGGCACCGAAAAGCGTTCCTACCGTTCTGTTAAGGTTCGTGATCTTTACGTCGATGCTCTGCTTGGAGCCTGATTCGAAAGACTTTTCGAATGAAGGGATGATGACCGCTTCGTCGATCGTCTTGTCGAGCTCGAAATCGAAAGCGTCTTCCTTCTCGAAATGCTGCTTGACGTCAGCTCTTCCCGCATAAGGATTGGACAGGACAACATTCATGTCGAGGCCAGCCGGATGTGATCCTTCAGGGAACTTCTTGGGAGCAAGCAAGTCAGATCTTCCGACCAGTTCCTCAATGGTCCTGATGCCGAGCTTAGCCATGATCTCACGCATTTCACGCGCTATGAACATCATGAAATTGATGACGTATTCCGGCTTGCCCTTGAATCTGCTGCGGAGCTCAGGGTTCTGTGTGGCAACACCGACGGGACATGTATCCAGGTGGCATACACGCATCATGACGCAGCCCATCGTGACCAGCGGTGCTGTGGCAAAACCGAATTCCTCGGCGCCCAGCATTGCTGCGATCACAACGTCTCTTCCCGTTAAGAGCTTACCGTCAGCTTCGATGACGATATGAGATCTGAGGTTGTTCTGAATGAGTGTCTGGTGTGTCTCAGCAACGCCCAGTTCCCAAGGCAGACCTGCGTTATGGATGGACGAAGCCGGAGCTGCGCCAGTACCGCCGTCGTAACCGGAAATGAGGACTACGCCTGCGCCTGCTTTTGCAACGCCTGAAGCGATGGTACCTACGCCTGCTTCGGATACGAGCTTGACTGAGATCCTTGCATCCTTATTTGCATTCTTAAGATCGTAGATCAGCTGAGCCAGATCTTCGATCGAATAGATATCGTGATGAGGCGGAGGTGAGATGAGAGCTACGCCCGGTGTGGAGTGACGCGTTTTCGCGATCCAGGGGTAGACCTTCTTTGAAGGAAGGTGTCCTCCCTCGCCCGGCTTGGCGCCCTGGGCCATCTTGATCTGCAGTTCCTTAGCGGAGATCAGGTATTCGGATGTAACGCCGAAACGGCCTGACGCGACCTGCTTGATAGCAGAACACCTGTCTTCCTCGCTGCCCTTTGTTGCAATTCTCTCAGGGTCCTCACCGCCCTCGCCGCTGTTGCTCTTGCCACCCAGTCTGTTCATGGCGATCGCGAGGCACTCGTGAGCTTCCTGAGAGATCGAACCGTAGGACATAGCGCCCGACTTGAATCTCTTGACGATGCTCTCTGCGGGCTCGACTTCATCGATGCTGATGCCGCCGTCCTCGGGGAACTTGAATTCCAGAGTGCTTCTCAGTGTGATGTGGCGGTCTTCCCTGTTGATAACGTCCGAAAACTGCTTGAACAGGTTATAGTCACCGGTCCATGTCGCCTTCCTCAGAAGCGCGATCGACTCGGGGTTGTAGAGGTGATCTTCCTTGTCGGATCTCTCCTTGTGCCAGCCGACGACACGAAGTGAATCAGGTGTCTCGAGTTCCTCGGGATCGAAAGCCTTGTCGTGAAGTCTGATCGTTCTGTCTTCGATGTTCTTGAGCGTGATGCCTCCGACTCTGCTGACCGTATCGGGGAAGTATTCGTCCATCAGCTCTTTGCCGATGCCCAAAGCCTCGAAGATCTTGGAACCCTGGTAGGACTGGATCGTGGAGATACCCATTTTCGCGCTGATCTTAACGATGCCGTGAACGACGGCCTGCGTATAAGCGGTACTCGCTTCGGTATAGTCCTTGTCGATCTGTCCCTCACTGATGAGCTCGTGGATCGAGTCAAATGCAAGGTACGGGTTGATCGCGCTCGCACCGAATCCCATGAGTGTTGCGAAATGGTGTACGTCGCAAGGTTCGCCGGACTCGAGGATGATCGAGATAGCCGTATTCATTCTCGTTCTGATGAGGAATGTTTCGAGTGCCGCAACAGCAAGCAAAGAAGGGATGGCGACGTTGTCCTTGTCGACTCCGCGGTCGGTCAGGATCAGTATCGATGCGCCCTCTTCATGTGCCTTGTCAGCCTGCCTGTAAAGACCTTCGATCGCATCCTTGAGAGAAGTTCCCTTCTTGTAGAGCATGCTGATATCCCTGCTCTTGAGGCCCTCTAAATCAGCGTGTCTGATCTTCATCAGATCGATGTTTGAAAGAATAGGATTATGGATCTTCAGAACGCGGCAGTTCTCTGCTTTTTCTTCGAGAACGTTGCCCGCGATTCCGAGATATACAGTAGTATCGGTAATGATCTCTTCTCTTATGGAGTCAATAGGCGGGTTGGTGACCTGCGCAAACTTCTGCTTGAAGAAATCGAAGAGCGGCGGATCCATCTCGGAAAGAGGCGGAACCGGGACGTCGATACCCATCGAAGCAGTGGCCTCGATGCCGTTCAGGCACATCGGGATCAGAGTGTTCGTGAGGTTGCCGTAGCTGTATCCGAAGGCCTTCTGCAAAGTCTTCAGCTCCTCGCCTCTGATGCGGATCGGCTTCCTGTTCTCTTTTTCGAGCTCGCTTAAGTTAACGAGCATCTGGTCGAGCCACTCGCCGTAAGGCTGCCTGTTTTCAAAGCTCTTCTTGATGTCCTCGTCGCTTAAGAGCTTACCCGATCTCGTATCCGCTACAAGGATCTTGCCCGGACGCAGACGGTCCTTCTTGAGGACAGTATTCTCGTCGAGATCGGAAAGCGCGCCGACCTCGGACGATATGATGAGCAATCCGTCCTCGGTGATGTAGTATCTCGAAGGCCGCAGGCCGTTACGGTCGAGCGTCGCGCCTAAGATATCGCCGTCCGAAAAGATGATCGATGCGGGGCCGTCCCACGGTTCCATCATGGTCGCGTAGTACTGGTAGAAAGCCCTTCTCTCACGGCTCATCGTCTCGATGTGCTGCCACGGTTCGGGGATCGTGACCGCGAGTGCAAGCGTCAGAGGCATTCCGCACATTTCCATGAATTCAAGCGTGTTATCGAGCCTTGCCGAGTCGGAACCCGTCACGTCAAGGAGCGGGTAGATATCATCGAGCCTGTCTTCCAAAACCTTTGAATGGAGGATGTTCTCGCGGCTCAGCATCTTGTTCATGTTGCCGGTGATAGTGTTGATCTCACCGTTATGGACCATGAGCCTGTTCGGGTGCGACTTCTGCCAGCTTGGATTCGTGTTCGTCGAGAATCTCGAGTGAACGATGCCGATCGCCGAGATGAAATCATCTTTATTAAGATCCTCATAGAAAAGCCTTAACTGGCCTACCAGGAACATGCCTTTATATACGATCGTGCGGCATGACAGCGAGCACACGTAAGTGTTCTCGTCAGCCTTCTCGAAAAGCCTTCTCGCGACATAGAGCTTTCTGTCGAAATCAATGTCTTCTTTGCAATCAGCGGGCCTTTCAACATAGCCCTGCATGCTGGTCGGCATGCTGTCCTTCGCCTTGCTTCCGAGGACCTCCGGGTTTACGGGCACTTTTCTCCAGCCGAGGAACTTCATGCCTTCTTTTGCGATGACGTCCTCGAAAGACTTCATTGCCTTTTTATAAAGCTCTTCAGTCTGGGGCATGAAGAACATACCGATACCGAAAGACCTTTTGCCTCCGAGCGTAATGCCGTCCTTCGCTGCTTCTGAAGCGAAATAATCATGGGGGATCTGAAGGAGGATTCCGACGCCGTCACCGGTCTTTCCTTCCGCGTCTTTTCCCGCGCGGTGTTCCAATGTCTCAACGATCTTCAGGGCACCGTCAACGACTCTTCTTTCCTGAAGGCCGTTAATGTTGACAACAGCACCGATACCGCAGTTGTCATGCTCTAATGCAGGATCGTAAAGCCCCTGTTTCTTAAAGGGTTCGTTCACTCTGTAGTTGTCCATACCGCTTTATACTCCCTTCGTGTTTTGCAACAAAAAAGGCGCTTACCCGGCAGAGTGAACTCTGCAGATAAGCGCCGTTGCTTGAAGTATTTAATTGTCAGAATTATGCTACTGGGTTTTGCGGTTGTCAATACACGAATTCAAATCGCCTTACCCTGAAATCTACACTGATCCGTCTTGTTTAGTGTAGAAAATTGTGTAATCCGGGAAAAAATACACAAAAATCTACACTGATCTGCCCGATTTAGTGTAGATGTCAGTGTAATTCGGGAGAATCACCGCCAAAAAGTTTCTACTCCGAAAAGGTACAAAAATCAGCACGAGGGTCAACATAATTCTTTGCGAAATATGATATTCACGTTACAGCGAAAAGCCCTTCCCTATTTATATTAGAGCGAGCCTTCCGGAGTGCGAAAAAAACAAAAATCACCCGTTGACAATATCAAATCCGCTGTGTTATTATCCCGTCATGCAAAGGTGCATTGAGCAAGACGCTCTGTGCACCTTTATTATTTTAATTGCAATTACGAAGAATCTGTCACAACGGTGTGAGTACATTTGTGGCGGATTCTTTTTATTTGCAAGAGAACGGGAGGAAAGTTTATGGAAGACATTTTAAAGACAATGAACGATCAGATCTTCGGCGTTTGGTTCTTAGCCGGAGCAGCTTTAGTCTTCTGGATGCAGGCAGGATTTGCCATGGTAGAGACTGGTTTTACCAGAGCGAAGAATGCAGGAAACATCATTATGAAAAACCTGATGGATTTCTGTATCGGTACTGTGGTATTTATCCTCATCGGATTTGGTCTCTTCTTAGGTGAAGATGCCCTTTTCGGTCTTGTAGGTATTCCGAACTTTGATATATTTACGAATTACGCTACCTTCGATTGGAGCGGTTTCGTATTCAATCTCGTCTTCTGCGCAACGACCGCAACGATCGTATCGGGCGCAATGGCAGAGAGAACAAAGTTCTTATCTTACTGCATTTATTCAGGAGTCATTTCAGCAGTCATCTACCCCATCGAGGCTCACTGGACATGGGGCGGAGGATGGCTTGCACAGATGGGTTTCCACGATTTCGCAGGTTCCAACTGCATCCACATGGTCGGCGGTATCTCAGCCCTGATCGGCGCAGCTATCTTGGGACCCCGTATCGGTAAGTTCATTAAGGACGAAAAAGGCAAGGTTACAAAAGTTAACGCATTCCCCGGCCACAACATCCCGATCGGCGCTTTGGGTGTATTCATCCTCTGGCTCGGCTGGTA
>JAEEGJ010009616.1_pt1 | contig 25735 bp, 36 predicted proteins | sample 8958761 | NCBI WGS metagenome assembly JAEEGJ01 (sample SAMN16246546, study PRJNA631951) | gut metagenome | biome: gut microbiome; feature: rumen; material: RS-attached | host: Bos | place: Iran: Karaj | collected 2018-10 | reverse complement strand
AGCAGCCGGACGAGCTGGACAGCAACCCCTTCCTGCTGAATACACCGACCTGCACCTACAACCTGACCGAAGGTCTGGCGGGTACGAAGGAGCATGATCCGGAGGACTACATCACGAAGGTGACAACGGTATCGCCGGACGATGTGGGCGCAGATATCTGGCAGGACACTCTTGACCTCATCTTCTGCGGCGACAAAGACCTCATCGACTATGTGCAGCGCATTGTCGGCATGGCGGTGATCGGAAAGGTGTATATCGAAGCCCTCATCATCGCTTACGGCGAGGGCAGAAACGGTAAGTCTACCTTCTGGAACGCAATCGCCCGTGTGCTGGGAAGCTATGCAGGCAATATGTCTGCCGACGCACTGACGGTCGGCTGCAAGCGCAACGTGAAGCCGGAAATGGCGGAGCTGAAGGGCAAGCGTCTGATTATCGCCGCCGAGCTGGAGGAAGGTATGCGTCTGAACACCAGCGTCATCAAGCAGCTCTGTTCGACCGACGCGGTGTATGCGGAGAAGAAGTATAAAGCTCCGTTCAGCTTTATCCCCAGCCATACGCTGGTGCTGTATACCAATCACCTGCCGAAGGTGGGTGCCTCTGATGCAGGAACGTGGCGCAGACTGATCGTTATTCCGTTCGGTGCCAAAATCGAGGGCGACAGCGATATCAAGAACTTTGCCGACTATCTTGTTGACCATGCAGGCGGAGCGATTCTGTCGTGGATTATCGAAGGCTCCCGTAAGGTAATCGCAGAGGGCTTCAATATCAAGCCGCCGAAGGTGGTGCGTGATGCCGTTGCTGCATACCGTGAGGATAACGACTGGCTCGGAAGATTTCTGGACGAGAACTGCGTGATGGATTCGTCATATCAGGAGAAGTCCGGAGATCTGTATAAGGCTTACCGCAGCTACTGCATCAATATGCATGAGTACACCCGCAGTACGGGAGATTTCTATGCTGCTTTGGAGCAGGCGGGCTATCACAAGCAGAGAACCAATAAGGGCGTGGTCGTTTATGGGCTGATGCTGAAAAGCGACGAATTTTCTGAAGAATATCCAGATTTTCTGAATTAAAGGTGACGATAGTGACAGTCTTTTCTGTAAGTTATATATAGGATGTTTTTTAGAAAAAATCATCTATATAAAGTTTATGAAAAGACTGTCACCAGTTACACCGGAAAGGTAAAAACATGAGAGAAAAGACCGTAGAATCGAAGTTTACGAGTGCTGTGAAAGCAAATGGCGGTCTGGCGGTCAAGTTCACGTCTCCCGGATTTAACGGGATGCCTGATCGCTTGGTGATGTTCCCCGGCGGCAGAATTGCCTTTGTAGAGGTAAAAGCGCCCGGAGAGACACCGCGACCTTTGCAGCGGTCACGATTGAAGCTGCTGAGGCGGCTGGGCTTCAAGGCATTCGTACTGGATGACATAGAACAGATCGGAGGGATTATTGATGCAATACAGTCCACATGATTATCAGAAATACGCCATCGACTTCATCGAGACGCACCCGCAGGCTGCCGTTCTCTTGGGTTGTGGTTTAGGCAAGACGAGCATTACACTGACGGCACTGAACGACCTGATGTTCGACCGCTTTGAAGTCCGCAAGCCTTTGATTATTGCCCCCATTCGTGTATGCAGAAATAGCTGGGCTGCGGAGATCGCAAAGTGGGATCACCTGAACGGCATGACGTACAGCCTGATTCTGGGAACGAAGGAGCAGCGCCTTGCTGCTCTCCGGCAGAAAGCTGATCTGTATATCATCAACCGGGAAAATGTCCAGTGGCTCGTCGAGAGCAGCGGGATGCCGTTCGATTTCGACATGGTGGTTATCGATGAAATGTCCAGCTTCAAAAATCATCAGTCCAAGCGTTTCAAGGCGCTGCGGAATGTCCGTCCGTTTGTGAAGCGCATCATCGGGCTGACGGGTACACCCTGCAGCAACGGACTTATGGATCTGTGGGCGCAGTTCCGCCTGCTGGATAAGGGACAGCGTCTTGGCAAGCGCATCGGGCAGTACCGTGATGCCTACTTCAAGCCGGACTGGAACGGATACACCTATTCGCTTCTGCCGGGTGCGGACAAGGCAATCTATGCAAAAATCGCCGACATCAGTATCTCCATGAAAACAACCGACTATCTTCAGATGCCGGAGCTGATCTCCGTTTCCGTTCCGGTCTACCTTGACGAATGGGAAATGGAGCAATACAGCAAAATGGAGAAGGATATGGTGCTGCCGTATATGGACGAAGATATCACGGCGGCGAATGCAGCAGTGCTTTGCGGTAAGCTGGTGCAGCTTGCAAGCGGCTGTATCTATACGGATGACAGCGAGGCAATGCTTGTTCATGACAGGAAGCTGGATGCACTGGAAGACCTGATCGAGGCGCAAAACGGCAGACCTGCGCTGGTCGCCTTCTGGTATCAGCATGAACGCCAGCGTATCATGAATCGGTTTGAGGGCGCAAGAGAGCTGAAGACCGATCAGGATATCGCCGACTGGAACAATGGCAAAATACCGGTCGCACTGATACAGCCTTCCTCCGCAGGTCACGGTCTGAACTTGCAGGAAGGCGGAAGCACAATCATCTGGTTTACGATGCCGTGGTCGCTGGAGCTGTATCAGCAGACGAACGCCCGTCTCTGGCGACAGGGGCAGCGGGCGGAGTCTGTGGTGATCCAGCACCTGACGGCAACAGGGACAATTGATGAAGATATCATGCTTGCCCTGACAAGCAAAGATTTGGTGCAGTCAAAAATGATGGAAGCAGTGAAAGCGAGGTTTAAATGACAGAAGGATACAAATTACTGGCGGCAGCAATTATCAAGCAGTGTCTCTTGGATTATCGGGAGGCGCTGCAGTCACACGATATCATAGCAACGCTTGAATGTGAACAGTTCCTGCGGTCGCAGTGGTTTGACTTCATGTCGGATATGAACGGCGAAAAGCTGATAAAAATGATGAGGGAGGAATTTGCATGAAAGAATACTGGGAGCAGGCGGAACGACTCCGCCGCCGCATCAATCGTAAGATACACGAAATCCATCTGCTGCGACAGCGGGCAGAGGGCATGAACGGCAGCGGCATCAACGATATGCCGAGGACGGTATCTCCCGACCGCAGCAAAATGGAAGGTACAGTTTTCAAGATCATGGCGCTGGAACAGGATATACAGGAAACGCAGGAAGAATACGATGCACTGATAGCCGATATGGAAACCCGCATCAATGCCGTGCAGGACGGTGATGCCCGTGACCTTCTGCGTAAAAGATACCTCGAATTCCTGCCGTGGTCGGAGATCATGAAGGAAATGGGATACAGCAAGTCCCACGTGTTCCGCCTGCACAGCACAGCCGTAGCTGCCTTGAAAAGTTGGGACACCGTGGGACTTGCAAACACCGGTAATGTGTGATATAATGTATAATAGAAGAATCTGTAAAGAGCCGTTGTGGATTACCGCAGCGGCTTTTGTTATGCCCGAAGGAGGTGTCGGCGATGCCGAGGAAGGCACTGAAACCGTGCAAGCACCCCGGCTGTCCGAGACTGACCGAGGGTGCGTACTGTGACGAACACAAGCCCCTGCACCCTGAGCGTCCGTCAGCCGCCAAGCGTGGCTACGGCAGCAAGTGGCAGCGTGTCAGCAAGGCGTACCTGCGGAAGCACCCGCTGTGCGTGAAGTGTCTGGCGCATGGAAAGTATGTTACCGCAACGGTCGTTGACCATATCGTTCCACACCGTGGTGACCATGACCTGATGTGGAGCGATACAAACTGGCAGTCGCTTTGTAAGTCCTGTCACGATAAGAAAACCGGCACTGAGGACAGTAGACCGGTTTACTCATATTAATGGCTTGATATAGCTTTTCTTAAAAAATAAAACGGATTCAAGTTTGAAGTATATTGTTAATTGATATATTCAATTCTACCCATCAGGATATTCCAGATAAGCTTGCTTTGTTTTGTCGTTACACTTAACTATGGTTTTTGAAGATACTTTCCCAGTTAAATTCCCAGTCATTAATCTTTTCGTTGAAGACATATGTTTTGATTTGAATGTCGAAGCCGTTTTTTTGCCATATGATTTTACATAAATCACTAAAAACATATGTGGTATATTCGCCTTCGCGTATCTCAGTATATTTTTGTTTGAAAGCATCACCAACAAATGCATATCCGTCATAGTATTCTCCGAGATAAGCATAAGAACCATCATTTTCTATTTCATAGAACATATACTGACAGGTATCGTCCATAAAATGATCTTCCGCTACAGTGATATATAGCTTGTAATTACCATCGGGAGAATCATATTGATGGGCATAGTAATCAGGTGTGAATAATTCAAAATCGAATAATAAGCATATATCGTTTGTTGTTTCTCTGACCGTTTTGGGAACAGTTACCTGGAACAGAAGGATATTCTTTTTCTTTTTATATACCATAGGGTGAGATTTATACTGCTGATAAGTATAAAGACAGTAAATATTAGATTTTCTTATAATCTCCGGATCTATTCCATAATATTCGCTGATTTCCTCACTTTCGACTATATCCAGGAATTTACCTTGAAGATAATCGCATACTGGTGGTATGAAATGAACTCCCTCACCGTATTCCTGTTCAAGTGTACCGAATATAACGTCACTTCCTTTGAAAAAGTTATCGTCATAGATATCGGTGTATTTCTGTATCTCATCATTATCGGTGCCGATATTTGCAAGGTAAGCTGTGAGCTCATCAGTTGAACTTATGAAAGCTGATTCTAATTCAGTCTTATCTGCTGTTTTAAGAATATCAACGCTGCTTACTTGTTTATAGGCTGTTTCTGGTGCTATAACTGCTTTCCTTAACTCTACAAGATCGAAAATGTCTGCGTTGCCGTCTAAATTGATGTCGAGATAATTTAATTCGTCGGAATAAACTATTGTATCTTTGTATCCTTCGGAACCGCGGAGAAACAGCATCATGGTTACCAGATCACCAACATTGAGTTCTTCATCGTTGTTTACATCGGCTAAATATCGTGTTTGCGAGATATTTAATACAGAATCATCTGAAGTATCAGGATAGAGCTTATCTTCGGCAGATACGCTGAAGGAGGAGAAGGAAAACAATGTCAGTAATGAAATAATTACGGAAAGGATTTTTTTCATATTAATTCCCCCTTAATATATGTCAGAAGGCGGATAAACTTTTCCTTATACAATCATATCATTAAAAAAGCATGAAATCTATGTTATTATATTGATTTTCAGTGAAAGCTTTTTTAATTAATAAAAACTACTTCCCGAAAATTCGGGAAGTATGAGTGGTGACTCATCAGTTTACGCTATGGAGGTGTCGGTAATGCCTAGAAAATCACTGAACCCCTGTAAGCATCCCGGCTGTCCGAGACTGACCGACAGTGCGTACTGCGACGAACACAAGCCCATGCACCAAGACCGACCGTCAGCTACCAAACGTGGCTATGGCAGTAAATGGCAGTGATTAAGCAGGGCTTACCTCCACAAGAATCCGCTGTGCGTGAAGTGTCTGGCGCAGGGCAAGTATGTGACCGCAACGGTAGTTGATCATGTAATTCCCCACCGAGGCGACTACTCTCTTATGTGGAGCGAATCCAATTGGCAGGCACTTTGTAAGTCCTGTCACGATAAGAAAACCGGGACTGAGGACAGCAGACCTGAGTACAAGTATTAAAAAAGAGTAGTCTCTTAAGGCGCAGATCGCCTTGTGATATCGTATTTTTATCATGTCACTTAGGCTGTCATATGCATTCAAACCTGTATCCGTATTTTTCTGCGTAGGCCTGTGCTGTTGAACCAGCAGCACCATATATAGTACCGGAAAAGTAGAACTGGCGTTTACCGTTGACGACCTCTGAACAGTTTGAGATTGTACCTCCGCTGTCGTAGATCACACAATCTGGATTTTTAATGATGACCGACTTAAGAGAGCTGCAATCACAAAAAGCGATTTCTTTTATCAGTGTCACAGAAGCTGGAATCGTTATCTCCTTAAGTGATGTGCAGTCACAAAAAGCGAAATCCTTTATCAGTGTCACAGATGATGGAATATTTATCTCCTCCAGCGAGGTGCATTCATAAAATGCACCCCATCCGATAATTTGCAGGGAATCCGGCAGCTTTATCACTTTCAGTGCCGAGCATCTACTGAATGCATGCATTCTAATCTCTTTCAGAGTATCCGGGAGGGTAATTTCTGTTAAAGCTGAACATCTTTTAAACGTGAAGTTTGGGATAACTTCAACGCCACTCCTGAAAGTTACGGAGGTCAGTGCAGTGCAGTTGGCAAATATACTTGTGTCAACGAGCTCTTTTAGAGATGCGGGAAGGACAATACGTTTCAGTGACTTGCATCCGTTAAATGCTTCCGGACCGATTTTCTGAAGAGCATCCGGAAACGTGATATCAGTAAGCTCAGTGCAATTCTTGAATGCACCGCTTGCGATAAATGTTATAGAACGGGACATTTTAACGGACGTTAGGCCACTTTCTAAAAACGCAAGACTTCCAATCAGTGTGACGGAATCCGGTATTACAATTTTTTTAATCAGCTTATGCTGAGCAAAAGAAGTGCTGTTGATTATTGTAACTGGCAGACCTTCTATCTCGGCAGGTATCACGACCGATATCTCTTTCGCAGAGCAGCCTGTTATTACGATATGGTCATCAGATACTTCATACCTTAGCGAGCTTGGTACGCCATTCCCAGAAACATCATGCGTTGGAGCTCCTGATTGTTTTGATTCGGCTGGCAGTTCACACGACGTGGTATGATGAAGAATGTCAGATATTTTTTTTAGGAAACTCATATACGATATACCACCTTCGTTTTGTAATAATTATATTATACTATACTTTCTATCAGATATCAAGGTAGTTGGAACAAGAATAACGCGCGGGGCTTGGGGGCTGCCCCGGTGGGGGTATCGAAATCTCTACAGACTGACCGCAGGAAGACCGGCGCCCCCTCTCACGCACAAAAAGGCAGGTTCAAACGCCCTATTAACCCCTCGAATATTTTACAAGCCGAAATCCCCGTGGTTTCGGTATTTTTTATAGGCAGTAGGTGATAAAATGGCAAAGGACGGTACCAACCGCGGCGGACGTCGTGTTCGCGCAGGTGATAAGCCGAAACCTCTAGCAGAAAAAATAGCCGCAGGCGAAGACGCTGACATCATAGAATTCACACCAACCGTACTGGAAGGCGCTGACATTGACGATGCCGCAGACCTTGTTGGTGAGGAAATGCCCTCGCCTGGAGAATACCTCTCGGCACAGCAGAAAGACGGCAAACCACTGGGAGCTGACGAAATATACAAGGAAACATGGCTCTGGCTTAAAAATCGTGGCTGTGAAAGACTTGTTAACAAGCGCCTCCTTGAAAGTTACTCTATGGCTTTTGCCCGTTTTATACAGTGTGAAGATGCTCTGTCCAAATACGGTCTGCTTGGTAAGCACCCGACAACAGGCGGAGTAGTAGCTTCACCATTTGCATCCCTCAGTCAATCCTACCAGAAACAGGCAAATCTGCTCTGGTATGAGATTTTTGATATAGTGAAGCAGAACTGCACTACCAAGTTTGATGGCTCTCCGCAGGATGACTTGATGGAGCAGCTTCTGCGCACAAGAAACAAGTAAGGAGTCTGTGTATGAAACAAAATTCTGATGTGAATTTCTGGCGAGAACTTAATGGTAACCATATGTATATGACAAAACAGCAGTACCGGACTATAAAGGGACAGGCTGTAAAAGGAAATATACTTGATGCCCGTAAGGGACTAAAGAAAACAATGATGCGGAGGAATATAAAATGAATACGACTAAAGATTTTCAGCTTGTCAGCACCGACAAGCTCATACCCTATGTCAATAACGCCCGCACACACTCTCCCGAGCAGATAAAGAAACTGCGCTCATCACTGCGGGAGTTCGGCTTCGTGAACCCAGTCATCATCGATAGGGAGTTCAACGTCATCGCCGGTCATGGTCGTCTTATGGCTGCAAAAGAGGAAGGCATCACGGAGGTGCCCTGTGTATATGTGGATTACCTGACAGAAGCGCAGAAGAAAGCATATATCCTGGCCGATAACCGTATGGCGCTTGATGCAGGCTGGGACGAGGAGCTTCTCGCCGTTGAGATGCAGGAACTTCAGGACATGGGCTACGACCTGTCCATGACCGGTTTCGATGAAAAGGAACTGGCAGACCTGTTCTCCGACAGTACGGAAAGTGAAGCAAAGGACGATGATTTCGACCTGACCGCTGCTCTGGAAAAGGCTGCATTTGTAGAAAAAGGCGACCTTTGGACAGTTGGCAGGCATCGCCTCATGTGCGGTGATGCGACCAGCCCTGAAGATGTAAATACACTTATGGGCGAAACGAAAGCGAACCTCATTCTGACCGATCCGCCCTACGGTGTATCTTTCAAAAGCTCCAGCGGGCTGACCATCCAGAACGACAGCATGAAGAACGAGGAGTTTTATAACTTTCTGCTCTCCGCTTTCAAGTGTATGGCAGACCACCTCGAAAAAGGCGGCGCGGCTTATGTGTTTCACGCAGACACCGAAGGACTGAATTTCCGCAGGGCGTTCATCGACGCAGGCTTCCACCTTGCAGGCTGCTGCATCTGGGTGAAGGACAGCCTTGTCCTCGGACGCTCCGATTACCAGTGGCAGCACGAGCCGGTGCTGTACGGCTTCATGCAGAACGGCAAGCACAAGTGGTATTCCGACCGCAAGCAGACGACCATCTGGCATTTCGACAAGCCGAAGCGCAATGCGAACCACCCGACCAGCAAGCCCCTCGACCTGCTCGGTTATCCTATCGGAAACTCCACGCAGGAGAACGCTGTGGTCATCGACACCTTCGGCGGCAGCGGCTCGACGCTCATGGCGTGTGAGCAGATGAACCGCATCTGCTACATGATGGAACTTGACGAAAAATACGCCTCCGTCATTCTCCGGCGCTATGTTGAAGACACCGGGAATGCTGAAGGCGTGTATGTAATTCGTAACGGACAGCAGATTCCTTATTCCGATTTGGTCAAAGAGGTCGAAACGAAGGAAGATTAATATCCAAATTTCTTACTAAATTCGTCTTTACTAAATTCGTCTTCACAGAATTGCTGCATGGCAGGCAAGTTCTCAGAGAAAAACTTTGCTTGTTCCTCAGAAATCGTGACATCAAAAAGAGGAATCGGATCAAAACCATTTCTTCCACAGCTCATATAATGATATTTTACAACTGCGTAGCGGATTTCATCACGGCGATAAGGATACTTTACAAGGTATACGCCATTGTATTCTTTGAGAATCGTACCACCAAAATGTAAGATATAAGTTTCAGCATTTTCAGTCATAGATTTATATCCCCCGATACATGGATTATAGTTTGTGTGTTTATTCTCTGCCGAGCCGTTCTGCTTCTTCAAGTGTAGTGTCACCGCGATCAATAGCTTTCTGCAGGTAACCCTCATCCATTGCACTTTTGAGCAGTTCACGATATTCCTGTTTACTAAGAGAATAAATCTTCCTTTCGGAACCCCACGCAGCAGATACACAAAAAAAGAACTCGTAAATACGGATCAATTCTCCGTTATCCGTAATGCCCACAGAGATCTCCGGTTCAGTAGTTGGCGCAGGATGGCGAACCACTGCAAACAGTTCCCTGTATTTGATTGACTTTTCATCCAACTGCGGCATAATATCATTCCTTTCATTATTTAGATATGTTCAAAGAGGTCGAGACGAAGGAAGGCTGATGAAAAAACTGGAATGGTCAACGCGCACCGGTCATCCAAGCATTATAAGCCGCCCTCTCGATTTCTTCCTTCGTAATATTTTTATACTCTGCAAGGGAGTTACAAAGCGTGCTGTCATAACCGTAAGTACAGCATATCATACCGTTGCCGGCTGTTTTAAAATCAGAACATATCATTACACGTTGTCCTTCGCAGTAAACAATATATGAGATCGGGTGTGTACTATACTTGCTTGAAACCCCGCGAGCAATTATACCTGACTGATGTATAAGATTACCAGAAGGGACGCTACTCGGATTATTGACGGTAAGTGAATCTGCCTTTTTCTGATTCTGGTGAGCCTTCTTCTTATGCGACATAAAGTATCCCTCCGATAAAAAGATTTGTTACTATGATTATACAGCGCATCCGCCAATATGTCAATATCTGGAGGCGCTGTAATATGCACAAATATCGGAAAAACCGTCCCGCACATATTCTCCGTTTTACAGTCTTGCTATCTGTGCGGTTCAGAGTTAATATGTGACTACAATCAAAACCGCAGCAAGCGGTGAAAAACAGGAGGTCACATCATGAATATCAAGTTCAATATCGAAAAGAGCCAGCGCAAGGCACTGGCAATGAAAATCGGCGAGCTTGCAGACATGGATGTCCGCTACTGCGGCGTTCCGAGCTGTGCCTACGAGATCGGTTTTTTTACCCTGAGCAAGGATGCAGTGCTTTCCTTCGCAGACCGCATGGACACCGAAGTCATCGAGAGGGTTCTGGACGGGCTTGCCGATGCAGGCTACGACAGCGATACGATCACTCCGCCGGAGGAAACAGATGAAGCTGACGCGGAAGAGGATACACCAGAGGAATCCGATACAGAATCTGAAGATAAACCGAACAGCGGATTCCCGCTGAATGCAAGCATCAGCTTTCCGCTTGCTGACCACACGGTGCAGAGCCTCACAAACCTTATCTGCATGATTCATTCTCGCGGTCCGCTGCTCAGCAAGGCAACCGGCGGAAACTTCTCCGCAGACAAGAGCCTTGCTGACGAGATCGGCAAGCACGAGTTCCGCAGCGTCCACGAACTGATCACCTTTATCAGAGAGTGGGATGAAACGAATCCGCCGCTGACCGGCATCTCCTTTGACAGCGACAAACTCACCTTTGACGGATTCGGTCAGGCTGCAGATGCTGACCATGTGCAGACCTTCATGAAGCTTGCCGGAGCAATGAACAATATGGCACTGACGCAGCAGCGTGTGCAGGCGAAAGATGTCGATGACAGCAACGAGAAATATACGCTCCGCGTCTGGCTGATCCGCCTTGGTCTGAACGGAAAGGATTGCAAGGCAGACCGCAAGCGGCTGCTGGAGAACCTTTCCGGGCATACCGCATTCCGCAACGATGCGGAGCGTGAGCGCTGGGAAGCAAAGCAGAAGGCAAAGCGTGATGCTCAGAATAACAAGGAGGAAGAAAACGATGCAGTTTCCGAATGAAAGACAGCTTCAGTCGCTGCGTGAGCGTTATCCGGCAGGCACAAAGATCCGCCTGAATCATATGGATGACCCGTATGCACCGATTCCGGACGGAACAGTCGGCGAGGTTCAGTACGTTGACGACGCCGGCAGCATCCACATGATTTGGGAGAACGGCAGGACGCTTTCGCTGATCGAAGGCGAAGACAGTTTCACCATTATAAAGGAGGAAGAAAGCATATGATTTACTTAGCATACGGCTCGAATCTTCATATCGAGCAGATGAAGCGGCGCTGCCCCACCGCCGAAGTTCTCGGCACGAGCACACTTCACGGCTACCGGCTGGTGTTCAATGGCGTGGCGACCATTGAGCCCGATCCCGACAGCAGTGTTCCCGTTTTGCTCTGGGATATCAAGCCCGCCGACGAGATTCCGCTTGACCGCTACGAGGGCTACCCGCAGCTGTACCGCAGAGAGACCGTGCAGGTCGAGCTGAACGGCAAAACAGTCGATGTGATGGTTTACATCATGAACAGCAAGGGCGTCGCACCACCCAGTCCCTTTTATTACGACGTGATCCGCAAGGGCTACGAGATGAACGGGCTGGACACCGCAGTGCTGGAACAGGCCCGGCAGGAATCCCTGACCAAACGATGAACGCACCACATTCGCCCATGTGGGGCTTTACAGGGTATCCTCCGACATCTGCTCCGTTGCGGTTTCTGCCCCACACGGCGCGTTCCAGCGCAATCTGCTGCACGGCATAATATGAACAATTAGTAGCGGATAAACAGGGATTATGTTCTGTACATTTAGCCTCTTGATAAGCTCCGAAGGGTATGGTAATATGCTACACAACGGCAAGGGGTGCGGGTGTTCGGTGAACACCTCTGCCGAAGGCAGAAGCACCGACCGAGGCGACAGCCGAGACCCAGCACCCGCCAAATACCCGAACGGAGGACGATAACATGAGCAAGAAAAGATACTACCTCGCATACGGAAGCAATCTGAACCGCAAGCAGATGCAGATGCGATGCCCCGGCGCAAAAGTAATCGGGACCGCACTACTGGAAGGCTACGAACTGCTATTCAAAGGCAGCAAGACCGGATTCTACCTGACTATTGAGCCAAAGGCGGACGGTGTTGTTCCGGTCGCAGTATGGGAAGTCACTGCGGAGCACGAGCATATGCTCGACCGCTACGAAGGCTGCCCGGTCTGCTACTATAAGAAAGAGATCAGTCTCCCGGTGCGCAGAGCAAAAAGCGGAAGAACGGTGCAGACGAACAGCTTTGTGTACATCATGCAGGAAAAGCGCAGGCTCGGCGAACCGACACCAAGATATTTCTGGACCTGCGTGCTCGGCTACCGTTCATTCGGATTCGATCCCGAATTCCTCTACGAAGCCTACGAGCGCAGCACAAGGCATCTGTACAGATAAGAAAGCGGCGGATTGGCAGGGCAGTGTTCCCTGCCCTACCACCGTCGATTATATATACGTCCCCGGGGCTCCCGAAAATGAGAGATCCTATTCCATTGTATCCGAGTATAACATACATTTTCAAGAATATCAAGACTGTAATATACACAATCATTCGGCTCATAAAAAGCGCATAGTTCTGTACATTTAGCGTCTTGCTATATCTTCCGTTTAGAGTTAATATGTGACACAACGAAGGGCGAAGCCCTACGGAATTACCGAAACGGAGGATACAAAAATGACTGAGAAAACCGCACAGCAGATCAACAGAATGAAGGAGCAGACCATCGGGGTTGAGGTTGAGATGAACAACATCACCCGCAAGGCTGCCGCAAAACTCGCCGCCGAGTTCTTCGGAACAAACCGCAGCGAGTACACCGCCCACCGCAACGGCTACGAAACCTACAGCGCCTGGGACGCACAGGGACGCGAGTGGAAATTCCAGCGCGACTGCAGCATCAGCGGACCGGACAGCGAAAAGTGCGAACTGGTCACACCGATCCTGCACTACGCAGACATCGAAACCCTGCAGGAGCTGATCAGACGCCTTCGCAAGGCAGGCGCAAAGAGCGACTACACAAGGGGCTGCGGAGTTCACATTCACATCGGCGCACAGGGACACACACCGCAGAGCCTGAGAAACCTCGCAAACATCATGGCAAGCCACGAAACACTGATCGCCGAAGCAATCAAGGTAGACCACAGCAGAATGAACCGCTACTGCAGAACGGTCGACCCGAGATTCCTCGACCAGCTCAACCGCAAAAAGCCCCGCACGATGGCACAGCTTGCAGACATCTGGTACGGCGCACAGGGATGCACCTACGGCAGAACCCACCACTACAACGACAGCCGCTACCACATGCTCAACCTGCACGCCACCTTCACAAAAGGCACGGTCGAGTTCAGACTTTTCCAGTTCGCACCGCCCGCAAACGGCAAGCAGAACGGCCTTCACGCAGGCAAGCTCAAGAGCTACATTCAGCTTTGCCTCGCAATGAGCCAGATGGCAAAGGACCTCAGAAGCGCAAGCCCCAAAGAACAGCAGAAAGAAAACAAGGTTTTCGCAATGAGAACCTGGCTGATGAGAATGGGCTTCATTGGCGACGAGTTCGCAACAGCAAGAGAGACCCTTACCGAAAACCTGACGGGAAACGCAGCCTTCCGATTCGGCAGACCTTAAGGCCTGCCATTCGGGGCGCAGGAACAAACGGAACGGCACGGGCGCGCACACAGCGCCCACGTCGCCCCGTGTGGGGCGGAAGGGGTATCCTCCGATTCGGTATCCCACCTCAGTCAACCGCACCACACAACGCGACACGGCGCAAACGTGCGCAAGTCATAACCATCCCAAACAGAACAGGAGGAATTCACATGAAAGAACAAGTTTTTGAAAAGCGTACATGTCCGAAATGCGGATGCACTTACACCGAGCGTCCAGCTCTTTCCCGCAACGACAATAACACGCTCATCTGCCCCGACTGCGGAACGCGGGAAGCACTCGAAACAATGGGCATCAGCATCGAGGAACAGGACAAAATCCTTGGAATCATCCACGACAAGTACATTCCCGAATAAGGGGCGCACAGCGGGCGGTGTGGGGCTTTACGGCTCTGCGCCGCTTGTTTGTTTAGCGGATTACGGGCGCAACACAGCGCGAATGTGCGCCTCCTGCGGGCAGTGCATAATATATACAATAATAGCAGGTAAATCTGCAAAAATGATCTGTACATTTAGCCGCTTGCTATTCCGGAAGTATCATGGTAATATGTGACACAACGGAAGGGCAGACAGTCCGCCGAAAACAAAATAATGGAGGTACACCACCATGACAAAGAAGGAAATGAAAGCCGCAGTTGACAAGCTTAAGACGCTGCAGAACGGCAAGGCAGCCCTTGAGGGAATGACCGAAGCAGACTGCCTTGAGCTTTTCGGGATCAGCAGAGCGCAGGCGCTTGCAAACACCAACGCAGCCCTCACCAAGACCGAGCAGGAGATTTTCAGAGCTGAGCATCCGCTGACTGGCATCGACAAGAAGCTTTTTGATATCGCAGCGAAGCACCTGATCACGGTGCAGGAGCGCGGCGACCTTGAAGCCCGCCACTGCGACAGCGAGGACTTCATCGAGGTTTCGGTCTGGGGACTGGAAGCCGCCCTCAAAGATGCCTACGAGGCAGGACGCAAGAGCAAATAAACTGGGCAGCCCCTCCTGAGATACGGAGGGGCGTAAGCCTGTCTGAAAGAATACGGCTGATTGCCCACAAACGCACCACATTCGCCTGTGTTGGCCCTTTCAAAGCGACGGCGGATAACTTGGCCCTGCGGATAAACGCCACACACAGGGCGTTTGTGCGCGTCAGGTGCGCTGTACATTTCAGGCGCATATTTCTGGTCATGTTTGTCACATTTATTTTGCCGATATTGCTTGATTTTCGAGCGGTTCAGAGTTAATATGTCACTACCGCAAGAGAAGCGGAATCAAAACAAAGGAGCGAATCTACATGAAAATTCTGGTATGTGAACCCGGCAAGCATCCCTATGTAAAGGAGATTGAACACACGCTGGAGAACCTGCAGAAAGAGGTCGGCGGATACATTCAGGCGCTGTACCCCTTCGAGGAGGAGGTCGCAGTAGTGTGCAACGAGGAGGGCCTTTTCATTAAGGGACTGCAATGGAACAGGACAGTCGAAAAATACGGTCCGATCAAAGGCACCTTCTTCGTCTGCGGACTCGGGGGCGAGGATTTCACGGGGCTGACCGATGAACAGACTGAAAAGTACAAGGCACTTTTCTGGGAGCCTGAAATTTTCATTCCGACACCCAACGGCATGGTGGTACTGCACATTGTAGAGTAAAAACAACAGGGGCAGGGCTGCGGTCCTGCCCCATCTCCGCATCGGTTTCCAATGCAATTTACTGCCCGTCATAATATGTACAATTCCTGCGATATTTCGCTGTTTTTATTCTGTACATTTAGCCGCTTGATAAAATTTGCTAAAAGAGTTAATATGTACACAACGGAAGGGCAAAGCCCACCGAAACAACGAAAAGCGGAGGAATAAACAATGATCAGCTACGGATTGGCAAAGGCAAGAGCAATGGCAGGCAGAGACGACTGGAACGAGCGCGAGGCGATCAAGAGCGCCACGATCCTTTGGTACGACACCGCGGAGGAAGCCTACGAAATGGAGATTGAGAACGAGGACGACCTCAACGCAGAGGACTTCAGGGCTTGGGTTGAGGAGAACGCCGACAGCCTTGCGCAGGAGGACGCCGCCGCAAACGGCACGACCTTTGAGGGCTTTGAGGACATCGACTACGAAACCGAATGGATCGACGACGATGCCCTTTTCGAGGCAGAGTACGCAGACGCCTGCGAAAGCGAATGGGAATGGATGACCGGCAGATGAGCCGGTCGCCCCACCGGGGCGGCACAGCGCCCCCTTGTGGCGGGGATGCAGGAAGGAACGCATACGTATGCCCCGGCACTGCAAGCCCCACACAGCGCAGCTGTGCGCGTTTGTGGGCAAGGCATAATATGTACAATTCCTGCGAAAATAAGCCTTTTCTGATCTGTTATTTTACCATCTTGATATATCGAGCAAAAAGAGTTACTATGTGTACAACGGAACGGGAAACCGAGCCGAAAACTACGAAAATACGGAGGAAAAGAATATGTGGCATGAAGGTACGATCGGAGTTCCGAAGGGCAACGGAAAGTACACGGTGGTTCACTACTGGGTGAAAGCCTACGAAGAAGGCAGTCAGTACGGAATCGAGGGTGGCAGAATCAGCAAGCTCACGCTGAAGGTCGAAGGCAAGGTCATTTACAACTACGACCGGGGTGAGGATGTTCCGCCCCAGAACGAAGCCGCAGAAATGGCACTGGCGATCCTGATGCATGAGTACAACTAAAAGCAGCAGACATACATAGAAAGGGCTTGCAGATCGCAAGCCTTTTCTTTATGCACATTTATACAGGAAGGAGTGATGCGGATGGCTCAGAGAGGCAGAAAACCAAAGCCTACAGCAATTAAGGAACTGGAAGGAAATCCCGGCAAGCGACCGCTGAACGCAGATGAACCGAAGCCGGAACGCAAAGCGCCACCCTGTCCGAAGTGGCTGGAGCCCGAAGCAAAAAAGGAATGGCGCAGGCTATCCAAACAGCTTGAAGCGATCGGTGTGCTGACCGAAGTCGATCAGGCGGCATTCGCATCCTATTGTCAGGCATACGCCCGTTGGAAGGAAGCCGAGGAATTCATGACGCAGCACGGCACGATCGTAAAAACAAAATCCGGCTACTGGCAGCAGGTCCCGCAGGTCAGCATTGCGCAGACCTATCTGAAGATCATGAACAAGATCGCAGAACAGTTCGGACTGACTCCGGCAGCAAGAAGCCGTATCACTGCCGGTGCAGATATGAAGGACGCCGCCGTTGACGATATGGATGCACTTCTGGGAGGCGGCTGATGGCAAGAACAGCAAAAGCAAGAGAAAGGCCTGCGAATTATCCGAAACTCACCGATTATCAGCCTACCCGCTTTGTGCTGCCGGATTCCCATTACGATGCGGCAAAAGCGGACAGGGCTGTTCGTTTTATAGAAAACCTCTGCCATACCAAAGGCCGCTGGGCGGGCAAACCGTTCTGGCTGTTACCGTGGCAGGAGCAGATCATCCGGGATATTTTCGGTGTTGTAAAAGAAGACGACACCCGGCAGTTCCGTACAGCCTATGTTGAGATTCCGAAGAAGAACGGAAAATCTGAGCTTGCGGCGGCAATTGCGCTGTATCTGCTTTACGCCGATAACGAGCCGTCCGCCGAAGTCTACGGCGCAGCGGCTGATCGACAGCAGGCTTCTATCGTTTTTGACGTTGCAAAGCGTATGGTGGAAATGACACCGGCGCTCCTGAAACGCTCCAAGATCATGGCGGCGACAAAACGACTGGTGAACTACAGCAATGTGGGATTCTATCAGGTGCTTTCAGCTGAAGTCGGCACAAAGCACGGTCTGAATGTATCTGGTCTGGTACTTGACGAGCTGCATGCGCAGCCGAACCGCAGCCTTGTGGACGTTCTCACAAAGGGCTCGGGTGATGCGAGAACGCAGCCGCTGTACTTCCTTATTACCACCGCCGGAACAGACCGAAACAGCATCTGCTACGAATACCACACCAAAGCAAAAGATATTCTGGACGGCAGACGCATCGATCCTTCCTTCTATCCCGTGATCTACGGACTGAATGATGACGATGACTGGAACGCCGAGGAATCATGGTACAAGGCAAATCCGTCTCTCGGGCATACGATCACCATTGACCGAGTTAGGGATGCCCACCGTGAGGCTCTGACAAATCCCGCTGAAGAAAATGTATTCCGTCAGCTGAGACTCGACCAGTGGGTCGGAAGTGCGGTCGCATGGATCCCGGAGCATATCTACGACAGAGGAAATCTACCGATCGACCTTGAAAAGCTACGAGGCAGAGAGTGCTATGCGGGACTGGACCTTTCCAGCACATCGGATATCACGGCATTTGTTCTGGTGTTCCCGCCGTTGACAGAGGGCGATAAATACATCGTTGTCCCCCACTTCTGGCTGCCGAGAGAAACGCTCGATCTCCGTGTCCGACGCGATCATGTTCCCTACGATGTCTGGGAGCGCATGGGACTTTTTCATATCACTGAGGGCAATGTGGTCGATTATAGCTTTGTTCGGAAAACGATCAATGAGCTGCACACCATGTTTAACATCAAGGAGATCGCAGCCGACCGATGGAACGCTACACAGCTGATCACTGACCTTGAGGGTGACGGATTTACCGTTGTGCCGATGGGCATGGGATTCAAGGATATGTCGCCCCCGATGAAGGAACTGTACAAGCTCATACTCGAAGGTATGTTCGTTCACGGCGGCAATCCCGTTCTCAGATGGATGGCAGGAAATGTGGTCGCTGAAATTGATGCGGCGGAGAATATCAAACCGAGCAAAAAGAAAAGTACTGAAAAAATTGACGGCATTGTCGCATGGATCATGGCACTCGACCGAGTGATCCGCCATGAAATGCAGGGCAGTGTCTATGACGAACCCGATCATGACCTGATCGTTTTGTAGGAGGGATGCAGATGGGCTTACTCAACTGGCTCGGCTTCAATAAGCCGAGAGACGCACCGTCATTGCCGGATATTCGGGACAATGTCCGTGATGCCGGTAATCTGTTTGTATTCGGCATGACGCACAGCGGAGAGCGTGTAGATGAGCGCACCGCAATGCAGATCGTTACCGTATACGCCTGCGTGAGACTGCTTTCCAATACGATTGCAGGGCTTCCGCTGCATCTGTACAGATATACAGGTGCCGGAGAGGATAAGGAACGCGCTACCGATCATCCGCTGTATAAGATACTCTACCGGCAGCCGAATCCCGAAATGAGTTCATTCTCATTCTGGGAGGCGCTGATGTGTCATTTGCTGCTCTGGGGCAACGCATATGCACAGATCGTCCGTGACGGCAAGAACGGCATCGTCGGTCTGTATCCCCTTCTCCCCGAGAACGTGGAGATCGACCGCGACCCGAAAAGTGGCGACCTGATCTACACCTACCACGCATACACTGACGAAAAACCGGGTGAACATGACAAGGATATCATCTTTCAGCGAGATGAGATACTGCACATTCCCGGTCTGGGATTCAACGGACTTGTGGGATTTTCACCCATTGCCATGATGAAAAATGCGCTGGGCGCAGCAATGGCGGTGGAGCGTTACGGCAGTGCCTTCTTCAAAAACGGAGCGCAGCCCGCCGGTGTTCTCGAGCATCCGGGCGTACTGAAAAATCCGGAAAAGATCCGAGAAAACTGGACGAGAGTGTACGGCGGTTCCCGCAATGCGCACCGTATCGCAGTCCTCGAGGAAGGAATGCAGTATAAACCAATATCGCTGCCGCCGGAGGATTCGCAGTTCCTTTCTACTAGGGAATTCGATGTGGAAGAAATCTGCCGAATGTTTCAAGTTCCGCCCCATCTGGTGCAGGACCTGAAGCGCAGCACCTTCAATAACATCGAGCATCAGGGCATCGCATTTGTGCAGTATTCGCTCATGCCGTGGATCATCCGCATTGAAAAAGGCATCATCAAAGACCTTCTGCTGGAAGAAGAACAGGATGTATATTTCCCGAAATTCAATGTGGACGGCCTGATGCGCGGCGATTATCAGAGCAGAATGAACGCTTATGCGATCGGTGTCGGCAACGGCTTTATGAGCCCGAATGATGTGCGCAGGCTTGAAAATATGGATCTCATTCCGCACGATCTCGGCGGTGATGATTATTACCTCAACGGCAGCTACAATAAGCTGCAGGATGCAGGTGCCGCCTACGACCTGGACGAGCCGGAGCAGACAGATACAGAGGAACAGGACGAACCGGATGAAGAATCGACCGATGATAGATTCCTGCGGAAAAGGCGCAGGAAGAAAGTACGAAACGGAGGGATATAAATGCCGAAATTCTGGGACTATATTCACGATGACAGCGGCGGCAGAGTGCTCCGCCTGGAGGGACCGATCGACTCGGATTCCTTCTGGGGTGACGAGATCACGCCGCAGGATTTCAGAGACGAGCTGTATGCCGAAGACGGCGACCTCACGCTCTGGATCAATTCGCCGGGCGGCAACGTCTTCGCCGCTGCGGAGATCTACACGATGATCCGCGACTATCCGCACAATGTCACTGTCCGAATTGCAAGCATCGCTGCATCAGCGGCAAGTGTGATCGCAATGGCGGGCAATACTGTCCAGATGTCTCCCACCGCTCTTCTCATGATCCATGACCCATCTACCATTGCTTTCGGCAATGCCAAGGACATGGAAAAAGCAATTGCAACGCTGAACGAGGTCAAGGAAAGCATCATCAACGCCTATGCCGCAAAGACAGGTCTTTCCCGAAACCGCATCAGCAAGCTCATGTCAGACGAAACTTGGATCAATGCGAAAAAGGCGGTCGAGCTGGGCTTTGCAGATGAGATCCTCTTTGATGAAAAGAAGCCCGAACCGGACAAGAAGGAGGATGCGCCTGACGATCCGGAAGAGCCTGAGAAGCCCGATGAGGAAGGCGGTGACGATGAGGGCGATGAAAAGAAAGAGACCGAAAAGAAGCCGTTCAAGCTGGACACCGGCGATGCCCTTTGGGAGTACAGTACCCGTGTCATGGGACAGACCATCCTGGGAAAGATCACAGCTTCCGCGGCACCCGAAGGCACAGAGCCGCCCGCTGACCGCAAGGCAGATGATGCACCGAAACCTTCCGAGGAAGGGGTAACTGTTACTGTGCCGGATATGCCTGTGATCGGTATGGACGGTAAAACCGCTGACGGCTCTATGCCGTATGAAATTCTGAAACAGCAGCTTGCTTTCATGAGATAAGCAGGCTGTATTTTTATGACCGCCGGAGATATCCGGCAGAAACGGAGAAAAAGATATGAGCAAGATCATGGAACTTCGCAGCAAGCGCAATACCCTGTGGGAGCAGACAAAGGCATTCCTCGAAAAGCACCGTGGTGAGAACGGTCTTGTTGAGGCTTCCGCAGTGGAGCAGTATAACAAAATGGCCGGTGAGGTGCAGGCACTGGGCGCAGAGATCGAGCGTCTTGAGCAGCAGGCAGCCCTTGACGCAGCACTTTCCGCACCGACCAGCAAGCCTGTCACCAACGCTCCCGGCACAAAGAATACGCCGCCCACCAACCCGACCGCAACCGACGAGTACAAGTCCGCCTTCTGGGATATGATCCGCAACAAGGGCGATCAGCTTGCAGTCCGCAATGCGCTCTCTGTCGGCGAGGACACCGAGGGCGGCTACACTGTCCCTGACGAGTTCGAGCGCCGTCTGATTCAGGCGCTGGAGGAGAACAATATCTTCCGCCAGATGGCAACGGTCATCAAGACCAATTCCGGTACCCGCAAGATCCCTATCGCCAACGATACGATGGAGGCACAGTGGATCGACGAGGGTGAGGAGATCCCGGAGACCGATACACGTTTCGGTCAGACGACCCTCTCCGCATACAAGCTCGGTACAATGATCAAGATCAGCAACGAGCTTCTGCATGACTCCGCCTTCGACCTCGCATCGTATATCGCTGCACGTTTCGGTGTGGCAATGGGTAATGCCGAGGAGCGTGCGTTCTTCACAGGTGACGGCGACAAAAAGCCCCTCGGTATCCTCGATGAGACCGGCGGCGCAGAGCTGGGCGTGACTGCGGCATCTCAGACTGCGATCACCTTCGATGAGGTGTTCGACCTCTACTACAGCCTGAAGTCTCCCTACCGCAGAAACGCACAGTTCGTCTGCAATGAGACTATCCTGCTTCAGCTCATGAAGCTGAAGGACAAGAACGACAACTACCTCTGGAAGCCGTCTCTCGATATCGCAAAGCCGGATACGCTGCTCGGCAGACCAATCCGCACCTCTTCCTTCATGCCGGGTATCGCAAAGGGCGAGCGTGTTCTCCTCTTCGGTGACATGAAGAATTACTGGGTGGCTGACCGTCAGAACCGCACCTTCCGCCGTCTCAACGAGCTTTATGCCCGCACTGATCAGGTCGGCTTCCTCACCACACAGCGTGTGGACGGTCGTCTCATCCTGCCGGAGTCCGTGAAGGTCCTCAAGATGGCAGGCACTAAGTCCAACACCGCGGGCGGCGGCACGACTGGCGGTAACACCGGCGGCAACGGCTGATAAGAACGGAGGGCAGATAAGTGAATCTGATCTCACTGCCTGAAACAAAAAACTATCTCCGTGTTGACCACTGTGAGGATGACAAGCTCATCCTCACTCTGATCGATACGGCGCAGCGGCTCGTAATGGATGTGGGCAGAATGAATGAAAAGCAGTTAGCGGAAAATGAGGAAACCTCCCGGCAGGCTATGCTGTATACTGTTTCGTACCTCTATGAGAACCGCAATACCGCTGACTATCATGCGCTGACACTTACCTTGCGGGCGCTGTTATTTGCACAAAGAGAGGGCGTGGTCTGATGGAGATCGGGAAACTGAATCAGCGGATCGCCGTCCTCGAAAATCATGTCAAAAAAGATACGATTGGCAATCACAAAGCCCGGTGGGAGGAGGTGTTCTCCCTCTGGGCTTCTGTGACTGTATCAAATACTGTCGGCGGTGCAGCTGAGGAAACAAATACCGGAGTGACCAGAGAGATACAAAAGCTGGAGGTCATTATCCGTCAGACTCCGCAGACAAAAAAGATGGCTTCTACCGTATACCGCATCCGCTTTGAAGGTATTGACTATGACATCAAGGGCATTGTGCCGAATTATCAGACGCAGGACTATATGAAGCTGATCTGCGAATCACGAAGGGCGGGATCAAAGGATGACATCTATTGACGATATGGCTGCGGAGATCATGGAGGGCCTGGAGGAATACGCTGATCTTGCAGATGCAGCCATGAAAAAAGCTGTAAGAAAGACAGCGACCGCCGTCAAAAATGAGATCTCCTCAAAAGCACCTGTGAAGTCCGGTCGCTACAAGCGAAGCTGGACAGCAAAGAAAACCAAGGAAAACAGCCACACACTGGAAATGACCGTCCACAGCAAAGACCGCTATCAGATCGCACATCTCCTCGAACACGGTCATGCAAAGCGCGACGGCGGTCGTGTGGCGGCTATCCCGCATATCGCTCCTGCCGAAGCAAACGGCGCAGATATGCTCGAAACGCTCATCAAAAAGGAGTTATCGTGACCTACGAAGAAATTTCCGAGATGATGCAGGAGATCGGGCTGCCCTTTGCGTATCATCACTTCGCAGAAGGTGAAAACCCGGATCCTCCGTTTACGCTGTTTCTGTCTCCCGGTGAAAATACATTCGGTGCGGATAATCTGATGTATGTCAGCTTCAAGCGGCTGCATATCGAGCTTTACACCGATGAAAAATCCCCGGATGCGGAGGTGCGTGTGGAGGAAGTGCTGCATCAGCACAACATTTATTATACAAAATCCGAAACATGGATCGAGAGCGAACGGCTCTATGAGGTCCTGTACACATTGGAGGTATGAATATGGCTCTGAAGAAAAACAAGGTCAAGTTCGGTCTGAACAAGGTTCACTGGGCAAAGATCACGGCTTGGTCGGACGAGGGTGTGCCGACATTTGCAACGCCTGTTCGTCTGCCCGGTGCTGTTTCGCTGAGCATTGACGCAAACGGCGAAAACGACAACTTCTACGCCGATAACACCGTTTATTACGTTATCAACAACAACGCCGGCTATGAGGGTGACCTCGAAATTGCACTCATCACCACCGATTTCGCAACCGATATCCTCGGCGAACAACTTGACAGCAAGGGCGTTCTGGTTGAGCGCAACGATGCGGAGACTTCTCAGTTCGCACTGCTCTTTGAGTTTGATGGAGACAAGAATCACATCCGCCACGTGCTGTACTGCTGCTCTGCATCCCGTCCTGCAACTGAGGGTCAGACCACTGAGGAGAGCAAGGAGGTCAAGACAGAGACGCTGTCGCTGAAGGCTTCTGCGCTGCCTTCCGGTCTGGTAAAGTCCAAGACCTGTGAAAGCACAGATGAGACCACCTATAACAACTGGTACAACGCCGTCTATATCCCGACTGCGGCGACCACCAACAACAGCACCGGTACACGTTCCGCAAGTACAACAAAGGGCGGCAGCACAGCCGCAGCAACAACTGACTGATAAAGGAGAAAGTATATGGCTATCAGAAAAACAATTACTGTTGACGGCATCGAGGTTCCTTTCAAGGCGAGTGCAACACTGCCTCGCCTTTACCGTGCAAAGTTCCGCAAGGATATCTTCAAGGATTTCTCTGCGCTGAAGGATTCTGTTGACGAGAGCGATGAGGAGAATTCCGGTCTCGGTATCGAGAGCCTTGAGGTGTTCGAGAATATCGCCTGGACGATGGCAAAGCACGCTGATCCGGAGGGCGTTCCTGACAGCCCCGATGAGTGGCTGGAGCAGTTCAACACCTTCTCCATCTACGAAGTGCTGCCGCAGCTCTTTGAACTTTGGGGCGTGAATCTGGAGACACAGGCAGAGTCAAAAAAAAATCTCGCCCAGTTGACCGCGAGATGACAACGCCGCTGTTCCTTCTCCGATGTGTGCAGATCGGGCTGAGTCTTTCCGACCTTGATCTGCTCACTATCGGGATGGTCAACGAAATGTTCATTGAAAAGGATAATGACGATTATGATTACCCGATCAAGGCAACGCAGGAAAACTTCGATGCCTTCTAAAAAGCACATCGTTTCCGGCTGGCTGCGGATCTTATTCGGGCTTGCCGTTTACTCCTTCGGTGTGCATCTGACGATAGCCGCAAACATTGGTCTGGCACCTTGGGACTGCCTCGGCATGGGTATCGCACAGCATACACCGCTGAACTACGGCAGTTCTATGGTGCTGATCTCTGTGACTGCGGTTCTGATACAGCTTCTTTTCTTGGAGCGTATCGGGTTTGCGACAATAATGGATGCTGTTATAACCGGAAACCTGACACAGCTATTGAACGATTATTCCCCATATCCTGAGAATCACAGCATTGGGCTCGGTATCGCGCTGATGCTGTTCGGATTTCTGTTTATCTCACTCGGAATGTATCTGTATATGTCCGCAGAACAGGGCTGCGGCCCGAAGGATGGGCTGCTGATTGCAATCGGGAAACGAATGCCGAAGATACCGATCGGTGTGGTTGAGATACTGCTATGGGCAGTTGTCACATTTGCTGGGTGGTTTCTCGGCGGCACTGTTGGTATTGGAACTATCGTTTCTGTATTTGTCGGCGGTTCTGTTATGCACCTGTTTTTCGATGTGATCGGGTTTGAGCCGAGGAAGCTGAAACACAAAAGCCTGAAAGAAACATTGAAGTCTCTCTCAGGCAAATGCTTTTAGTCTATATGCTGCTGTAACCACGCTAATAAATATGCCTCGTCAAATTCACCCGCAGCAATGCCGAGTATAAGATGGATAAGTTCTAAGT
>JAEEGJ010009612.1_pt1 | contig 25744 bp, 23 predicted proteins | sample 8958761 | NCBI WGS metagenome assembly JAEEGJ01 (sample SAMN16246546, study PRJNA631951) | gut metagenome | biome: gut microbiome; feature: rumen; material: RS-attached | host: Bos | place: Iran: Karaj | collected 2018-10 | reverse complement strand
TTTGAAATAAAAAAAGAAGGTAATATTGGAATTAATGTCAAAAAAGAAATAGTTAATTATTTAAAGAAAGGAGATTTAGAGTTTACTAAAGAAGATTTAGTAACTAGTGAAGGGATACCAAATACAATAATTGAAATATATGATAGTAATGATAAAGTGTTATTTACTAGGGAAACAGATGAATTAGGTAAAGTAACAATTAATGAATTACCAATAGGAAAATATTATATTATTGAAAAAGAAGCTAATAGTCTATATCTATTAACTAATGAAAAGGTATCTTTTGAAATAAAAGAAAATGAGATAGTAAAAGCAAAAATGATTAATGAAAAGAAAGAAGTACCAGTTCCAAAGACTAATAGTAATGAAGAAGTAATAGCTCATTCATTATTTAGTATAGTTTTTCTAATTGGTTTAGGGGGGATGATTTATGAAAAAAAAGTATCATATTAGTTTAATAATAATGATGTTATCACTAGCTTTATTTGGAAGTTATCATATTTACTATAGTAATATAGATAAAAAAAGTGATGAATTAATAAGTAAGTATATTGAGAATAATGATAGTATTATAGCTAAAGAAATGGTAAATGAAATAGATGAAGAAGATTATCTTGGTATATTAGAAATACCTAAAATAAATCTTAATGAAGGGTTTTATAATAAGTATAGTAAGAATAATAATATTAATAAAAGTGTTACTATTCTAAAAGAAAGTATCATGCCAGAAAATAATAATTCGATTATCTATTTAGCAGCTCACTCTGGTAATAGTCCAGTAGCTTTCTTTAAAGATCTTAATAAACTAAATATAGAAGATAATATTAATTTGTTATATAAAGGAAATACTTATCAATATACAATAACTGATATCTATGAAATAGAAAAGAATGGTAATATAACAGTTAATAGAAATATTCATGAAAACTACTTGGTATTAACTACATGTGGAAAGAATAATATGCAAATTATAATAGTATCTAAATTATATAATAAAGTGTGATATAAAATTTGGCGCGGGATAATATGAAGAAAATAGGAATTATCTTCGCTATGGAAGAAGAATTAAATGCATTTATTGAAAATGGTAAAACAACATTCCAAATTAATTTTAAAAAATAGAGTTTTTCTCTATTTTTTTAATTGAATATAATATCTTGTTTTGATAAAATAATAATGTAGGTTAGGTGATAAAAAATGTCAAAGTATAAAACATATGCAATGATAATTAGTTCATTAGTATTATTGTTAGTTGGTGTAACATATTCATTTTTTAATTATACTAAAACAGGAGGAGCAAATACTTTATCAGTAGGTGGAGTACATTTTACAAGTAGTGAAACAGGTAATATTAATTTAACTAATGTATTTCCAATTGAAAGAACTGATGCTCTTAATGATAACACTAATACAGGAGAAGTAGTAATAACTATAACTGGAGATACAACATATGATAATGGATTAGAATATTTAGTATCAGTAGAAAATTTAAATATCGAAACATCTTCTCATAGAAAGATTCCGCTTGGTATAATCGTTACACCAGAGAAAGATAATACAGAGTTAGGAACTCAAAGTAATGATTATTTCACTGTTCGTGGTGGTAATACATCATATTATAAGGTACTTGCAAATGATACTATCAAGGATGGTGATTATATTTTTGTAGGATATATTAGACCAGGACAATCAGAAATAAACGGAAAAATTGGAATAAGAGCATATATTGATGTAGATAAAATAGCAATATCAGATACATATAATTACTATGGAACAGATAGCATGGGAACAACATATAATTGGGTAAATGGAAGAATAGTATTAACAACTAGTGAATGGAATAGTTTACAAGGTAATAATGCCATTAGTTTTAAAGTAAAAGTAGAAGCTAATGATGGATTGTGGGTTTCCGAACCAGCATCAAGAAATGATATGAATCATGTTGGTGCATTATTTAGTAGTGGTGCAAGATACGAAGGACAAAGAGAGAATGTAACGGAAATATACTTTATTAGAATGAGTGAAGAAATGATTAATGCACATTCTAATGTTGTTGATTTAACAGAAGATGGTGGTAGTGGTGTTGTAAAAGCATGGATGGATGGAACGAAGTTATATATTGCAAGCCCAGGTACTACGTATTTCCCAGTTTTAAGCGCCGGATTATTTGCGAACTTTACTAATTTGACTAGTATATCTTTTGGGAATATAGATACAAGTGAAGTAGAGAATATGAATTCAATGTTCTATAGAGATGAAAACTTAATCTCATTAGATTTGAGTTGCTTTGATACAAGCAATGTAACAAATATGAGTGGATTATTTCAATATTGTACTAGTTTAGAGAGCATAGATTTAAGTAGTTTTGATACAAGTAATGTAACTGATATGAGTGTAATGTTTAATCGTTGTTCTACTTTAACAAGTATTGATTTGAAAAGTTTTGATACAAGTAGTGTAGAGAGGCTGTCTTCTATGTTTTATGGATGTATTAATCTAATTACATTAGATCTTAGCGGTTGGGGTAGTGATTATTTAAACAGCATAGAAGGCTTATTAAATGAATGTACAAATTTACAATCAATAAATATGAGTGGCTTTAATTTTGGAATGGTTACAAGTTTAGCTGGATTGTTTTATAGTCAATATCTTCCAAACCTAGAGGTAATTGATTTCTCAGATGTAAATATATCTAATGTAACAGAAACAAATGCAGCTTTTTCGACACCCAAATTAAGAACAGTATATGTTTCAAATACATGGGATACAAGTGGTATAACATCATCTGGTGGTATGTTCTACCATAGTTATGCTATCGTAGGAGGAGCTGGTACGACATACGATGAAAATCATATTGATAAAGAATATGCAAGGGTTGATGGAGGTCAATCTAATCCAGGTTATTTTACTCTAAAAACTAATTAATAAAACATCAAAAAATTGATGTTTTTTAATGCTCATTTAATTTTAAAAGGTTATTCTTATATTGTGAAAGGAAAGTGGTTATATAAGATAAAATAAACTGTTTAAAATACACTTCTATTAATATATAAAATGTATGTAAACAGGTTGATAAGATTTATGAACTTAAAAAAGGCAATTAATATTGCCTTTTTATATTAACTATTTTATAATTTTAATAGGAGGAAGGATGAAAAAATATATATTTGTTATAGCATTAATTTTAGTATTATTAACAACAGCTTGTGGAAATAAAGGCATTGTTGGTAAATGGAAAGCTGATGGTTATAGTGTAGACTATTATTATATCTTTAATGATGATAAAACTTGTGCATATGAAATGAGTGGTGCAAAGATGGAATGTACTTATGAAGATGATGGTACTAAAGTTACTATTCTTTATAAAGGAAATACTAATTCAAATACATTTGAATATAGAATAGAGGGTAATACATTAATTATTAAAGATAGTTTTGGTAATGATGTTAAATATACTAGAAAATAAAAAAGACCAAATGGTCTTTTTTTTATATTACTGTTGGAACTAGGAAATAAATCATAAATAGAATGAATATTACTAATGTAACCCAAGTAACTTCTAGTTTTGGTTTATCTTTAGTCTTTTTATTCTTATATCTAATTAAATCTATTAAATAGATAATAAAATCAATAACTGCGAATGATACAATACCTGCTCCAATACCATTAGTAATTGAGTAAGATAGAATCATTACTATAATAGTTATAAATGATGGTACTGCATTCTTAATATTCTTAAAGTCTATTTCAACAACATTTTGAATCATTAATGCACCAACATAAATTAATGCAGAAGCTGCTGCTGCTGAAGGAATAAAGGCAAATAGTGGTAATAAGAAGATAGCTAATAAGAATAATATAGCAGTAGTAAGAGCTGTTAAACCAGTTTTACCACCAGCTGCTACTCCAGTACCACTTTCTACGAATGTAGTAACTGTACTAGTACCAAGTAATGCACCAGCAATAGTAGCAGTACTATCAGCATACATCATTTTACCATAATTAATTGGTTTATCATCTTTATCCATTAAGTTAGCATTCTTGCAACAACCAATAACTGTACCCATAGTATCAAACATATCAATCATTGAGAATGAAATAATTAACATAATTGCTGTAAGAATAGATCCATCAGGTAATACAAAGCCATCATTTAAGATAGACATGAAAACCTCATTATTCCCTACAAAATTTGTTATATTTTCCCAGAATTTCCAACTTATACCTGGAATATTGCCAGTTAGTATGTCAACATTGGCAACTCCAAGGGGAATTGCAAGGATAGTTGCTGATATAATTCCTATGATTACTGCCCCACGAACTTTATAGTGAGCAAGGATTGTAATTACTAATAATCCAAATAGTGCTACAGCGGCCATACAAGCTTCTCCACCATGAGCCCATAACTGTGGATTATTGAAGTCAATTAATTGTACTAAAGTAAATTGATTACCTACAATTATATGTGCATTTTGTAATCCAATAAATGCAATAAACATACCAATACCAACTGATATACTTGTCCTAATTGGTTTAGGTACTCCATCAAAGATTTTCTCACGTAATGATATTTTTTTCTTTCTACCTATCTTAATAAATGATAATAGTAAGAAGATAATACCACTTATTAAGACAAATACCATTGCATTACCATATGAGAAACTAAATCCCATTGCTCCACCAATAATAGTACCAACCAAAGCGTTAAGTCCCATACCAGGAGCTTGTGCAAGTGGCATCTTAGCAATTAAAGCCATCAATAATGTACCAATAAATGCACCTAATGCAGTTGCAATAAATACACTAGTGAATCTTGGATCAGCTGTTCCACCCCATAAAATATTATTTGGGTTAACAACTAAAATATAAGCCATTGCCAAGAATGTTGTAATACCTGCAAATATTTCTGTCCTGTAATTAGAATTCCTTTTTTTAACTTCAAAGAATTCACTTAATTTGTTCTTCACAAACACCTCCATTTTCTAATTTAATTATGTCATTTATTTATCTAAATAGCAAGAGAATATGTAAAATTTAGAGCAATTCGTGTTATAATTTATAATGTGGAGGAAAAATATGAAAAAAGTTGTTTTTTGTTCTATTTTATTTGTACTTAGTTTATTTATTATAACTGGTTGTGGAAGTGATTTAGATAAATATGCAGGAACTTATAAACTAGAGTATTCTAAGTTTGTAGGAGATCCTGAAACTGAAAAGAATACTAATGATGTAGAAGAAATTATTTTAAATGCAGATGGAACTGGTAAAAGTACTAGGGATGGTTTAAATATTACTGTAGAATGGAAGATTGATGGTGAAAACATTACTTTAATTGAAAATTATGCAGGAATTAAACTAGATTATAATGGTACTTTAAAAGATAATAAACTAGATTTATTTAATGGCGATAAAACTAATGATTTAACAATGGAAAAAGTGTATATTAAAGAATAGTTAACTATTCTTTTATTTTGTCTTAAAAAGTGATATAATTAGCTCGGAAGTGAAACTATGAATGAAGAAATACTAAAAATAAGAAAACTTCGTGGTTTAAGTGAAAAGTTTGATAAAAAACCAAGTAAATTACCAGATATGTTAATGAGTGATAAAATCTATGTATTAAATAATAATATGGGTGAATTATATTTAAAAGTACTACATAATGATGTTAATATAGATGATTTTATTGAGAAACTAATAGCTAATCTATATATAGTTTTAGATATTTTTAATGAAATGAGAATATATCCAGACTATTTTTATGATGCAGTTGTTAAAATGAATAAAGATTATCGTAGTTATGTAGATAATAGTAATAGTTTACGTGGTAATTATGAATTATTTAATAATATCAATTTATCATCTAAAATAACTAAAACTATTCGTGAAGGATTAGAAAAAGGGAAATATCTTATCGATTCTTATCCTAAAAAAGATCTAAATGATATGTTTACAGAAATGATTAGTTTCCTTGAAACATATAAGATTCCATTTGATATTAATGATAAAACTCAATGTAAAAAAGCTTTTAGTGATATAGAGTATAATCACATAAATATTATGGATTCACTATCTAATAGTGACTATGATTTTGTTGATATTGAGTGTTTATCCAGATTGTTATTCGAATACATTAGTTTCTTTGCTTCAGTAGGCATTAATCCTAAAGAGTTTTTAGATGAATATATCGAAGAGCAAGAAAAGGTAAAGAGAAAGTGATGAAAGAACGAAACTGCTTGAAAAAGTAGTTTTTTTGTGGTATAATATAGGGCTTTGAAGGGGGCATTACATTATAGTAATGTAATATATGTATATGAATAATAGAATAGTGTTCACTGATTATAATGTAGTAGTGGTATTTAAGGGTGCTGAGACTACTACAATTTCAACAAACAAGTATATACAAGATTTAGAGAAAAAAATAGGAAATGATGCTAATGGTGTATTTTATAGTGTAAATAGAAATACATTTAGTATTACAGAAGATAATACTGATTTTGACGTAGTATTACCTGATAAAGATGAAGATAGTCTTAATACTAAAGAATATACTCCATTAGTAAAGAATCTTTTATATTTAGCAGCTAAACATCGTAAAATTAGCGATGAAAAGAACAAAGTAATAGTTAGAGAAACTAAAATTAAAGCAATGGAAAACTCTAATTATGAAGATATTGAAGATGTAGAAGATTTAGAATTATATTTAGATTATTTAAGAAATGAAGCTTTAAAGAAAGCTAAAACAACTGAAGAAAAAGAAACAATTCAAACTAAAATAATTGGAATAGCTTTATTAATTAAAAGAAAAACTAAAGAAGATGATAACAGAATTCCAAGTCCATTAGATTTAAAATCATATATTGAAAGATTTGTTTATGATGTAACTAATAAATCTAATAAATTAACTAGAAAAGAAAAACTAATGATTCTTAACAAAACTAAGAAAATAGTTATTGATTATAAAAAACTAATGGATGTTGGATTTAGTAGTAATTTACCAATAAGTATTTTAGATAGAATTGATGAAGTAGAAGATTATTTAGATAAGAAACTTGGTATTAATTCTAATCAACTAGAAAACCAATTAACTCACATTATGGATGAATTAGCTGTTTATGTAGATGAGAAGAAACCAGGAGCTAAATAATGAAAGCTAATCTTGTTAGAGAGAATTATATATATTTTACCAATCTTGATACAGTAAAATCTACTAAGTTTGAATTAACAAGTAAAGCATTCTTTAACAAAATGCGTGAACTAATTAATAATGATTATATGCATAATGGTGTATTTTATGATGAGAAAATTGATCAATACACAATTGTTTATAAAAAAGATTCTTATGAAGTTAAATATGGAAAAGATTATTTAACAAATAAATGTGAAGATGAAAGTATTGTTGAACAATTAAATAGATTAGTTGAAGTAACAAAACAAAAAAAGGATGTTGTTAGTGAAAATATTGAAAGAAATAGATATCAAGAACAAGAAAAAAAGAAGAGTCTAGAAAATGCAGAAAAAGGTATTTTAAGAACTAATGCTGAAAAACTTGCTAAAATCGAATTAATCAATGAGAAATATAAAAATGGCGATAATTCATCACTTTTAAAGGGAATAAAAGATACTTTTAAGAAAATGAATTTTGGTAAAGTATCTGAACATGCTTTTTATCATCAAGCAATTACTGGTGCAGTTCTTGCAGTAATAGGTGTTTTATTGTTAGCAATAACCCAAAATGGAGTTTTTCCTCTTGTTGGTGTTGTACTTGAAATAATCTTTGGTGTAAGTGGATTATCAGCAGCAACTTCAGAAGGCTCTAGTAGGGGTTATCGTGGATTGATTTATTCAATATTATCAGTCTTAACATTTCCGTTGAATGTAGTTTACAATTTGGTAAAAAAAATAATTAATGTAATCAAACATAATATAGAAGTTGATAATATTAAAAAACAAATGACTAAAAAACAAAAAGTTACTACTATTCCAAAATCAAAGATAAATATTGATGAACTAAATAAATATTTAGAAACTTCTGGAATAGCAAGCTTAAAAAGTACACCAACTAATTTAACAGCAACAATTGAATTAATCAGTGAACTAAGAGATAAAATATTAACTATTAATGATGAACAACTAAGTAAGAAATTTGCTACAGAATTATATGAGATTATTTCCTATTATATTGATTCATCAATAAATATTAAAGAAAAAGAAAAAGTGTTATTAATTCTATCTAATCAAATAATAGATTTAAGTAAAAGAGTAGATGATGAATTAAACAAAGAAAAAGAAAGAATAAATGATAATTGTGACAATCTAGTTGAATATATAGAACATCAAAAAAGTATTGGCACAAGATAATAATTAAATAAAAAAGGGGGGATTATTATGAATATTATACATTTCACAAGTCTCGGTATAGTTAAATGCAAAGAATTTGAATTAACTAACGAGCTTTTTCTTGGTAAAATGATTAATCTAATAAAAGATGATCCTAATCGTTTTAATGTTACTTATGATAGTGAAAATGATGAATATCATATTAGATACGATCATCTTAGTTATGATGTAGAATTTGTAAATGAAAAGTTAAATAGTAATTGTCCAAAAAAAGAAGTTATAGATTTACTTAATAAGTTAGTTGAAATAACTAATAATACATATAAGTTACGTAGTGAAGAGATGAAAAGAGTAGCTTATAAAGTTAATAGAAAAGAAGAGTTATTTAAAAAAGCAGAATCAGGTATTGTAGAGACTAATGAAGAAAAAAGAGCGAAACTAGCTTGGTTAAAAGAAGAATATAAAAAAAATAATAAAGGATTTTTTAAATCAGTATGGGATACATTTATAAGTGTTTTCATTGGTAAAACACCAGTATTTTATTGTGTTGGATTATGTATTTTATCAATAATTGGTTTAATTGTTGGTATGGCTTGTATATCAGTACCAGTTGGATTTTTTACATTCATTCCACTTGGGATTGATAGTATTATAACTGTTCCTGCATCAGTGGATGGGAAAGGTTACCGAGGTGTATTATTAACAATTATATCGGTTTTGTTATTACCAGTTAATCTTTTGTATAACATAGGTAAGAAAATAACTAATAGAATTAAATATATTATTAAAATAATTAAAACAAAGAGCACTATAACTAAAGTAAAAGAAAAAAAAGAATTTATTTCAAAGAGTAATATAAATATTAAACAAGTAGATAAGTTCTTAGATGAAGTAGGATTTAGTAATCTAAAAAATGGTCCAACAGATTTAGAAACAACAGTAGCGGTGGTATCAAACTTAAAAGAAAAGATTTTATTAATTAAAGATGAAAAGATTAGTAAACAATATGCAATGGAATTATTTGAAATAATTAAATATTATGTTGATGCGTCAATTAATCTAAATGAAAAAGATAGAATACCAACTATATTAACAAGTCAGATAACTGATTTAAATAAAAGAGTAGATGAAATTCTAAGTAAAGAAAAAGAACAAGAAACAGTTAATAGTAGTTGTGACAATTTAGTTGAATATATAGAACATCAAAAAAGTATTGGCACTAGATAAATAAATGAAAGGGGGCCAGAATATGAAGAAAAATAACGTTTATTTTACTAACCTAGGTATAGTTAAATGTAAAGCTTTTGAATTAACTAATGAACAATTCTTAGAAAGAATGACAAGTTTAATAAATGAAAAGCCAGAATTATATCATGTTAATTATGATGAAGAAAATGATGTATACTTAGTTTTCTTTAATGGAGAAAAATATACTGTTAAGTTTGGAAGAGATGGTTATTGTGAAAAATCTGACTCTCTTGAAATACTTAATAAATTAATTGAAATTACTAATAATATTGATGAATTTAAGAAAGAAACTGAAGAGAAGAGTGCTTACGATAGAAAACAAAGAGATATAGCTTTTAAAAACGCAGAAGAAGGTATCTTAAATACTAACAATGAAAAACTAGCCAAAATAGAAATTATTAAGAGTAATTTTAAAAAGAGTAATCCTCCATTATTAAAGACAATACGTGAAACATTTGAAGTATTAATTTTTGATAATTTCGATTCTTATTTCGCAACAAGTATGTTGGCTGGAATTATTCTGGCAGTCGTTTTGGCAATTGTTGGATGTATTCTAGGATCATTACCTGTTGCATTATTAGGATGTGGGATTGAAGCATTATTTTTAGTTGATTCGGGTATTGCAGCTATAGTTAATAAGATTACTAATCGTGAATGGAACGGCGTTCTTCTAACTGTTTTTTCATTATTGATTGCACCAATAAATGGGGTAATAAAAGCTGTTGATAAAATAGTTAATACTTTTAGATATAAAAAAGCAGTTAAGAAGATTAAAGAAACTATTACTCATTTTGAAAAAGTAGCAGAGTTTGTTCCTAAAAATAAAGTTAATATTGATGAAGTTAATAAATATTTAAATGATGGTGGAATAAACGCTTTAAAAACGGGACCAACTGATTTAGAAGAAATAATTAATATGGTAACAAACTTAAAAGATAAAATATTAAAAATTAAAGATAAAAACACTAGTAAACAATTAGCTATTGAATTATTTGAAATAATTAAGTATTATGCTGATTCATCAATAAAACTATATGATACTAAACCAACTATTTTATCTAATCAAATGCTTGATTTAGATAGAAGAATTGATGAAGCAATTAGAAACGAAATTGAAAAAGAAGAATTTAATAATGAATACGATAGTATGATGGAAACTATTAATCATCAAAAGAGCATTGGGTCTAGGTAGAAGGTGATTAAGATGAGAAATGGTGTTATATATTTTACAAATTTAGGTATTGTAAAAAGTAATGAATTTGAGCTTACTAATGATCGCTTCTTCAATAATATGGAGAATATGATTGCTACAAAACCAAAACAATATTCTGTTGCTTACGATAAAGAAAAGAATGAATATAAAATAGTTTATGATAATCGTGCATATTCAGTAATATTAGGAAAAGATGGATATCTAGAAAGAACAACAATTGTTGATATGTTGAATAAATTGGTAAAAAACAGTACTTCTTATGATGAAATAAGAAAAGAAGAAGATGAAAAAAATCAATATATTGTAGAGAAAAGAGAACAAATTTTCGATAATGCAAGAAAAGGTATCATTCGTACTAATGATGAAAGAAGAGCAGCAATAAAGATCAATGATGATAAATATCGAAATGAAAAATACAAGTTTTGGAATGGCGTATTTAAAATATTTAAAAAGATCAATTGGGGTGATAAAAAGTTTATATTCTCAATTGTTGATATAATAGCTGTAATGTTATCTATAATAATTGGTGCTAGTGCTTCTGCTCTGGGTTTAGTTACACTTGAATTAGTAGCTAAGATTACTGCAGGCTGTGCGTTCACAAGTCTTTTTGGAACAGTTTTAATTAATTCAATTATTGATGATGTTTCTTGCACTAATTTTGATGAAGGTATTAATGGTATATGGCCATTTATCTTTTCATTGGTAACATTACCATTTAATATTACTTATAACTTAGTAAAGAAAATAATAAGTGTTGTTAAACATTATTCTATAAAGAAAGATTTACAAAAAGGAATATATGATTTTAATTATAGAAGAAAAAAAACTAAATCAAAAAAGAGTATTGATGAAGTAAATAAGTATATTAATGAAATTGCATTAAAGAATATGAATGATGCACCAACTAATATGCATAAAACAATTGATGCAGTAACTAGTTTAAAAGATAAGATATTAGAAGTTAAAGATAGTAGATTAAGTAAAAAGTTTGCTAAAGAATTATATGAAATAATTAATTATTATATCGATGCATCATTAAACATTAAGGAAAAAGATAAAGTATCAAATATACTATCTAATCAATTAATAGATCTAACAAGAAGAGTAGACGATGTATTAGAAAAAGAAAATAATAAGAATAACGAAGGATGTAATAATTTAATTGAAACTATTAATTACCAAAAAAGTATTGGTACAAGATAAAAAAGGGGGATATTATGAATACAATTTGCTTTACGAATTTAGGTACAGTTCATTGTATGGATTTTGAATTAACTAATAGTCTTTTCTTTGAGAAAATGAATAAAAAAATCAAAGAACAACCAGATGAAAATAAAGTTAGTTATGATAAAGAAAATGATAAATATCTAATTATGTATAATACACACGTATATGAAGTTAATTATCGTAATGAAAAACTAGATAAATATTGCCCAAAACCAGAAATCATTGAAATGTTAAATAAACTAGTTGAAATTAGTAATAGTCAAAAAGAGATTAGGGTTATAGAAGAGAAAACTAGTAAAAAAGAGAAAAAATATCGTGAAAAATTATATAAGAATGTAATAAGAGGTTTAGTTACATCAAATGATGAAAAAAGAGCAAAAATATCTCTTCTTAAAGAAGAACGTGAGAAAAATAAGCTTTCGTTTTTTAAAGGAATCGCTGATGTCTTTAAAAAAATGAATTATGGTAAATCATTCGAAGAACGTGGTTTTTGGGAAGGCTTGATTTTTCCCATTCCTTTCCTAATTGCTGGTATTATATTTGCTTTTATAGGAAAAGCATATTTCTTCTTAGGATCTTGGATAGTAGCTGTTTCAATTATGATTGATGCACTTGTGTGGAATAAATATCATATAAACGAAGTATCATACAGAGGTTACTTGATGTCTATAATTTCAGTTTTAGCGTTACCATTTAATGTTTTATATAACGCAGTAAAGAAATTAGTTGATTATATTAAACATCAAAGTTCAATTAATAAAATTAAAAGGTCTATTACAGATTTTGGCAAGACTAAGGAATTTGCACCAGTAACTAAAGTTAATATAAATGAAGTTAGTAAATTCTTAGATAAAGTAACAAACAAAAAAGGTGATAGAGATCATGAGACTTATAAAAGGACTATTGAAATAATTAATGAATTAAAAAATAGAGTAGTGTTAATAAAAGATGAAAAGATTAGTAAGAAATATGCACTGGAATTATATGAAATAATTAATTACTATATTGAAGTTTCTAATAAAAAAAGAGGCTTTGATAAAGAAAAAATATTAAGATTATTATTTAGTCAAATTAGAGATTTAAAAGAAAAAGTAGAAGATGAATTAAGAAAAGAAATGGAAGAAGAGAAAAATAATAACGATTATAATACGTTAATAGAAAACATTGAGTATCAAAAAAGTATTGGTACAAGATAGAAAGGATATTTATGAACAATATTAACTTCACTAAATTAAGAACAGTTATATTTAATGATACTGAGTTAACTATCGATGCATTTTATAAAAAAATGTATGACTTAATTAATAAAGATGCAACAGCTTATAGTGTTAATTATGATAAAAAAAATGATAATTATGAAATAGTATATCTAAATGATAAATATATAGTAAATTATCGTAATGAAGTATTAGATAGTGACTGTGAAAAACCTGAAATATTAGAAGTATTAAATAGATTAGTCGAACAAAGTAAAGAACAAAGAAAAGTACAACTCGAAAATAAAGATATTGAACAAGAAGAAGAACTTAGTAGAAAGATAATCTTTAATAATGCTAGAGATGGTATTTTAAATACTAATGAAGAAAAACTAGCTAGAATAGAACAATTAAAAGAAGCTAATAAAGAATTTTTTAGAATTATTTTATCTGATACTTTGGATACGATGGAAGATATTAACTTTGCAGATTTTTTTACAATGATTGGTACATTAGCTATAAGAGCTATATTAGGTGGTTTTGGATTTATTGGTGGAGTTTTTGTTGGTGGAGTTTCCCTTCTTTCCGGTATAGCATTTCCATTATGGTTATTTATTTTGGGTATAGTACTTAGCGTAGATGGAATATTTTCTGCACTTGTGTTTTTGGATGTTATAGATGAATATGGTGGATTATTTGCAACACTATCATCAATTGTAGCAGCACCATTTGTATTTGCAACATATTTTGTATGGAAGTGTATTGATAGAATTAGAACTTTTAGGGATATTCGTTATATTAAGAAATCTATTACTAAATTAGATAAAAAAATAAAAACAAAAGTTAATATTAAAAACATAGCTAAAATATTAGAGAATACAAAGAATTCTGATGATTATCAAGAAATAATAAATATATCAACTGAATTAAAGAATAATATTCTATTAATTAAAGATAAAAAATTAAGTAAAGAATACGCAACACAATTACTTGAGATTATTAAGTATTATGTAGATGCAATTAATAATCAAAAAGGAAGTAATAAAGAAAAATTACCAAAGATAATACTAAATCAAGTACGTGATTTAAAAATAAAAGTTGATGAAGTATTAAGAATAGAACAAGAAAAAGAAAGAAATAATAATAAATGTGATGAATTAATAGAAAATATTGATCATCAAAAAAGTATTGGAGCAAGATAAAAAGATAGGAGGTGTACTATGACTAATTATCAAATATGTTTTACTAAGTTTAATACAGTAAAAAATAACGATTTTGAGTATACATATAATGATTTCTTTAAAAAGATGAATAGTTTAATGATTAAAGATATTAATAACTATGGTGTTTATTATAAAGATGATAAATATGTAATAGTTTATGATAATGTTTCATATGAAGTAAGATATGGTAATTTAGAACTAAATAAAGATTGTGAAAATCAAGATTTAGTATCTAGATTAAATAGATTAGTTGAATTTAGTACAACTCTATCTGAAATGAATAAAGAAGAGCCGAAAGAAGAAGTAATTTTTGAAGAAAAAATAGCTAAAACACATAAAGAAAGATTAGCGACTTTAAAAAGAGAAAAAGAATTTTATAAAAATAGAACTAAAGGTTTTCTAAATGGTTTTATTTGTGGATATGAAAGTGTTAATGATGGTAAAGAATATGACGGCGGAGCAAGATTTGTATTTGGTGGTATAGGATCAATTATAATCGCCATTCTATCTAGCTTTGTATCTAGTCCATTAATAGTGATAGCTTTCATAATAAGTGAAGTATGCTTTTTTGATGGTGCAATAAAGCATTATCTATTTCCAAAATCAGATCATTTTGCAGGAATAATTCCATTTTTGGTTTGGCTGTTGATGTTTTTACCAATTGATATTATTGCAAATGGATCCCTAATTGTTGGGAATAAAATATCATATTATTACAATACTGAAACACTAAGAAAGGCAATTAAAGAAGATAAAAAGATAATTGATAAGTATAGAAAAAAGTTTATTACAAAATCAAAGATTAATAATAATGAAGTAATTGAATATTTAGCTAAAATGAAAAATATTAATAGTGAACCAGGTAATTTAAGTACAACAATAAAAGTAATAAGTGAGTTGAAAGATAGTATTTTAGAAATAAAAGATAATTCTTTAAGTAAGAAATATGCTAAAGACTTATTTGAAATAATTAGTTACTATATCGATACAAATAATAATAGAAAAACCCTTGATAAAGTATATACACCAAAATTATTATTTGAACAAATAAGAGATCTAAAAGAAAAAGTAGAAAATGAATTAAGAAAACAAACTGAAAAAGAAAAATTAAATAATGAATATAGTACGATGATAGAAAACATTGAGTATCAAAAAAGTATTGGTGCAAGATAAAAAGGGGAAAAATCATGAAAGAAAATATTGAAGATAAAATAGTTTTTTCTAGTGAAGATGAAAAGAACAATTATCTTTCATTTATAACTGATGAATATAATAAAAATAAGGTTGAAGTTTTTAAAGATAGTTGGAAAACAATAAAAAAGATTAATACTAGAAGTTCTAAACCAGATACGCTTGCTAAAGAATTTTGGAATTGTTATCCTGTACAGGCAGTAGGTTCTGGAATAATATTGTTATTACCAGTAGGAGCTGTTAATTTATTTACGATAATAGGTGGTTCATTTCTCTTATTAAGTGGATTATCAACACTAAACGTAAAAAATAATAAATTTCGTGGTCTAATTGCAGCTTCCTGTTCATTAATAGCATCACCATTTATTTTTGGAAAGAATCTTATTAGTAGTATTAGAATGAGAAATATTTATAAAAAGACAATAAATGATATTAATAGTTGTAGTATTAAAAAAGAAAGTGAAAATGAAAAGAATGATAGATCAGTAATTGTTGATTCATTAATAGAAAAAATAGATATAGAGGATTTAGATTGTTTATTTTATGGAGTTATTTCAATATTGGAAAGAATAAAAGGAAAGATTCTTACAATTAACGATACAAAAAAATGTGAAGTATATATAAATAATATATATATGATATGTATTTTTGTAGAAAGAATAATGAATTTAAGTGAAAATAAAAAAATAGAGGCTTTACGATTTATAAATAATGAATTATCTAAAATAGAAAGTAGTGTTGATGAAGAAATAGCTTCTTTAAAAGAAAATATTTCAGAAGAAGAATATCATCAAACACATTACATAAGTAGGGGGTAGGTTATGTTTTATTCTAGAAAGATTGTTTTTACTAAATTAGGGACAGTAAAAACTAATAATTTTGAAATTCCAATCAAGGACTTTGTTAGTAAAATGAGCAGATTAATTCTAATTGATAGTGATGAAAATAGCGTTATTCATTATAAATCAAATGGTTCTTATGTAGTTGAGTATGAAGGTAATAATTATGGAGTATTCTACGAAGACAAAGAATTAAAAGGTGAATGTGAGGATAAAACCATTAATTATTACTTAGATCAATTAGAAAATATGACAGAACTTCAAAATGCTATATCAAGTGAAGAAAAAAATAAAGCAAGAAAAGTAAATGAAAAGAAAAAACAGCAAGATCAAGCACTTGATGGAATAGATAAAGAAGTAAAACAAGTTCAAAACGAAATTGATGAATTAATAAAAAATGATAATGAATATGGAACAAAAGTATTTCAAGAGGTTATTAATGAGTATAAAAATGAAGTATTCAAAAAAGTAAGTGATAATAATAGAGCAATTCGTTTTATACTTGGTATATGTGGTTTAGTAGGTGTATTAGCTTCAATTATTTCCTTGTTTACTGGTGGAATTTCATTATGGTTATTAATTCCAAGTCTTATTGTAGTTTTTGATGCATCAGCAATGTTTATGGGTAATAATGAATGGAAGGGTATTTATGCATCTTTTGGTTATATGTTTATCTCATTAGTTTATTTAAATTTTTGTATCATAAATAAAATTGGTGAGAAAATTAAATTATTTCTTAACCTTCGCCCTTTAAAATCAAAACTACGTAAATTAAAAAATAGTAAAGCTTATAAAAATAAATTAAAAAATACTAGTGTTGAAGAAATAAAAACAATGTTAGAAGAAGCTAAAGATAGTAAAGAAGAAAAAGTATCGGAAGATATGGCTATATCTTTTAAAGAATTTGAAGAATTAAAAGATAATATCCTATCTATTAAAGATGCAGCTATGAAAAAAGAATTAGCTAATGAATTATATAGATTAATAGATTATTGTATTAAAGTAGCTCAAAATCCAGTAAAGGATCGTAGTAAAGCTTGTGCAACTTTATTAGAAAAAGTATCTAATTTAAGAGAAAATGTAACAAAGATAATTAATAAAGAAAATAATATGCAAGAAGAAGATAAAACTTTCTATAGGTTAATGAGTGAAATTGATGAAAAAATAGAAGATACTGGAAATGAAGAATATGTACCACAAAAAAGTATTGGTGCAAGATAGGGGGTTATCATGAAATTAACTTTTACTAAATTAGGAACAGTTAAATGTAGCGAATTTGAATTAACTAAAAAAGATTTTTTTAGGAAAATGACTAGCTTAATTATGGATAACCCTAATATTCATAATGTTTCATATGATAAGAAAAGTGATACTTATGAAGTTATGTATAATTCAAATAAATTTGAAGTTAAATATGGTAATGAATATTTAAGTAGTGATTGTAGTGATCAATCTCTTGTATCTTGCCTAAATCAATTAGTGGCTATTAGTACAATACAAAAAACATTATGTGATGAAGAAAAAGAATTAAATAAACAAAAAGAAAAAAAAGAACAAAAATTAATGGAAAATGCTAAAAATAATGTTTTAAAAACAAATGAAGACAAGTTAGCCAAAATAGATTTATTAAGAAAAGAAGATAAAGAAAAAGGAACTAAATCATTAGAAGAAACAGTTGAATTCCTTTTGGACATAAATTATGGTGAATTAGGTTTTTTCACAGGTTTAGGTAGAATGGGAACAGGGATAATCTCAATCATACTATTTCTTGCAGGGGTAGTACATTTTATTTCTGGTGGGGTAGCTTTTCTTGCGACTGTGCCTTTATTTGCCTACATAGGAACAGGACTTGGATTAATTGATGCAATATTCCTTTTAATTTCTTTTTATAATGATTCAGTTGATGATGAGGCATATCGTGGATTAGTAGCATCTGCATTTTCACTATTACTAGCACCTTTTGCACTTGCAGTTTTCGGAGTTAAAAGAGTTATTAATAAGATTAAACTAAAACGTGAAATAAATAAGATTAGAAAAACACTAGCTGTTGAAAATAATATTAAATCAAGAGAAGTACAAGATAAGGGTATAGAAATTGTTGACAAGATGTTAAGTGAAACTAAAGATGAAAACAATAATACAAATGATGTTCTAATGTCATTTAAAGAGTTTGATGAATTAAAGAATAGTATTTTATTAATCAATGATGAAAAAACTAAAAAAGAGTATGCAAATGAATTGTATAAGATATTAGAATATTGTATTAAAATAACTAAATTAAAAGATCGAGATAAAGCATATACTGTTTTATTAAATGAATTATCAAAACTAAAAATGAAGGTTAATAATAAAATAGAGGAAGAAGAAAATCAAAAAAATGGTTTCTATAAATTAATGAGTGAAATTGATGAAAAAATAGAAGAAACTAAAAATGATGAAGAATATGAACGTGTTATGGTAAAAGAAAGGAAATAACTATGGAAAATGGTATTAATAGTTTTACTAGTGAAACAGAAAAAGAATCTTTTATTAAGTTTTTAAGTAATTACTACAAAAACAATAAAATACATGTTTTTCGTAATACTGTTAAGGAAATAAAAGGCTTTATATTTAATACTAAAAGAGAACAACCAAATATCGTACCTGCGATATTAGTGGAATCTTTGATGTGGCAATTTATTAGTTCTGCGTTTTGGACAACTATTCCATTATTAGCTGGAGTTTTAATGACACTTGCAACTATCGTTGATGTGATGTTAATTGGAGGTAGCTCAAAGGGTTATGAAGGCCTACCATGTGTTCTTATTGGAATAATATGTTTACCAGGTATTCTTCTTCGTAATATTGTTAAAAAGATTAAAAACAAAAAAGAATATGAAAAAGATTTAGAAGTAGCCAAAAATGGTGAAATAATTATAGAAGAAATTGCTTCTGAATGTAAGAATATTGCTAATAAATCTGAAAAAGAAATAGAAGAAAAGATTGATAATACTATCGTTGATATAAGAGATGGAGATGATTATTACGATCCATTAACAACTGATAGTCTAAGAGAAATGGTTGAATTATTCTTTGATATGGGATCACAGATATGTGCTATTGATGATAGTTATGTACGTAGTAAATATTATAATGTTTTGTATGCAATATGTGTTTTCTTTGATAAAACTAAAACATTATCTAAATCTAGAAAAGTAAAAGCTTATTCATTTATTATTGAAGAAATTAAAAAACTAAAAGAAGAAATAAATAATTATAGAAATTCTTTAGTTGTAGAAAAACCTAAAGTATTAAGAAAGGGGGCTTAATTATTATGTATGAGTCTAGAAATTATATGGTCTTCACTGAGTGGGGATTAGTTGTTGAAATGATTGGTGATGCAACCACAATTATGGAAACAGACAAATTTTTATTAAAATTAGATAAAGAAATTGAGAATGAATATGGTGTATTATATAACAAAGTTAGAAAAACATTTACTTTATTACATAATATTGAATTTGATGTAATATTACCGCCTCATGATCAAGAAATGCTTGATAATGGTGAAAATAGTCCATTAGTAGAAAAATTGTTTGATTATACTGTTAGAACACAATATAAAAAAGAAAAAGAAAATAAAAAAGCAGTTTTTGAAGCCAAGATAAAATATCTAAATTATTTAAAAGACTTTAATGATATAGAAACAAGTGATTTAGAACTATATATTAATTATTTGGATAATAAACAAAAAACAACTAAAGATAAAGAAGAAAAAGAAAAAATAGAAAGCAGATTATCATTAATATCTGAAGTAATTGGTAGAAGAAACCAAGAAGGAATGAAATTAGCTTATGAAACTAAAGACACAATTAGTGATGTTTATAACTACGTAAGAGAACTAATGACAGCAGCTAATAAACTAAGTTATGAAAATAGAAAAGCTATTATGAATCTTTTAATTAAAGTAGTTGATCAATGTGAACAAGCTAATAATAAACAAAAAAATATTACTAATTTGATGAGAAAATTAGATGGTATTAAAGAGGAAATAGAAAAGTATTCAATGGAAGAAAAAACTTCTTTAGAAAATGATTTAAAAAGTGTTGTAGATGAGTTAAATGTTTACAACGATGAAAAGACGAAGGAGATGTAGGTATGGAAAATATGAATATTAAATTTGGTGTATTTAAATACCTAGATAAAGAAGAAACTATAGATACTTTCTTCTCTAAAATTAATTTATTAATAAAAGATGATGTGATTAATAATTATGTTCGTCGCAATCAAGCGGATTATTGTTATGATATTTGTATTGATGGAAAAGTATTTAGACTTAAATATGAAGAAAAAGATTTTGCTACTAATGATGATTATAGAGATGCAAACTATCGTCTTAATTTATTAGCAGAGTATACATTAAGAGAAGAAAAGAATTTAGAGAAAAGTACTAATGATAGTAAAAAAGAAATAAAAAAAATAATTGATGATGCTAAAAACCGAATTTTAAGAGAACATAAATATAATATTGAATCATTAAATAGACAAGAAAAAAATTTTAAAGAAGAAAACCAATATAGTGTATTTGAAGAAACTTTTGAGAAAATTAAAGAAATTAACCTTCATGGTGTAAAGGCAGTGGGAGTAAGAATAGGATTTGGCGTATTTGGTTTTGCAGGAGCTTTTGCAGCATTTTTAGTAGCCTTAAGTGGTCCAGCTTATTTTGGTATTAGTATGGCTATCATGGCTGTTGGTTTAGTATTTGGTATAGATATGGTATCTGCTCTTGTTAGTGATTCTAACGATTGGGAGTATAGTGGATTGTTACCTACACTTTACTCAATTGTTGTATCACCACTTATTCTAGGTTATCATATTTGTAAAAAAATAATTAATAAGATAAAACATAATAAAAAAATGAAACCTCTTAGAGATTTTGTTAGTAAAGTAGAAAGTATTAAAAAAATTATGTCTATGGAAGAAAGCGTAGATAGTAAGATTAAGACTGTTGATGTTAAAAAGATAAATGCATTAAAAGAAAAGATTAAAAAAGTAGAAAATGAAGATGCAAGAAAAGAATTTGGTCAAGAATTACAAGAAATAGCTAAATATTATTTGGAAGTACTAAATAATTATAATAAAGATAATCGTGAACAAATAATGGAAACTATTGATGGCCAAATTAAAGATCTTTCTGAAAAAGTAGAGAAAGCTATTAGTGATCAAATGAATAAAGCTTTATCAAGTAATTACTATAATTTAATGGCAAGAGAAGAAAATGATACTGAAATAGAAGAAGAAAAGGTATTACAAAAAAAGTTAGAAAATAGATAAAAAACTTGACAAGTAAACTTGGCATATGATATATTAATATTACCAAGTAAACTTGGCAAGGAGGATTTATGAAAAAAGAAGAAATATTAAAAGCAAATAGGGAAGATAATAAAAAGAAAGATGTATATGAAATGGAAGTTGATGTTAAAGCATGTAAGTATGCAGCAATGGGAATGTTTGTATTAGCATTTATATTACTTGTATATGAAATGGCTATTGATAAAGGCGTTAATCCAGCTTTCTATTCATTCTTAACAATATTTAATGCTATAGCTTATGGATATATTGCTTATAAACTAGAAAAGAATAGAAAACTAAATACTGCTCTTTCTATTGTTTGGTGTATTTCAACTATTGTATTATTACTTTGCTATTTTAAGGTAATTTAATTATGAAGAATAAATTAGTATTAAAAAATAGATTAAAAGAGGTAAGAAGTGAGAAAAACTTATCTCAACAAGAATTAGCTGATATGGTTGGAGTATCTAGAAATACTATTAGTTCTCTTGAAACAGGACAATATGAACCAACAGCTAAATTAGCTTTAGTACTTGCAATAGCTTTAGATATGAAGTTTGAAGAATTATTTTATTTTTAAATTAATATTGCAAAAACGACTAATTTATGATACTATAGTTTAGTCGTTTGAAATGGTAGGATTGGTGAAGCGGTTAACACACCAGATTGTGGCTCTGGCATGCAAGGGTTCGATCCCCTTATCCTACCCCAGATGGTATGAAACCCTACAGATGTAGGGTTTTAATTTGCAATTTTTCTCATTTTGTGGTATAATATACTACGTTTTTAAGGGGGATAATATGAATTCAGAGGTTTTAGAGACATCGAAGAATGAATGTTATGTAATTGGCGATGATGCTAAAGTTAGAAGATTAACAAAGGTAAATAGTGATGATGTATTTAAGAATTTTCTTCAAGTAGAAAATGAAATAGAAGAAAAGAAAAAGGAAAGAAATGTAGTTGAGAAAAAATATAAAGCAACAAAAGGACATTATTTCCTTGTATGGGGAATAGCTATTGCTTTAGTATTTCTATTGAAAGCAGGATTTTCAGTAATTGGTTATTTTGGGCATGATATATTATTAAATGTAACTTTAACAGAATTAAAAGATATATTGGTTGGTTTATCATTATTTAGCGTTTCTATGGCATTTGCATATACAGTATCAACACCTATTGGAAACTTCATTCTAAAAAGAAGCTTAAAGAAATATTATAATAAATTAAGTGATGATATATATAATTTAAATACTCGTTTAGCATCATTAAAATATAATAATGATGTTAAAGAAGAAGTATTAAGTAATGATATTATTAGCGATGAAACAATTAATAAGTTTAATGAAATATATAAAGAAGATCCAAAAACAATGAAGATAGTAGAAGAAAATAACTATAGAATATTAAGACAATTTCAAAGAGAGTGTCAAAATAATATAGAAGACGAAGAAGAGAAAGGATTTACTTACTCATTACGTCGTTAAGACACATATAAACAATATATGTGTTTTTTTGTTTTTAAAAAAATGATATTAAGAACGATTAATAAAAAATGAAAAATGTATCTTTTATACGTTATTGGTAACTAATGAATAAAAATTGGTGTAAACTGTTGATATTATTGGAAATTAAGTTTAAACATATGGTAATTAGTACCAATGTTTTTTTTATTAACTTTTTTAAAAAAGTGAATGTGTCTAATTGTGTCATTTTAAAAAAATAAGCAAAAAAAATATTTACAAGTTAGAAAAAGTATTATATGATTTATTTAGGTTAGCAAGAAGTTAACACAAGGAAGGTAGAACAAAATGGAAAAAGATTTTTTTAATGATATTGTAGTTGTAAAAAGAAGTGGACAAAGAGTTAGCTTTAATCCAACTAAAGTAGCAATTGCAATTAAAAAGGGTTTTGATAGCGTATATGAAGAATACGATGAGAAATTAGTTAATAATGTTAAAGAGAAAGTATTAGATTATATAGAAAAGAATTACCAAGATCGTAAGACTATTGGTGTAGAAGATGTTCAAGATATTATTGAAGAGACTTTAAAGAAGATGAAATATGATGAAGTATACGAATCATTTAAAGGTTATCGTGAACGTCGTGCAGCAAGTCGTGATGCATTTGTAGTTAAACAACAACATAAATTTGTTAAAGCTATAGAGTCACTTGGATTAAAAAGTGCTGCAGAAGAAAATTCAAAAAGAGAAAATGCCAACGTTGATGGTGATGGACCAATGGGTACTATGTTACATTTTGGATCTACCGTTTCAAAAGAGTTTGCAAAAGCTTATTTAATGGATAATAAATATGCTAAAGCACATGATGAGGGTGCAATTCATATTCATGATTTGGATTTCTGGGCTATGGGTACAACTACATGTACTCAAATAGATTTGAATAAACTATTTAAAAATGGTTTTTCAACAGGACATGGTTTCTTAAGAACACCTAATTCAATTCAATCATATGCATCTCTTGCTGCTATAGCAATTCAATCTAATCAAAATGAACAACATGGTGGTCAAAGTATTCCAGCATTTGATTATTATATGGCACCTGGTGTACTTAAGACATTTAAAAAAGAATTTAAACAAGAATTAAGTGAATTAATTGAAGTAGAAGGATTTACTGAATTTGTTAACTTTGATAAAATTGTTGAAACTATCGATAAGTTAACAAGTATTGAAGTTGATTTAAGTTTATTTAGTGATATTACTAGTAAAAGTAAGAGATTAGAAGAAGTATTTAAGTATGCATATGATAATGCACATCGTAAAACTGATCGTGCAACATATCAAGCTATGGAAGCATTTATTCATAACTTAAATACAATGCATTCAAGAGCTGGAGCACAAGTACCATTCTCATCAGTTAATTTTGGTACAGATATTTCACCAGAAGGACGTATGGTAATTAAGAATTACTTACTTGCTACTGATGCAGGACTTGGTCATGGTGAAACTCCAATATTCCCAATCTCTATCTTTAAGGTAAAAGAGGGTGTTAACTATAATAAAGAAGATCCTAGTTATGATTTATTTAGATTAGCTTGTAAAGTATCAGCTAAGAGATTATTCCCTAACTTCTCATTCTTGGATTCTAGTTTTAATAAACCATTTATTCAAGATGGAGATTATAATACAGAAGTAGGTTATATGGGATGTCGTACACGTGTATTAGCTAATGTATGTGGACCACAAGTTACACCAGGTCGTGGTAACTTAAGTTTTACATCTATTAACTTACCTAGAATTGGTATTAAACATGGTATTGTTGGTGGAAAAGCTAAAGCTGATATGAAAGGTTTCTACCAAGAACTAGATGAAATGATGGACTTAGTTAAAGGGCAATTATTACAAAGATTTGAATGTCAATGTAGTAAGTCAAAAGCTAACTTTAAGTTCTTACTTGGTTCACATGTATGGATTAATAGTGAAAACTTAACAGATACTACTAAACTTAGAACTGTACTTAAACATGGTACATTATCTATTGGATTTATAGGACTTGCTGAAACACTTAAAGCACTTACTGGTGAACATCATGGTGAAAGTGAGAAAGCTCAAAAACTTGGTCTTGAAATAGTTAAACATATGCGTGAAAAATGTGATGAATATTGCAAGGAATATAATTTAAACTTCACTTGTTTAGCAACACCTGCTGAAGGATTATCAGGAAGATTTGTAGCAATCGATAGATCAATCTATGGAAAGATTAAAGGTATTACTGATCGTGATTACTACACTAATTCATTCCATGTACCTGTTTACTATAAAACAACAGCTAAACATAAAATGGAAGTTGAAGGAAAATATCATAAATATACTAATGCAGGACATATTTCATATGTTGAACTTGATGGTGATACTGTAAATAATGTTGATGCATTTGAAAGTGTTGTACGTATTATGCATGATTCTGATGTTGGATATG
>JAEEGJ010009611.1_pt1 | contig 25744 bp, 16 predicted proteins | sample 8958761 | NCBI WGS metagenome assembly JAEEGJ01 (sample SAMN16246546, study PRJNA631951) | gut metagenome | biome: gut microbiome; feature: rumen; material: RS-attached | host: Bos | place: Iran: Karaj | collected 2018-10 | reverse complement strand
ATGTGAAGGGTGCTAACATCGCTGGCTTCATGCGTGTTGCCCACGCCATGATGGCTCAAGGTATCATCTAATTCCAGAGCAAAAAAGGTTTTTGCAAGGCGGTCAGGTTTGGCCGCCTTGCTTTTTTTGTGCTTTTTCAGAAATATTACGCAAAAACCGTTACGTAAAATACGTAATATATGAAAAAATGCTTATTTTTGCCGCGTAAAATGAATGAATGATGAAGAATCCATTTGTCACATCGGGCTATGAAGGGCCAGAATATTTCTGCGACAGGGAAGAGGAAACCGCAAAACTGATTCGTCAGTTGACCAACGGCAACAATGTGGTGCTGATGTCGCCGCGCCGCATGGGAAAGACGGGACTTCTCTTCCATGCTTTCCAACAAGAGGAAATCCGCACAGAATACCATACATTTATCATCGACATCTATTCGACCAAAAACATGAATGACATGGTTGCGGAGATGGGCAAGGTGATATTGAACACGCTCCAGTCGAAAAGCAAGAAGGCATTTGACAAGTTTGTCAGAATAGCCACTTCGCTGCGGCCTGGTGTGAGTTTTGACCCATTGGGTAACCCGACTTGGAATGTGGAGGTAGGGAATATCCAAAATGCCGATAACACCTTGGACCAGATTTTCGATTACATCAAGCAATCCGACCAGCCTTGCCTGATCGCTATTGATGAGTTTCAGCAGATTGCGCATTATCCCGAAAAAAACGTGGAGGCTATTTTGAGGACTTATATCCAACACTGCAGTAATGCCAATTTCGTGTTTTCCGGTTCGGAGCGGCATCTGCTTGCGGAGATGTTCTCATCGCCCTCACGTCCTTTCTATGCCTCTACTTCGACGCTCAATTTGGAGCATATCAATCCATTAAAGTATGACGAATTTGCAAGGTCGCATTTCGAAAAAGTGGGAAAGCACTTGACGGAAGGTGTCGTGGAGGCGATTTGCGATCGGTTTGAAGGTGTCACATGGTATGTGCAGAAGGTGCTGAATTACCTCTTTGCCGATACTGCCTCGGGTGAAACGTGCGAAATGGACATGATTGATGTCGCGGTGAATGAGATTGTGAAAGACAACGGCACGATTTACGCCGACTTGCTTTACCAACTGACAGCCAAACAGAAAGAACTGATGGTCGCCCTCAATAAAGAGGGGAAAGTCAAGGCAATTACTGGTTCGAAATTCATTAAAAAGTATCATCTGACGGCTGCCAGTTCGGTTCAAACTACTGTCAGGTCATTGATGGATAAGCAATTGGTGACGAATCATCTCGGCATTTATGAAGTTTACGACAAGTTTTTCAGCATTTGGCTATCAAGACTATGAAACAAACCACCCAATGTTACCTGGAGCGCGGCGACCAATACCTCATGCTGCACCGCACCAAGAAGGAAAATGACGAGAACCACGACAAATGGATTGGCGTGGGCGGCAAGTTCGAGGAAGGGGAGAGCCCTGAGGATTGCATGAGGCGCGAGGTGTTTGAGGAAACGGGCTTCACCGTCACCGCGTGGCGCTATTGTGGCATCGTTACCTTTGTCCACAACATCTGGCCTGCTGAGCAAATGCACATCTTTGTCTGCACCGAATGGGAAGGCAATCAGATTATTTGCAACGAAGGCGATCTTGAATGGATTGACAAACAGCGGCTTCTGGAACTACCCTCTTGGGAAGGCGACAAGATTTTCCTGAGATTGATAGATGAAAGGAGGCCGTTTTTCTCGCTGAAATTGTGCTATGAGGATGAAACCCTCCGAAAAGTGGAGTTGGACGGTCGGGATTGGCAAGGGTAATATTGGATTGGTACAATATTTGCTAAAAATTATCGTATTGTATATCAAGAGACAACATATCATGGAAATCAATCAGGCATGCAAAATGAAAAAGCAAATCGCATCCGTTTTTGTGGTTTGTTTGATAGCATTGTTGGGCACATCTCCTCTTTTTGCCCAAACCATTGTCAATGCGGATTTCGAAAGCGGAAACACTGGATTCCAATCAGATTATACCTATGTGAATCCGCAAAACAATGGCCAAAATGTGGGTATAGAAAGCGGAAAGTATACCATTGACAACACTTCGAGTGGACATGGAATCGGTAGTATTGGTTGGCCTACGATTCTAGGTTATGGCGGCTCTGGTAAATACATGTTGGTCAATGGTTTTGGTGGCAATACCAATCCCACAAAAGCGGCATGGAAGCAGACCGTTACCGTTACCCCAAATACCGACTACGTTTTTTCGTGTCAAGTGGTGAATTTGGCCCAGTCGGTTTTCGGTTATAGTCCCAATCCAGCTAAATTAAGGTTGAAAATCAATGGCTCGACGGTAGGAGGTGATTATACAGTAGCACAAAACAATAGTTGGCACGAGTGGTCGGTCTCCTGGAGCAATGGAAATGCAACACAAGCAGAAATTGCGATATATGATGTCTACACTGGCGATTCCGGTCTTGGCGACGACTTTGGCCTCGACCATCTTTCGTTTACTCCTCAGGCTACCTATAGTGTGAACGCAGTGGATGATGATGTTCCGCTATGTGTCGAATACTATCAAACCTATCAGATAGATGTGTTGGCCAATGACATTATCACGCCGAGTGGTCAAATGTCAGGGGCAACAGTTCAAGTGATACAGGCTCCGGCACATGGTAACGCAAACTGGAACAACAACACACACAAGATCAATTATACGTTTATGGATCAAGGCTATTACGGTGGCTTAGACCAATTCAAGTATAGGGTCACGATTCCTCATGGCGAGTCTTCTGACGCCTGGGTTTATGTCAATACAGGCAGGACGCCCAATGTGGGCTGGATCGACACTCCTGGACCGATTTGTGCAGGTGGTTCCTTGGACATTTCTGTCCCGTCGGTTGAACCCGACCAGGGCAGTGGGCAATGGGTGTGTAGCCAGACACAAAACGGCACTTTTTCGCCTTTTGATGCTAATAATGTTCCGCTCTCGATGAATGGTTGGTATGTGAAATACAAGGCAACTAATGATTGTGGTGACGGTTATAGCAATACGGTGCAGATTACGGTGACCAATGGTCCGAGTTGGGCTTCAGGTCAGGCTGGGCAAACGCCTCAAATTCAGCCTGTTTGTGCAGGTGGTAACTTGAATCTGACGCCTCCAAGTTTCAATGCCAATGGCTTACCCATCATAAGTCAAGGTTGGGTGATTTCCCAAACGGAAAACGGCGAGTATCAGTCTTTCAGTCTGAACAATATCTCTTCCTCCTACAACGGTTGGTATATTTGTTACATGGTGGAAAGCAGTTGCGGCGCCATCTACAGCAATCCCAAACGTCAGCTGGTGGTAAACGTTGCACCCGATGTGACGGGGACATTGCAAGCACCCGATGCCATTTGCGCAGGCGATGACCTTGATGTCACCATTCCTGCTTATAGTGGCAATGGAACAGGTTCATGGGAAATCAGTCAGAATGCAAATGGTACCTACCAATCTTTTACTCCTCAGAATGTTCCGGCGACCTACAACAATTGGTACATCCATTACAAGGTGAGCAACGATTGCGGCAGCGATGTCAGCAATGCGGTGCAAATCCATGTCTATGATGAGCCTACGATTTCGACACCTGCCACGCCACAAGCCATTTGCGCAGGGAATAGTTTCAACCTTACCACGCCGACGATTCAAAACAACGGATCGACGGTCACCAACCAAGGCTGGCAGATTGCAGCGCAGCAAAACGGCTCTTATAATGCCTTTAACAACAGTAATGTGCCTTATACCTATAATGGCTATTGGATTCGCTATTTTGCTGAGAATGAATGTGGCATGACTTATAGTACTGCTGTTCAGATTACGGTGAACGATGTGCCTGAAGTGGGACCTGTCACAGCTCCCGCGGGTATTTGTGCAGGGCAGTCTTTTGCCTTGACCACCCCGACTGTCAACTGGCGACACACCAACCAAGGCACGGGCAGTTGGGAAATCGCGCCGACTTCAACGGGTGAGTTTACGGCATTGACCAACAACAATATCCCGTTCTCCTATAATGGATATTACATCCGTTATAAGGCAGTCAATGGCTGTGGAACCAGCTATTCTACTAATGTGGTGCAGGTCACGGTGTTTTCCACTGAGCCGACTTACGACACCATCACGGCATGCGACACCTACGTTTGGAATGGCGTGACATGCAACCATACGGGCGATTACCAGGCTCAAGTGCAGAATGAGAATGGCTGCACCATTACCGCCCATCTGCATTTCATCATGAGCGACGCTTATACCGAGACCCAAACCGTCTCAGAATGCGATTCCTATACATGGCCGAAAAACGGTCAGACCTACACGAGCACGGGTAACTATGAGTATACTGTGCAAAGTGGCAATCCCTTGGTCTGCGACAGTATTTTCACTTTGAATTTGACCATCAACCATGCACCAGAGATTACAGGCAACATCTCGTCTCCGTCAGATGTTTGCTCCGGTAGTCCGTTGAATGTCGTCGTTCCGCAGTATGCGTTCAACCATAGCGATGGGGGAGATGCCCATTGGGAATATGCTACCTCGCAGAATGGGCCATTTACGGCTTTCGACCCGTCGTCAAGCAATCTGAGCTATGGAACGTATTACCTGCGCTTTGCCGTAATCAATACTTGTGACGAGGTGTTCAGCAATGTGGTTCCCTTCCACGTCAACGATGTGCCGGTAGTTACTATGCAGCTTTCTGCGTTGCAAGTGTGTGAGGGGCAAAGTCTTGAATTGCCCGAAGCGAATGTGGTTTGGAACAATGTGAATGAGAACGATCGTGTATCGCAATGGCAGATGGCATCGACTCAGAACGGCACATACGCCCAGATTGACCCGACCATGCCCATGCAAATGAGCTACAATGGCTATTGGATTCGTTTTTGGGCGCACAATTCCTGTGGTGATGATTATGTGGGTCCGGTGATGGTCACAGTAATCGCTGAAGCGGAAGAATGGCTCGATGCTATTGAAGCTTGCGATTCCTTCACTTTGGAGTCAGGTGAGGTGATTACCGAGACACAAGTGGTTGATTATGAGACTTACGATCCATGCTTGCATACCGTTCATCAGCCTATTATCATCAATCATAGCGACCATGTGGTGGAGCCTATCACTTCGTGCCATGAGACGTATGAGTGGCATGGGATGACGTTCTACCATTCCGACCAAACGCAATATGCAACGGTAACGCTCACCAACATGGCGAACTGCGATAGTGTGGTGGAACTGCAACTCGATTTCGATGAATTTGCTTCCTACACGCACAATAGAATCGCCTGTGACTCCTACGAGTGGGAGATGAATCCTGGCCATATCTATTATGAGACCCAGCGTGATTCGGTGTTTGTCCCAGCTGTCGATCCCGATGATTGCGATACATGGTATTACCTGAATCTTACTTTGGGACAAAACTCCCTTATTGATGGCGGCACCATGACGGAATGCAGTGGTTTTGTTTGGCATGGCGTTCCATATTACCAGGATGCCGTGGTTTACGACTCTTTGTATACGGCGGTGACCCATTGTGACAGCATTATTACCTACAACCTTACCATTATCCCGCCACAATCGAGTGAGGAGAGCATCGTTTCGTGCCAATCCATTTGGTGGCAAGAACACTATTGCGAGGAACCTGGTGATTATCAACATACGTTCCTTTCGCAGCAAGGTTGTGATAGCATCGTCACCATGCACTTCAGCCTTGCGAATGTCATCGTCCATGAGTTCGACACACTGGCTTGCGAGCCCTTCACTTGGTTTGACTACAACTGCGACCAAAGTGGAATGACATGCACTCATAATTTCTTGACTCCAATGGGTTGTGATAGCACGGTCATCATGCATGTGGATATCAACTCGTTTGAGTTGAGTACCCAGTTCATCTCTGCATGTGATTATTATGAATGGGAAGGGGTAGTCTATGATGAACCAGGTGTCTACCTGATTAATTTGGATACCCTTTTCGGTCAGCAGGGGTGTGACAGCATCGTCTATCGGATAAGGCTTGAGGTCAAGGATTCTGACCAAATGGGACATATCAATGGCGCATCGCATGTGTATGTGGCTAATAATATGATTAGTGGCATTTATCGTTATGAGATCGACCAAGCAGACATTCAGGGTGGTATCACATGGAGTTTGGCCAATCCCGAATGGCAGATAGTGGAAGCACAGGACAACTATTGTCGCATTTTTGTCGGCACACCAGGAACCAATACTTTGACAGCAGCCTTTATTACGCCGGAGTGCGGTGAGTTAAGGCGTGATTTCGAAATCAATGCCGGCTTCTTCGGTGTGGGCGAGCAGGCTTTGGAAGTTACTGTCTTCCCCAATCCCACAAAGGGCACGGTGACCATTGAGGCTGAAGGCATTGAATGTGTCCGTTTGACCAATATGCTAGGTCAGGTACTTGAGCAACGAGAATTCGACCGTTCTGATAGTGTCATTTTGAGCCTTGCGGGCTATGTGCCATCGGTTTACTTGCTTGAAATAAAGACGGTTAATGGGATGGTGAAAAAGCGCGTTGTGTTGTGTAGGTGATTCATTTTTTGAAAGCAAAGAGAATATTCCTTATATTTGCACCCAAATGGAATCTATCATGAGGAACAAAGTATTCTTGCTTATACTATTGGTTTTTTGCGTGGCAAGGGCATGGGCTCAGCCAGTCATCATCAACCCGCCATCAGCTAACATTCAACCTGGTGAATCGGTGACCTTAACTGCTTCAGGAGCAATGTATTATCAATGGTCGCCTGCCACTGGTCTTTCGACCACTGAGGGGCCTGTGACGGTCGCTTCGCCCATGGTGACCACTACCTACACCTGCGAAGGCTATGCCCCAGGCGCGGAGAGTGTGGTGAACGGTGACTTCGAACAAGGAAATGTGGGCTTTACCTCTGCATACGAGTACAATTCCAACTTATGGAACGAAGGAACCTATTTTGTGGATTCCGATGCCAGTTTGCATCACGAGAATTTCCATGGTTATGGCCACGGTGGTAGCGGAAACTTCATGATGGTCAACGGATCCATCAGTCCTGGTACCAACGTGTGGACAGAGCAAATCAGTGTGAACCCCAACAAGTGGTACGCTTTCTCTACATGGGCATGTACATTGGCTGGTGTCGCTGGCCAAATGGCCTTGCTCCAGTTCAGCATCAATGGCACTCAGATCGGTGATGTGTTTTCAGCCCCGGCATCGACCATGGTTTGGGAGCAATTCTATGAGCTGTGGTATAGCGGCAACTCCACTACGGCCACCATCACCATCCTGAACCAAAACACGAATGGCGACGGCAATGACTTCGGCCTGGACGATATTTCCTTCCGTGAGCTTGTTTTGGTTGGCGATCCGACCTGTACGGTTTATGTGGGCAGCATGAGCGCCTCAGCCACGGCCGACGATACGGAACTTTGTGAAGGCGAGTCGACGACACTTCATGCCTTGCCTACGGGTGGCTCGGGCAACTACTCTTACAGCTGGTCACCCGCCAATAGCTTGAATAATGCCACCACCCAACACCCAGTGGCAACACCGCCAGTGGGAACTACCACCTACACGTGCCATATCACCGATAACAGTTGGGGCAGCTCGCAGGACGTGAGTGTCAGCATTGTGGTGCATCCCAATGAAGAGGCGCATGAGTATGAAACCATTTGTGAAGGCGACACCTACGACTTTTATGGCCAAATGGTCAGTGCTCCAGCACAGTATGAGCATCACACGCAAACCGAGTATGGTTGCGACAAGACCATTTATCTGCATTTGGACAACTGGCCGGTTTATGACGAGACCACCATCACTGAGTACATCTGTGACGGTGACAGTTACACTTTTTACGGCACTTCGTACGACCATTCTTGTCAAGTATCCTATACCGATCAAAGCATCCATGGCTGCGACAGTATTGTCAGGCTCAACTTGACGGTCTATCCACCCAACGATACGACACTTATAGATCCAACCATCTGTGTTGGAGATGTTTACGACTTCCATGGGACACTCTATGACCAAGACGGCCAAATTGCCTATTTCGACACCATCGACAACCACGGCTGTCTGAAAGTGGAGAAGCTGGTGCTCTCTGTTGACCAATACCAGATGCCTCCTGTACTAAACCAGTACGAGTGTTTCACGAACGGAACGACTCCCAGTTGGTATTGGGACAAGACGGGCATCACATATCATGAAGACACATACGATGAAATCATCCTTGACGACCCGAACGGCGGTTGCCCCATCAAGCATCGGCTCAATCTCAGGTTCCATGAGGAATACTACAACGAGATGACGAAAGTGGCTTGCGACTTCTATTATTGGCCCATCACTGGGGAAACCTATTATGATAGTCAGGACAGGATTGAAAGGACGTTCCATTATGAATTTGGCGACAAACAATGCGATAGCACTTACGTTCTTCACTTGACCATCAGCGATTACGAAACTGCGGAATTCGATGTGCCCGAAGAAGAAAGTTGCGACAGCTATTTCTGGGATCCTAAAGGCTTGGATTACACCACGGAAGACCCATTCGACCCTGTAAATCACATTTTCACCGAGTCAGGCTCTTATCACAGGAAATATAAGAACATGATGGGGTGCGATAGTTTGGTGACTATGAATGTAAAATTCGAGTACACACCGTCGCCCACTGAAATCTATCCCATGGATACGACGAATACGGCTCCACACTGGGTTGTCACTGCCACGGAGTTCCAAATCAACGCTTATGATTTCCATCTGTGGGATACTAACCCGAATTGCTATTGGGACACTGTCACATGGCGTTTTGAGGAGTCTCTGCCATGGGTGCTTGAGCCTTTTGGCGAAAAAGGCAAGTGCTGTAAAGTGTATGTACTGAACCATGTTGATGACACTGTTTGGTTGGATGCCTGTGCATTCAATCGTTGTGCTCCCGATGAGGGCATCGTGCAAAGATATTGGCTCATTTGCTCTTTCTATGGTGTTGAAGAATATGGCTCTTCATCAGGCTCTTGGGCTAACTTTGAGGTCTATCCCAATCCCAACAACGGACAAATGAAATTGCGGTTCGAAAACCTAACAGGCAAGGTGGACATTAAGGTGTTTGACATGACGGGTAACTTAATGGATAATGTTCAAACCTATAACGGAATGAATTCTAGCACAATGCCTTACGACATGAAAGGGTATTCGGACGGAATCTATTTCTTCGTCGTCACCGGTGGGGAAGGTGTTGTGACTAAGAAAGTAATTGTTTACGATAAGTGATGAAAAGAGTCTTGTTGGTCATATTATGGTTGAGCATTACCTTGGGTTGCATGGCGCAGACCGACACTGAGTTTTGGTTTGCCGCTCCCGATTTGGAGGCCAACCATGCCCAAACCCCTATCCGCTTTTGTGTTGTGTCATACGAAAACGCTGCCACTGTGGTGTTCGAGCAACCTGCCAACCCCAACTTCAGCCAACAAACTTTCCATCTTGAAGCCAACGACTGCTATGTGTACGATGTTTCGAGCATCGTCAACATGGTGGAGACGCAACCCTACAACACTGTGCTCGACTACGGCTTTTATATTCATTCCGATGCACCTGTCTCGATTTATTATGAATCGGACAACAACAACAGCGAAATCTATTCGCTGAAAGGCAGAAACGCATTGGGCACTAGTTTCGTGGTGCCGATGCAATACTCCTTTGAGAACTACTATTCCAGCACCTGTAGTCGTATTGAAGTGGTGGCCTCTCAAGATGACACTGAAGTCACCTTTTATCCTTCGGTCGCCATCAAGGGGGGCGGGTTCCCGGGAATGCCAGTTACGGTCAACCTCAATCGGGGACAGTCGTATGCCATCGAAGCCGCAAGTCCCCAAGGGCAAGCCCATCTGCGCAATACGCGGATCACGTCAACCAAACCTATTGCAGTAAATACTTCGGACGACTCGGTGAACCTTGGAGGACACTATGACCTCGTTGGCGACCAAATCGTCCCCGTCGACCTGTTGGGTACCGACTACATCGCTATCTGGAATAACAATTCCGACGAATACCTCTTCTTTTTTCCGACGGAAGACAATACCAGCATTTATCTGAACGGAGAATCACTCCCAGTGGCCACGCTTGATATTGGCCAGGAGTATACGTGCCAAATCTCTTCCGTGGTGGTTTACATCCATGCCGATAAGCCTATCTCCGTGTTTCAGTTGTCTTCAAGTTCACAGAATGAATTTGGCGGAACGGTTTTGCCCCAAATCAGTTGCACAGGTTCACGCAAGACGGTCTACAAGCGTCAAAGTACCTCTAATCTGGTGGTCACGTTAATTGTCAAGACACCCTACACCGATGGTTTTGCCCTAAATGGAAACTCGACCTACATTACAGCGGCTGACTTCACACCAGTGCCCGCCAATCCCGACTATTCCTATTGCAAGAAGAATGTCAGCAATTATGTTCCCACCAACGGCCTGATGTCGCTCGAAAACACCTATGCCGATGGCTATTTTCATTTAGGTATTCTGACAGGTAATGAAGGTGATACATGGAATTATGGCTATTTCTCTGATTATCAGCCATACGCTTTTGCCGAGTTTTTGATGGACGATACTTATTGCTCTGGTCAAGACATTGAGTTTTTCTATTCAATGGAAAATGTTTCCAATCTGGTTTTGGTCCTTCCTGATGGGACTGAGGCGCAACTTCCTTTTGTGCTGGACAATGCCCAAACCGAACACTCGGGCCGATATTCGCTTCGGGGAGAGGATTGTAATGGCGTGCGCGTTTTGGATGTAATTGATATTACGATTAATGAACCTGTTCAGACGCAAGTCTATATTAATGGGTGCAATAGTGTTGTTTGGCATGACCATGCCTTTTCACATTCAATCGATACGATTTGGATTGAGCCTGGCGCGGGTCTTGATGAATGTGATAGCGTCTTCTTGCTTCATTTTACGGTTTATCCGCCTAACGACACCACGCTTATAGATCCCACCATTTGTGTTGGAGATACCTATGATTTTCATGGGACGCTTTATGACCAAGATGGACAAATCGCCTATTTCGACACCGTTGACTACCACGGCTGCCTGAAAGTGGAGAAGTTGGTGCTTTCTGTCGATGAATTCCAAATGCCGCCAACGCTCAACCAATTTGAGTGCTATACGCATGGGACAACGCCGAGTTGGTATTGGGACAAGACAGGTATCACTTATCATGAAGACACCTACGACGAAATAATACTTGACGACCCGAACGGTGGTTGTCCCATCAAGCATAGACTGAACCTCAAGTTCCACGAGGAGTTCTATCATTCGGAGACGAAAGAGGCTTGCGATGCCTATTATTGGCCTGTTTCGGGTGAAACCTACTATGAAAGCCAAAATGGGATTACAAAAACTTTCCATTATAGCTTTGGAGATGTGGAATGTGATAGTACATACGTCCTTAATCTGACCATTTCCAACTACGAGACCCATGAGATTATCGTTTCGGAAGAGGAAAACTGCGACAGCTATCTATGGGATCCGCAAGGGCATGAGTATAGCACTACGGATACTTATGATCCCGATGACCATGTTTACACTATGTCGGGCACCTACCACAGGACATACAAAAACCAGATGGATTGCGACAGCATCGTTACGATGTATGTTGATTTCGATTATACCCCACATCCTACCGAAATCTATCCCATGGATACGACAAATACGACTCCCCACTGGGTTGTCACTGCCACCGAGTTCCAAATCAATGCCTACGATTTCTATCTTTGGGACACCAACCCGGACTGTTATTGGGATACCGTAACTTGGAGTTTCGAGGAGTCTCTGCCATGGGTACTTGAGCCTTTTGGCGAAAAAGGCAAGTGCTGTAAAGTGTATGTGCTGAACCATGTTGACGACACCGTCTGGCTGAATGCCCGAGCGTTTAATCGTTGTGCTCCCGATGAGGGTGTCGTGCAAAGATACTGGTTCATTTGTTCTTTCTTTGGCGTTGAAGAATATGGCTCTTCATCAGTCTCTGGGGCTAACTTTGAGGTCTATCCCAATCCCAACAACGGGCAAATGACGTTGCAGTTCGAAAACTTCACCGGCAAGGTGGACATTAAGGTGTATGACATGATGGGCGAAATGATGGATAACATTCAGACCTATAACGAAATAGGCACTAATTCAATACAATACAATATTAAGGGCAGTTGTGGCGTTTATTTCTTCGTGGTCACAGGAAAAGAAGGGGTAGTGGCCAAAAAGGTAATTGTCAGATAAATGTATGATCTATGAAAAACAGGGTAATCATAGCGGCACTTGCAATACTTATGATGGGCGGGATGGTGCTGACCTCTTGCACGAAGAATGATGACAACACCATCGCGCTTATTGGTACGGAAGACTATATTGACGACATTCTTTCGTTGATTCCCGACTCTTTGCAGACGCGGTTTCTTGCCGAATTTGGCAGCATTCCTGAGGGATTTACGCCTCCGAAGATTGAGGGTAGCTATGTGATGGATCCAAAGTTGCGAGTGAGTTCCAATGTAGACGGATGGCCGTTGCAGCCCCAAGAACCTAACATGTATTTGCGCTTCTCGGGCCAACATAACGGCATCGTCAAGATGGACTTGAATGAGTCGACGGAAACGGTGACGGATACCGTCTTTGTCCGTGGTAATGGCAGCGCCTTTGCAGTCTATATCATCGAGGATAAGGCATACGAGATAGAATTCAACAACCAGACGTTTCATGCGCGAATAGAACGCTGTATTGTCATGAAAGGACAGGTGTCTGCCGATGGACTTAAAGACTTTCGTTATGCCACCATTATCAAGGACACCGAAGACAATGCCAATGGAATTCTTGGTCTGTATGACAAAGGCTCCTATTTCATTTACAGGGATGGTGATGGGATAGCAAGAAATCAGGATTGGTAAAACTGTGAAGCGATGAAAAAGTATTTGATAATCATAGCGATATGGCTGGGCTTTTGTGGTGCCTCTTTTGCTCAGATGAACAAGAGTCAGCCAACGGAGAAGGCCGTCGCCATTGGTATTAAAGGCGGCTTGAATGTTCCAAGGATGCTTTATTTCAATAACAAGGCTTTGAACCAATTGCCCCAATCTTTCCTCTTTACCCCAATGGGTGGCCTGTTTCTCGACATACCGATGGGTGAATTTCTAGCGTTGTCGCCTGAGTTTGTGTATCTAAAGCGTGGCATCGATATGAGTTATGAGCATCATCCTTCTGGTGCAAAGGTGCATTATGCGATGTCGGTTCATTACGTGGATTTTCGTTTGCCTCTTGAATTGCGTTGGCCTATCAAGCCTTATCTCCAGCCTTATTTGATGGTGGGTGCCGAGGTAGGGATGCGCTTGGGTGGTCAGATTCATATTGACCGCACGGCTCCCATTCAACTCGACCAGACCATCGACGTGGGCGATGCCAACTTGAACTTGATTCATGCAGGTGCTTTCGCTGGACTCGGTATCCGTAGCCGAATTGGCTTGGGCGGTCGTCATATCCTTCTCAAACTGAGTGCTTCAGCCCATCAAGGGTTGCTCGACAGCTATTCGGCAGCCGAGAAGGAGGAAAGCATTCCTGCTGTTAATGTCAATGCATATCAGGTGACAGGTTGGCGCTTGCCTCAAGGACTGGAAGTCTGCTTGGGCATAGCCATTCCTTTGGAAAAGCACATGGATGATGCCTGTGCTACCTTCTCAAATGACCGCTATCGCCGTCATGGGAAGGGTAGGCATCTGTTCGGTTTCTGATTATTCCAAATACGTGTATCCGTAAAGGCCCGAGCGGTAGTTGGACAAGAATTCCTTGCCTTCTTCCACACTGATTTTGCCTTCCTTGACGCACTTGGTGACCCATGTCTCCACCGTGCGGACGAGTTTCTTCGGGCTGTACTGCACATATTCCAATACATCGGCAACGGTCTCGCCGTCAATGACTTGGTCGATGTAGTAGCCTTTCTCGTCTACCGAGATATGCACGGCATTGGTGTCGCCAAATAAGTTGTGCAAGTCACCCAAAATCTCCTGGTAGGCACCCACGAGGAACACGCCGATATAGTAGTGTTCCTTGTCGCTGAACGAATGCAGCGGAATGGTGTGTTGTGTCGACTTGGCGACGAAGTTGGTGATTTTGCCGTCGCTGTCGCAGGTGATATCCTGTAAAGTGGCCAGATGGGTTGGATTTTCGTCCAAACGCTGGATGGGGATAATGGGGAAGAGCTGGTCGATGGCCCAGAGGTCGGGCAGCGACTGGAACAGCGAGAAGTTGCAGAAGTATTTGTCGGCCAAAAGTTTGGGCAGTGAGGTGAAGTCTTCGGGCACGCGTTTCAGGCTGTTGGCGATGTGGTTCACCTCACGGGCGATGCTCCAATACAGTCGTTCGATTTTGGCGCGCGACTTAAGGTCGAGCAGACCGAGGCTGAACAGGTTGAGGGCTTCCTCACGGATTTCCTGGGCATCGTGCCAGATTTCCAAGGATGAACTCTTGGTCAGCTCGTCCCATGAATCATAAAGTTCCTTGATGAGTTCGTGGTCGCTTTCCTCAGGCTCTTCGTCGTCGTCCCATTCGGGCAGTGAAGTCTTTTCCAACACTTCGAAGATGAGCACGGAGTGATGGGCTGTCAGGGCGCGTCCCGATTCGCAGATGACGTTGGGGTGGGGCAATTCGTTCTTGTCGCAGGCATCCACGATGGTGTAGATGGCGTTGTTGGCGTATTCCTGGATGCTGTAGTTGACCGAGCTGGCGCTGCTGGAGCTGGTGCCGTCGTAGTCGACGCCGAGGCCACCGCCCATATCCACATATTCGATATGGTAGCCCATCTTGTAGAGCTGCACATAGAACTGTGCCGCTTCACGCAAGGCCACGTTGATTTTCTTAATCTTGCTGACTTGGCTACCGATGTGGTAGTGTACAAGTTTCAGGCAGTCTTTCATGTCGTGTTCGTCAAGGAAGTCGAGGGCTTCCAAAAGCTCAGATGAGGTGAGGCCGAACTTGCTGCCGTCACCGCCCGATTCCTCCCATTTGCCTGCTCCGGAACTGGCCAACTTGATGCGCACGCCAAGGTTAGGCACGACTTTCAAGCGCTTGGCAATTCTGGCTGTAATCTTCAGCTCATTAAGCTTTTCGATGACGATGATGATTTTGCGACCCATTTTCTGGGCGAGTAGGGCCAGTTCGATGAACTCCTCGTCCTTGTAGCCATTGCACACGATGAGCGAGTCGGAGTCGGTGCCGAGGGCGATGATGGCGTGGAGCTCAGGCTTGGAGCCGGCTTCCAGACCTATGTTGCATTTCTTGCCGTGGCTGACAATCTCTTCGACCACGGGGCGCATTTGGTTCACCTTGATGGGCATAACCACAAAGTTCTGTCCGTGGAACTCGTATTCCTTGGCGGCCTCCTTGAAGCAGGAGTCAATCTTGTTGATGCGGTCGTCGAGGATGTCGGGGAAACGCAGCAACATGGGGGCTGATACGTCCCTAAGTGACAGCTCGTCAACCAGTTCAGGCAGGTCGACAGAGGCACAGCCTTCTTTAGGTGTCACGACCATGTGGCCTTTTTCGTTGATGGAAAAATAACTTCCGCCCCAGCCTTTCACGTTGTAAAGGTCCTCGGAGTCTTCAATGCGCCATTTTCTCATTTCGCTTTGTTTTTATTGGTTTTGGACTGCAAAACTATTAAAAAAACCGTTTATTGAAGTGCTATTTGCAAATATTGTTTATTTTTGCAAAAAATAAAGCATAAATGAGTCCAGTTTTTGGCAGGGAAAGCGGTTATGTGTTCAAGATTTTTTCCAATGAGGAGGAAAGGATGCATATCCATGTTATAGGTGATGGACATGAAGCTAAGTTTTGGTTGGAACCTGAGATAGAGTTGGCAAAAAACAGTGGCTTTTCAAAGCATGAATTGAACGTAATACAAAAAATTGTAGAGAAATATGCAGAACGATTCAAAGAGCAATACAAAGAACACATCGGTAAGCGTATTGATGATTAATGGGCAAGGAATCATGATTAGCGTTTGCGGACAAGATTTTTTCTTGTCTTATAACCGTATTCCGTGGATGAGAGAAGCTTCAATTAATGATGTGTTGAATGTTCAAATGTGTGGCAATGAAGCTATTGAGTGGCCTTCCCTAAATGTTGACTTGGAGATAGATAGTCTTCGTCACCCTGAGCGTTATCCATTGCTTATCAAGCGTAGCCCTGCTGAAATAGTGACCGCATGAGATTGATTATCGATGCCGGTTCGACCAAAATGGGATGGATTCTCATGGATGGCCCTGAGGTCAAAGCACATTTTGTGACCAAGGGCTTCAACCCGAATTATTCTCCCATGCAAGACCTTGTAGAGACATGCCGCAATGCATCTCTACCCAATGGCAACCTTCGTTCCATCCATTATTACGGCACAGGTTGTGGCAACGATCAGAATTGTCAAACCATTAAAGAAGTGTTCCAAAACCAATTTCCTGATGCTGACATCCATGTCACCCACGACATGATGGCGGCCTGTCATGCTGTTTTGGGACATGAGAAAGGCATTGCCTGCATCCTTGGAACGGGTTCGAATTCCTGCCTTTACGATGGCGAAAACATCATCGAAAAAGCCATTTCCTTAGGCTATCTTGTCGGCGACGAAGGCAGTGGCATGCATATCGGTAGGGAAGTGGTGAGGGCCTATTTCTATGGCTTCATGCCTGAGGAATTGCGAATGAAGTTTGATGTGGAGTATCATTTGGTATTGAAGGATTTCATCCAGCGGTTGTATCATGAGGGACAACCTTCGAGATATTTGGCTTCGTTTGCCCGGTTTGCTGGCGAAAACCAACACAATCCTTTCATTCGTGATTTGGTGAAACATTGCTTTATGGCTTTTATAAAGGCCTTTGTGCTTCGTTATCCTGATTGCAAAACTTTAAAGATTAGTTTTATAGGTTCTATTGCCTACCATTTACAAGGTGTACTTAAAGAATGCATGGAAGAAAACGGGCTAGTCCTTGGCGAAATAATGCAATCCCCTGCTGAGGGGCTGATAAAATACTACCAAGGGGAATAGGTCTGAGAATAATCAAATATAAAATTTATGAAGAAAGAATTTATCATTTTGTTGAGTTTAGTCAGCATATTGGCAGCAAGCTTGTCTGTTAAAGCACAGGAAGTTACAATTGCATTAACTCATACAGATGTGGTTATTAACAGGACACAGTCCAGCTTCATTGCCGACGGAAACTGGAACGACGGCAACAATTGGAACACAGGCGAGGTGCCGTCACCTGGTAGCGATGTGATAATTGTAGCCAATGCTATTGTCCCCGCTGACTATACCGCTGTAGCCAATGAGGTCAGTCTAGAAGGCGGCAGCATCACCGTGGTCGATGGCGGCCAGCTGAGGCACAACACTGAGGGCCTTATGGTAACAATGAAGAAGAACATTGAGCCTTATAGTGTTGTGGATGGTACATGCAATTACTACTTGATGGGTTTCCCGTTCAGTGAAAATGTTGTGGTTCCTGATACCATGACCGCCGCCGAGGGCAATGACTTTTATGGGTTCGATCCGAATTATCTTTATGCTGAATGGCGTAACAACAAGGAGGAGACTATTACTACCATTGGCGGCACGACTGGTTATCTATACGCTAATCCTGAGGCCATCGAGCTTTCGTTGACGGGCAGTACATATCCTTCCTATAATGACGAAACCAAGACAGTAACAATACCCTATACTGAGGGTTCAGCCAACCCCTACAATGGATGGGCACTTTTAGGGAATCCTTACACTTGCAATGCATACGTCTATTGTTACAACAGCGACAACGAACTCATTCCAATGGATTTCATGGTGTATGATGCAAATGGAGATCTGGTGACCTTATCCTGTGGACCTATTGCTCCGATGCAAGGTTTCTTCGTGGATGTGACGGAAACGACGACGGTCTGCATCAGAAACTATGCTGCCCCGATGGGCGCCATCAATGGGAAGTTCACCATCAATGCAGAGGGTCATCAGGTGTATTTCTCTCAGGGCAACCTGCAATACATCGGAAGTGCGGCAGAGCCTTATTGGAAGTTTGCCGACAACCAATGGGACTATCTTGGCACCACCACGAACCAAAACAGCTCCAACCCAAATGTTGACCGCGACCTCTTCGGTTGGGGTACAAGCGGCTGGAACCCTGGCAATACTTATTACCGTCCTTGGGATACCAATAATTCAAGTGGCGCATCGTATGGCCCTGCTGGTTCAAATAATTTGACAGACGCATACGCCAATTCAGATTGGGGGGTCTACAACTCCATCTCCAATGGCGGCAACCTCCCTAATCAATGGCGCACGTTGAGCAGAGATGAATGGGGATATGTCTTCGATATCCGCACTACCGACTCTGGCATCCGCTTTGCCAAGGCCGTTGTGAACAATGTGAACGGCGTAATCCTGTTGCCCGACGATTGGAATATCAGTTATTACGACCTGAATGACACAAATACGAACACAGCCAACTTTGCCAGCAATACAATATCGGCTTCAGAGTGGGACACTTTGGAACAGCACGGAGCGGTTTTCCTGCCAGCTGCAGGCTTCCGCTTCGGGGTTTCGGTTAAGAGTGTGGGTGTCAACTGTTACTACTGGTCAAGCACGCATGTCAATAGACTTTATGCATACGGCGTGTACGTTACCGATTCGAATATGATTGTTGGGGACGGTAGCAACCGCACCTATGGCCGTAGTGTGCGGTTGGTATATGAAGTCGAGTAAAACTTTTCTGTTAAGTTGATGTGGTTAGCAGATGTCGGACAATGGTAAGGCTGACAATTCATCAGGCATAATCCAACGATAACTTGTGTCCTTCCTCAGCCAAGTCATCTGTCGTTTGGCATATTGCCGCGTGTGGATTTTGATTTGTTCCACGGCTTCTTCAAGGGTGCATTGTCCATCGAAATAGGCGAAGAGTTCCTTGTAGCCTACGGTGTTTAAGGCATTCAGATGCCGTTTGGGATACAAGGCTTTGGCTTCTTCCAAAAGCCCTTGTTCCATCATCATGTCCACACGTTTGTCGATGCGTTCGATGAGGGCTTGGCGGTCCCAAAGAATCGCGTATTTCTTGATGTTGAAGTCGCGCTGGACAGCGTTACCGCTACGGAAGGATGAAAAAGGCTGCCCTGTTTGGTAACATACTTCCAAAGCCCTTTGTAATCTGCGGGGATTCTGCTGGTCGACGATAGCGAAATACTCTGGGTCGAGTCGTTGCACTTCGTCTTGCAAGGCTTTCAATCCGCCTTCGTCCAACAGTTTTTGCACTTTTTCCCTGATTTCGGGTTGCACGTCAGGCATGACGTCAATGCCGTTGCAAACCGCGTCGATGAAAAGGCCAGAGCCACCCGTCATGATGACAGCATCGTGGGTCTTGAAGAGTTCGTCCAATAGTTGCATGGCATCGTGTTCATAGTCGGCCACGTCGTATTTGTCCTCGATGCTGATGTGATGCACAAAGTAATGTTTGACTTGACTCAGTTCTTCCTCGGTAGGTGCAGCCGTTCCGATGCTCATCTCCTTATAGAACTGTCGGCTGTCAGCGGAGAGGATGACGGTGTTTAAGGCCTTGGCCAACTCGATGGAGAAGGCGGTCTTGCCCGAGGCAGTTGGGCCTGCGATTACTATGAGGGTTTTGTTTTTTCTGACATGAGACTTTAGACTGAGCGGGGTTACTATTGCGCTTTTAACCCTCATGGCGGAGGAACATCCGCCATCTCCCAAGCACGAAGACGACTCCTTTTCGGTTGGGAGATTGCGGGTCAAGCCCGCAATGAGGGTTAATGGCGCGGTTCTAGGCATAAGGTCTATTGTCTTGTTATACTTTGTTCGGCACCGGCCCATTATTCGCCACCACAATCGGCTCTTGGATTTCCTTCACCACGCTAAGTCCCAGCTTCTTGCCTTCTTCCTTCATAAAGGCGTATGCCTCAGCGAAGTTGTTCCCAATGACACCGTCCAAGATGGCTTCGCGGATGGCATTCTTGATGACGCCGACCTCGCGACCCTCGGGGATGCCGAAGGTTTCCATGATGGCGATGCCGTCGATGGGTGGCTGCCAGTTGCGCAGGTGGTCCTTGGCCTCGATTTCCTTCAGTTTCTCCTGAACGATCTCGAAGTTGTGATGATATTTCTTGATCTTCTCTTCGTTCTTCGAGGTGATGTCGGCATGACAGAGCAGCATGAGGTCGTCGATGTCGTCGCCAGCGTCAAACAACAGCCTTCTCACGGCGCTATCGGTGACAATGTCCTCGGCCAAGACGATGGGGCGGAGGTGCAACAACACCAGCTTTTCAACATATTTCATCTTCTCGTTCAAGGGCAGCTTCATGGCAGCGAAGATCTTGGGCACCATCTTAGAGCCTTTGAACTCGTGGCCGTGGAAGGTCCAGCCCGTGCCGTCTTCCCAGCGTTTGGTCTGGGGCTTGGCGATGTCGTGCAGCAAGGCAGCCCAGCGCAGCCAGAGGTCATTGCTCTTCTCGGCTACTTGGTCAAGCACTTGCAAGGTGTGCAGGAAGTTGTCCTTATGGCCTCGACCTTGCACGACTTCCACGCCTTTCAACTGGCAGAGTTGCGGGAAGATGAGTTTCAACAGTCCGCTCTCGTCCAACAGCTTGAAACCGATGGAGGGCTTAGGCGAGAGGATGATTTTGTTCAGCTCCTCGGTGACACGCTCCATCGAGACGATTTTGATGCGCTCGGCATTCCGCTTGATGGCCTTGAACGACTCGGGCTCAATATAGAACTTGAGTTGGGAGGCAAACCTTATGGCGCGCATCATGCGCAAAGGGTCGTCGGAGTAGGTGATGTCGGGGTCCAAGGGTGTCCGCAACAGCAGTTCTTCCATGTCGCCCATGCCGTTGTAGCGGTCGATGAGGGTGCCGAAGTCCTCGGGGTTGAGACTGATGGCCATAGCGTTGATGGTGAAGTCGCGGCGGCTGATGTCGTCCTCCAAAGTTCCGTTTTCCACCACGGGCTTGCGGCTGTTGCGGTCGTAGGATTCTTTCCTCGCGCCCACAAACTCCACTTCCATGCCGTCGAAGTGGATCATGGCCGTGCCAAAGGCACCGTAGTATTTGGCTTCCTTGTGACCGGGTAGGAGGGATGCGACCTTCTTTGCGAGGGTGATGCCGCTGCCCACAGTGACCACATCAATGTCATTCGATGGACGGCGTAACAGGATGTCGCGCACATAGCCGCCGATGACATAGCTCTTGTAGCCCAACTCCGCGCTGGCGTAGGCAATTACCTTAAAGATTTTGCTGCTGATATGTTTCTTGAAGTCGTAGTTCATCAGGCATGCGCTTCTACAAGGACTTTCTTCTCGCTCGGGATGACGTTAACGATGGTCTCTTCGCCTTTTTCGTCGAGGTCGATGCTGATGGTGTCGCCGATGTGAAGGTTGGCAGAGATGATGGCCTCGGCCAAGACGTCTTCCACATATTTCTGTACGGCACGTTTCAACGGACGGGCGCCATATTGCTCGTCCCAGCCCTTCTCGGCGAGGAAGTCCATGGCCTTCTCGGTGATTTCGATCTTGTAGCCCATCTCTTCGACGCGCTTGACCACCTGGCGGATCTCGATGCCGATAATCTTCTGGATGTCCTGCTTCTCCAAGGCGTTGAACATCACCACATCGTCGACACGGTTGAGGAACTCGGGCGCGAAGGTGCGCTTCAAGGCGTTGTCGATGACGCTCTGCGAGTATTCGTTCTTGGCGTTGAGCTTGGCCTGCGTGCCGAAGCCCACACCCTGACCGAAGTCCTTCAGCTGGCGCGAGCCGATGTTGGAGGTCATGATGATGATGGTGTTCTTGAAGTCGACCTTGCGACCGAGGCTGTCGGTGAGCTGGCCGTCGTCAAGCACTTGCAGCAACAGGTTGAACACATCGGGATGCGCCTTCTCGATTTCGTCAAGCAAGACGATGGAGTAGGGCTTGCGACGTACTTTCTCGGTAAGTTGGCCACCTTCTTCATAACCCACATATCCAGGAGGCGCTCCCACGAGGCGCGACACGGCGAACTTCTCCATGTATTCGCTCATGTCGATGCGGATGAGGGCGTCTTCGCTGTCGAAGAGGAACTTGGCCAGCACCTTGGCGAGATAGGTCTTACCGACACCCGTAGGACCGAGGAAGATGAACGAACCTATGGGCTTGTTCGGGTCTTTCAGTCCGGCACGGTTGCGGCGGATAGCACGGGTCACTTTCTTGATGGCCTCGTCCTGACCGATGACGGTGCCCGCCAACTCACTCTCCATGTGCATCAAGCGGTCGCCTTCGTTCTTGGCGATGCGCTGCACGGGCACGCCAGTCATCATGGCAACAACCTCGGCGACATTCTGCTCAGTCACAGGCTGGCGATGCGCCACGGCATTGTCTTCCCATGCCTTCTTGACATCTTCAAGTTGGGCCATGATTTTCACTTCCTCGTTGCGGTACATGCCTGCCTCCTCGAACTTCTGTTCGGCGATGGCGGCCTTCTTGTCCTTGCGGACCTCTTCCAAACGTTTCTCCAACTCGGTTATTTCGCTCGGCACATCAATGTTCTTGATGTGTACGCGCGCGCCTGCTTCATCCAAGGCGTCGATGGCCTTGTCGGGCAGGTGACGGTCGCTGAGGTAACGGTCGGTGAGTTTCACACAGGCTTCGATGGCCTCAGGCGTGTAGGTGACCAGGTGATGGTCTTCGTATCTCGGTTTGATGTTATTCAGGATTTCGATAGTTTCAGCGGGCGTGGTGGGCTCGACAAGGATTTTCTGGAAGCGGCGTTCCAAAGCACCGTCTTTTTCGATGTACTGGCGGTATTCATCGAGGGTAGTGGAACCGATGCACTGCAACTCGCCACGCGCCAAGGCGGGTTTGAACATGTTGCTGGCGTCCAAAGATCCGTTGGCATTACCTGCACCAACTAATGTGTGGATCTCATCGACGAAGAGGATGATGTCGCGGTTGTTCTCCAACTCGTTGAGGATGGCCTTGATGCGTTCCTCAAACTGGCCACGATATTTGGTGCCGGCCACGATGGAGCCGATGTCGAGCATGACCACACGCTTATTAAATAAGGTACGCGGCACGCGGTGCTGCACGATGCGGATGGCCAAGCCTTCAGCGATGGCTGACTTACCAACACCAGGTTCGCCAATCAAAATGGGGTTGTTTTTCTTGCGGCGGCTGAGGATTTGGGCGATACGTTCCAGTTCGCGCTCACGGCCCACGATGGGGTCGAGGCGGTTCTCTTCGGCGGCCTTGGTGAGGTCGCGGCCAAAGTTGTCGAGCACTGGAGTCTTGCTCTTGATGTTGCTGGTCTTCTTGGGCTTCTCCTGCTGAGGACGAATCTCGTTCATCAGGTCATCGTCTTCTTCGTCTTCCTCGTCAAAAATGTTGGAGGCATAGCCTTGCGATTCCTCAGCAGATTCCTGTGGGTCAACGTTTTCGGCCGTGTAGCGCAACAGTTCCTGCTTGAAGTTGTCGTAGTTGATGCCTTCAAACTCGAGGTTTTGTGAGATGATGTTGTTCTTCTCGTGCAAGATGGCCAGCATGAGGTGCTCGGAGCGGACGATTTCCGAATGGAACTCCTTGGCGATGATATAGGTGAACTTCAGCACGCGCTCCGCCTGTTTGGTCAAAGGCAAGGCCAGCACTTGGCTGGAGTTGCTGTTGGCAGTGCGTACCGAGGCTTCAAGTTTCTTTGAAAAGACTTCGATGTTCAGGTTGAGGTTCTCCAAAATGCGGATGGCAGCGCTGCCGCCTTCCTTCAACATACCCAAAAAAAGGTGCTCCAACCCGACGTATGCGTTCCCTAAGCGTTGTGCTTCCTGGTGGCTAAGTGACAAAATGGCACGAACGCGGGGAGAGAATTTTGCATCCATATAATTACAATTCTTTTATTATCAATACTTTAATAAAATACCCAACTTTTCACTTGTCTGATTTGTTCAGAGTGCAAAGGTACAAACAAAAACCGCGCCGCGCCAGTGCCAAAGTCAGATTTTTTATTGTGTTCTATCGAAGTTTAAGCAGTGGAAACTTGTAATCTATCGAAGTTTATAAGTAAAAAAATTGTAATTTATCGAACTTTATGAATAAAAAACTTGTAATCTATCGAAGTTTATGTATTTTTGCGGCGAAAAAACATCCTTATTATGGACACTCAAATGCTAAAAGAAATACTCCTTGACCAGCAAGAAGAGCTCAAAGACACCGACTTGACGACCTTAATCAGTCGTTATGAAGAGCCTCGACTTCATCTGGACAGCCGTCTTGCCCAGGTGGTTATTGGGGTGAGAAGGAGTGGCAAATCCATCCTGTGTTACAAGGTTTTGCAGCAGTCAGGCGTCAATTATGCCTACGTCAATTTTGACGATGAGCGGTTGACTACATTGACGACAGAGGACCTAAATACCGTCCTTGATGTCCTTTATCGTATCTATGGCGACTTCAAGCATTTGTTTCTCGATGAAATTCAAAACATCGAAGGGTGGCCGTTGTTTGTCAATAGACTGCTCAGAAAAGGAATGCATATCTTCTTGACGGGCTCGAATGCCAAATTGCTCAGCAACGAATTGGTTACGCACCTTACGGGCAGACACCATAAAGTCGAACTTTATCCCTTTTCTTTTGCGGAATGTTGCAAAATGAAGAATGTCGATACGCAATCCCTGACAACAAAAGCAAAGGCATTGAGGATTAAAGCCTTAGAGGAATATCTGCAAGGAGGTGGTTTCCCTGAATTGTTCAACGAGACCAACAAACGTGAGTATATCCAAGGTCTGTTGGACTCCATTATTAAGAAAGACATTGCCAAACGGTTCAAGTTGAGGCATGTGGAGGTCTTGCGAAGAATGGCAACCTATTTGTCTGACAATTATTGCCAGGAGTTTGTGGCATCCAAAGTGGCTTCTTTGTTTGGAATTTCGGATCATACGGCAGAAAACTATTATTCTTATCTCAAACAGGCGTTCTTGCTCATTGGTGTGAATAGGTTCTCCTTCAAGAGTGCCGAACGTGTGTTGAACGAAAAAGTCTATGTGGTTGATACAGCCTTTGCCACCGACAAAGAGGGCTCGTTGGCTACAGAAAACTTGGGTTGGCGATTGGAGAATGTCGTCCTTGTCGAGTTGCTTAGAAGAACCAAACCTGAGTTCGCCGAGGTGTTTTATTATAAAAGCCGCGAAAGCCAGGTGGATTTTGTGATTGCAAAGGATGGCAAGGTGCAAGAATTGGTTCAGGTCTCTTACGACATCTCCCATCCGAAAACCGAGCGTCGAGAGGTGAAAGGGTTGAAAGATGCTTCAAAAGCATTGGGATGCAACCGTATGACACTGATTACTTTGGATAACGAAAAGACTATCTCAACGGAAAATGGGACGATACAAGTGGTTTCTGCCGCTAACTGGCTAACGTGATTTGCAAGCCGACCGTTTTGGATGTCAGCATTTGCATTGCGAAAAAGGGTGTGTTTTTAGAAAATGACTTGTTTTTGCAATTTGTATCTGATTTTTCCCTATCTTTGCACCCCTATTTATAAAAGAGAAAATTAGAACCCGAAAATGGACGATAATAATATCAACAATCCTGAAAATCAGGGAGAAATGCCTGAAGAACTCTCAGGAGAAAAAATAATCAAAGTCAATCTTGAAAACCAGATGAAGTCGGCTTACATCGACTATTCGATGTCCGTCATCATCTCGCGTGCCTT
>JAEEGJ010009609.1_pt1 | contig 25749 bp, 25 predicted proteins | sample 8958761 | NCBI WGS metagenome assembly JAEEGJ01 (sample SAMN16246546, study PRJNA631951) | gut metagenome | biome: gut microbiome; feature: rumen; material: RS-attached | host: Bos | place: Iran: Karaj | collected 2018-10 | reverse complement strand
ATTTCTCCCCATCAATGACGCGAACCGGAAAAGCATCCGGCCAGACAGGCACATAATAGCGGCTTATCATTCGCATGTCGTGAAGATGGACGGTGTCCTGCGCCGCCAACGGCTGTAGCAACGCCATCAAAAATCCGAGGAAAAGAATTGTTTTTTTCATATCATTTTTTTTAGGGGTTAATCTTCTTCCTTTTTTTGTGGATACGTCGGTGAGATGCATTTTGTATCCACTTGATGGGGTTCTCTGGGAGCCTCAATAACTATGGGTAATTGTTTTATTTCTACACTCTTAATTTTAGGATCAGTTCTATTTGAGCTGATTTTAATCGTATCCGCATAATTGTCCATTTTGTCTAAGCAACTCCCGTCGAAATAAAGAGAATTGTACTTTAAATAATAGGGTACATAAGCTTCTGGCCTGTATCCAGATGAGACAAGGTGCTGCTCATCAAGATTAATTGACCAAATACGGTCTAAAGATTCAAAGATGACCCCATCATAGACGTGTGCCATTACTGTTGATGGCAAGGCACCATAGATTATTTCATATATCACACTTCTGGTAATTGAACTGGAATTAGTATGATACGTTCCATGCAAAAGTAGGTTGACCACATTCGAGCCCAAAGTGTAACTGATATCTCCCAGAGTCACAAAATTAAAGAATCCCTCATCAATTACAACATTCCGGTTGCACGTAAAGCCACTATAATAGGATACTACAAATGGATTTAAACTTCCGTGGATATTATCACTATGGCATGCTGTAATAAAACCATTTCCAGCCATCGCCCTTATCCGGTATTTCTCTCTGATTTCGAGATTATTGTCCAGAAAAGAGACGGTGCCTTGGAAGATGGAATATCCTGGCATCGTTGGTTTTTTGAAATACCACAAACGACTAGGGGTATAAACAATATTTACATTTCTTTTCGATGTGACCACCACATAATCTTGTGTTATTGCTAAATCGGACAAGAGGACTGTGTCACCTCCCACATCACCAAAGTTGACCATCCAATGGACTGATTCGTCAATCATGTCCACCATCATACCGTCGGAATCGATGGATTCTCCCACTCCCACCACGTGCTTCCGCGAAGCAAACCATCCCACCTCTATTGCCCAGACATTTGTCATTGCCGGCAGGTTTATATACGACACGTTGGACGGATTCAGATTAAACAGGTCGGCCACTGCGAAATATCCTATCACAGCATGTCCAACCATTCTTTCTTGCATTATGCCGCAAAAATAGACGGTGTCGTTGTATATCTCGAAATCACATACCGTGTCCATAGGGTACAGAAAAAGTTCGTTCGTTGTGGACACTCCATGTTTGTACATCATAAAATATGGATAGCTCGAGTTGTTATAACAAACAATATCTATTCCGTCAGCGTAATGTCTTATTATCGAACCGGGGTTGGTGTAATCATCCATGTTATACCTGACTTGTTCGATGGCTTTGGCCTCGTTTGCTGAGAGGAACAGCATTGCAATGAATATGCAAAACAATGATTTTAGGATTGTTTTCATAGTTGTTATTTATTAACGTTTATTTTATCAATTTGTTTTCTTTGGCGCCAAATCTTGTTGCACAATAAAGCGGGTTCCTCTGCGTTATGTATTTTGCATGAGGTTATCGCCTTGTGCCTCGGGTGCCGGGAGGCAGGGAGGAGTGTTTTTCCAAAACGTATTCATGGCACTCTCCCTGCGGGGCACCCTCTCTTTTTGTCCCTGCGAACGGCGCACCTCTATCGGCAGAGACGGAAAAAGATGATTTTCATGGGTCCTTTCTTTTTTGGGGGGGTAATCACTCTATTTGACAGCAATACAAGTATATGTATGCGTTGCTTCGTCAAAATCAATTGTAACTTCATAGCCTTGTTTGGCCATTCCCACTGCCCATGCAACAGCATCGTCGTGATCGTGGGTGGTGTAGATTACTTTCTCCTTCGACATGCTTCGCGTTTGGTTGTTTTGACGGAAACTTACGGAGTGTCCCTCTTCGGCCAAAGCAATAAGCCGTTCGACAAATTCATTCCAGGCAACTTCACCAACAAGGGTGATTTGAGATGTCTCACCATCAATAGTATAACACAACGTATAGGTGGAGACGTTTTCGGAAATTCCTTGCGGGGTAATTAAGGTTTCTTTCTGGCAGCTTACGGCTGTCAGGCTCATTACAGAGAGGAGAGCAACTGTTTTCAATGTTTTTTTCATTTGTTACTTGTTTTTAATTTGGTAAATCGATGTTTAATTGATTATATAATATTGCGTCTATTTCAGCTTCTGCTTTTATATAAAAGACACTCACTGTACGATGGAGTCGAGAAATAGCAATAACATTATTATTAAGTAATTCGGAGGTATCCATAGGGAGTGTTGGGTCGGTTTTGGATACAATACGAGTGCTCACCCTATCAATCCCTTGCTCTATTTTTCGTTGTATATTGTCCGAAAGTGAAATAATATGGAACTCATTCTTCAGTGTCTCCCAGCCGAGAGAGTCGGTGGCCTGGAGGGTGGTGACATCGACACGGAGGGTGTCGTTGACGGGGAAGTCCTTGATGAAGGCTACAGCGATATGGGGATTGTCGGCATAATCCCTATAAATCTGGCTGCATTCCTCGACGGGCACCGTGCGCGGATGGTATTTCACCACCAGCACCAATGCCGCCACCACCAGGCAGACCGCTACCGATATGACTCTACGTTTGTTCATTGGCGATGGAGGAGGTTGAAGGTGTCGTTGAAAGCCTGCTCGCGAGAGGCATAGCGCTCGAGACGCATGGCGGTGTTGTCGGCCGCCGGAGAACAGGAATAAGTGACCAGGACGACGAAGGCCGCCAGACAGGAGAGGCGGAAGGCAAAACCGTGCCGTTCGCGCCGCATCAGAGGGCCGACGGGCTCGTCGGTGAGCGTCGTCGCAAGACGCAGCTGTCCTTGTCGCAGCTCTTTGGCCAAAGAATGCTGGCACCGCAGCGTCGTCAAAAGCGTTTCTTTGTCGTTATTTTTCATCGTTTGTTCAGTTTTTCGTTTATAATGCGGGCTTTCGCTATGACTCGGCGAAGCCTCTTGTATACGGCATTGGTGGAACATTGGAGTTTTGCAGCCATCTCGTCGACATCCATCTCCTCGAGTTGCATCTCCATCAGGCGTCGCTCGTTGGGGGTGAGACGAACCATAATCTCCTCCAGCTGCTCGCGTCCCTCATAGGTCTCCTCGGCCAAAGTGTCGACTATCTCGCTGCTCAGCCGCTCGGGTGACGGAATCCGCTGGTGGAAGAAGTCGTTGATGACCTTCCGTGCCCGCCAGTAGACCCATGTACCCTCCAGCCTGCCGGGACGGTAGCTGTCGAGATGCAGCCACAACCCTATGGAAACCTCCTGTATCAGTTCCTTGCAGAGTTCCTCGTTGCCTCCCGACCGACCGGCACACACATAGCGTATCAGCTTGGCGTGACGGCGCACCACAGCCTCATAGAGATGCTGCATCTGCAACAACTCCTCACGAGAGAGTTTCCTGATGTCCTCGTTCTTCATGGGCGGCGACCTTTCGAGGTGCAAAAATAAAATATTCTATATATAAATACCCCCTTTTTTGGCAAAAATTGGCCAAAGGGGTGAAAATATTTTTTACACCTTTTCTTAAACCATTGATAACAAGCGCTCTGTTTTTAGCATACAATAAAAAAATTTTTTCGTCGTTATGAGAAAATTATGCAACAGGTTATCATCATCACCGGCGCTTCGTCGGGTTTCGGGAAGGCTACGGCCGAACTCTTGGCCCAGAAAGGGCATATCGTCTACGGCCTCTGCCGCCGCCGCGTGCCCGCGGTGGGCAATATTAAATATTGTCAATGCGATGTTCGAAACCGCGAGCAGATAGCCTCCGTGGTGGCGGAAATCGTCAAGGAGCAGGGTAGGGTAGACGTGCTGGTGAACAACGCCGGTATGGGCATCGGCGGTGCCTTGGAGCTGGCCACAGAGGAGGAGATAGACCTGCAGATGGGCACCAATTTCATGGGTTGCGTGAACATGTGCCAGGCCGTGCTACCTTATATGCGCAAGGCGCGGAAAGGCAAGATTATCAACCTCAGCTCCATCGGTGGCGTGATGGGCCTGCCTTATCAGGGCTTCTATTCCGCCTCGAAGTTCGCCATCGAGGGTTTTTCTGAGGCCCTGAGCGCCGAGGTGAAGGGGTTCGGCATCACGGTGAGCATGGTGGAGCCGGGCGATTTCGCCACAGGCTTCACGGGGAGCCGCAAGAACAGCCAGGCGACCCTCGACGACCCCGACTACGGCCCCATCTTCCGTCGCTCGCTGGCCATCATCGAGAAGGAAGAGAACGGTGGCCTGAAGCCCGAAATCCTCGCCCGCCGTATCGTCAAGATGGTGGAGCAGAAGAACCCGCCGCTGCGCAAAGTGGTAGCCAACCTCGAGCAGAAGCTCTCGGTAGTCATCAAGCGCGTGCTGACGGGAAACCAGATGGTCGGCATTTTGCGAAGCTATTATAAGAGCTGAGCAACAAGGCCAACCTGTTAAAGGATCTTACGCGGATACTATAAATCTTAAAGGGCTTTGCCGAAGACGGCGCGCTGCATCAAGGGTGTGGTGTTGTACTGCGTCTCCCAGATTTTCACAGCCTCGTTGCCGATAATCTGCGGATTGGTGTAGGCGGTGTGTACGTTGTGCTTGATGGCGGACACATTCATGTCGCTATAGTAGATGCTGTGGACGCCGCGTTTCTGCCATTCGGGCAGCACACCGTTGAGGAGCAAATCGATGGTGTCGAATTTCTTGAGGGCCCGCAGGATGTAGTACCATCCGAAGGGGAAGAGGTGTCCGTTGGCTTTCTTGTAGGCCTTGGTGAGGTCGGGGATGCTGAGTCCGAAGCCCACAAGCTTGTCGTTCTCGTCGACGACGAACTGCACGAAATCCATATTCACGAAGGGGAAATACTCGTCGATATAGACCTTGATTTCCTTCTCGGTCATGGGGACGAAGTCGTAGAGGTCCTTGAAGGAGTCGTTGATGGCGTGGAAGAACTGCCAGGCATAGGGGATGAGGTCCTTGCGGCGTTTCGTCTTCACCAGGTGGAGGTGGTATTTCTCCATGATGAGCGTGTTGAGGCGGGCCACTTTGTCGGGGACGGGCTGGTTGGCGGGCATCACATACTGCTGCCATTTACACTTGATTTCATAGCCGGCACGCTCGATGAACTTGACGTAGTATTCGGGGTTGTAGAGTGTCGAGGTGTTCTGACGGGCGTCGAAGTTGTCGATGGCCCAGCATTCCTTGTCCATATCGGTGAATCCGAAGGGACCTTCTATCTCGGTCATCCCGTGGGTGCGACCGTATTCAGCCACCTTGTCGAGCAGGGCAGTGAAGACCTCGTAGTCCTCGATGAAGTCGAACCATCCGAAGCGCACAGACTTCTTGTTCCAATGTTCGTTGACGCTGCGGTTGATGATGGCGGCCACACGGCCGACAATCATGCCGTCGCGCTCGGCGAGGAAGAGCTCGCGCGAGCAATGCTCCAAGGCGGGATTCTTGTCGGTGAGGAGGTTGCGTTCGTCGAAATTCAGAGCGGGGATGTAGCTGGGGACATCCTTGAAGAGCTTGTTGGGGAAGGCGATGAATTTCTTGAGGTCACGACGGCTGGCGACGGTACGGATGGTAATCATAGATGAGAGTTTAGTTGAGAGTTAAGAGTTAAGAGATAAAAGTTGAGAGTTGGGAGTTATTGGTTTAGAAGACCTGAAGGTGCTTGAAGGCTTTGTAGATCTTGTCCACAGCGATATCGATTTGCTGGTGGGTGTGAGTAGCCATGAGGGCCACACGGATGAGGGTCTCGTCGTTGGGGACAGCGGGAGCGATGACGGGGGTCACGAAGACGCCGTTCTCCAGCAGTTCGTGGGTAATGGCGAAGGTCTTGGGATTGTCGCGGATGAAGAGGGGGATGATGGGAGTCTCTGTGTTGCCCACCTCGAAGCCGAGGTCCTTGAAGGCTTTGAAGGCGTAGCGCTGGTTGTCCCAAAGGGCGACGTTGCGCTCGGGCTCGCTGCGCATGATGTGAAGGGCTTCAATCACCGAAGCAGTGCTGGCGGGAGTGATCGAGGCGGTGAAGATATAGGGGCGCACGGAGTGCTTCATCCAGTTGATGGTCTCCTTGTCGGATGCAATGAAACCGCCCACAGAGGCCAGGCTCTTGGAGAAAGTGCCCATGACGAGTTCCACATCCTTGAGTTTTCCGAAGTGGTCGCAGGTGCCGCGGCCCTCGCGGCCGAAGACGCCGAGGCCGTGGGCCTCGTCGACCATCAGGGTGGCGCCGTATTTGTTGCAGATGTCGACCATCTTGTCGACATGAGCCACATCGCCTTCCATAGAGAAGACACCGTCGGTGACGACGAGCTTGGAGGCCTCCAGAGGTGCTTTCTGCAGCACACGCTCAAGGTCGTCCATATCGTTGTGTTTGTATTTCTGCGTGTTGGCGAAAGTGATGAGCTTACCTTCCATGATGGAGGCGTGGACGCGCTCGTCGTAGAAGAGGTAGTCGCCACGGGAGACCACATCGGGGATGACGCCGCTATTGGCCAGGAAACCGGCGGAGAAGAGCATCACGCCCTCTTTGCCGAGGAATTCGGCCAGCTCGTCCTGGAGCTGGATATGGATGTCGAGGGTGCCGTTGAGGAACGGCGAGCCGGCACAGCCGGTACCGTACTTGTCGATGGCACGCTTAGCAGCCTCCTTCAAACGGGGGTCGTTGGTGAGTCCGAGATAAGAGTTAGAACCAAACATAAGTACCTTACCCTCATGACCTTGCACATAGACTTCGGTGTTCTGCTCAGACGTGATAGGAGTGAAATAAGGATAGATCCCAGCGGCTTTGGCCTCTTGCGGGACTGTGTATTGTGCTAACTTTGCTTGTAACGGCTTCATAAACCTAAATTACAAATAATATATATACTTTTAAAGTGCAAAGTAACAAAAAATTTCTTAATTATTAAAATAATTTTATGTTAAATTTGCGAACAGACGGTTCGTCAAACGGCTTGCTCCAATTCTAAAAGTTTGATTATTAATATAATCGTCTCCCAAGATTTTTTTGGCTAATTCGGCATACGCAAGAGCCTCTTCGGGGGTTGAAATGCCTCCAGCGGCCTTAAATCCGACCCTTTTTTTACCTTTTTTAACGTTTTCGTTAATGACATTTAACATTATCTCGGCTGCCTCGAGGGTGGCACCGATGCCAATCTTGCCGGTGGAGGTTTTGATGAAGTCGGCACCGCCGTCGATAGCCAACTGGGAAGCTCTCCAGAGAGGTGAAAGGTGAGAGGTGAAAGGTGAGACCTCGGGGGTAAGGAGTTCGCCGGTTTCGAGGATGACCTTCAGGGTGCGACCCTGACAGGCCTCTTTGAGGACGGCCACTTCGTCGCGAACGATGTTGTCCTCGCCGGCCAGCAAGGCTCCGCGGGAAAGCACCATATCGATTTCGTCGGCCCCTTCACCAATGGCATATTTCACCTCCTCTACTTTGAGGTGGAGGGGCAGCTGTCCATGAGGGAACGCTCCCGCCACCGAAGCCACCTTGATGCCGCTTCCCTCCAATGCTTTTCTGGCTACGGAAACGAAACGCGGGTAGACGCAAACAGCAGCCACCTGGAAAGGTGAAAGGTGAGAGGTCGAAGGTGAGAGTTTCTTCTCCATTGTACGGAGACAAAACTCCTTCACTGAATCTTCGTTGTCGGTACCGTTGAGTGTGGTGTTGTCGATGCAGGAGAAGACCCTTCTGGATAATTCTAAATCTTTAACCATTGCTCGTTAACCGTTAACCATTAACCGTTAACCGTTATCTGGCTTATTTTCTCCACACGACGCTGGTGACGACCCCCTTCGAACTCGGTGTTCAGGTATTCATCGACAATCTGCAGGGCGGTAGCCTCGTCGATAAAGCGGGCGGGCATGGAGATGCAGTTGCAGTCGTTGTGCTGACGTCCCAAATGGGCAATCTCGGGAGTCCAGCAGAGAGCGCAACGTACATGGGGATACTTGTTCACAGTCATCTGCACACCGTTGCCGCTGCCGCAAATCACGATACCACGTTTATATTCCCCCTTTTCGAGGGCGGATCCCACCTGATGGGCGAAGTCGGGATAGTCGCAACTCTCGGTGCTATGGGTACCGTAATCTTTCACCTCGAAACCTTTTTCTTTCAAGTGCTCAATGACTTTCAACTTCAACTCATAGCCAGCATGATCGCAGGCTATAGGAATAATTTCTTGCATTTTCGTTATTGTTTATAATTTTTTTAGAGTGCAAAAATACGACAAAAACGGAAGTTGCTGTGAATGAACGAAAGTAAATTATCAACATTTTTTCACCGAAAGAGCCAAAAACAAGAATATCAGCCGTAAACAAAATATCAACAAAAAGGAGTTAAATTCGATGTTAATAGTGGAAGATAACATTGTTGAAAAATATTTTGACAATCATAATTGTTGAAAAATCTCCTTTTTTCAAACCTTTTTCAACATCGAAAGCTCATCTTAACTGTATCGAGAATTCTTAACAAAACACCGTTCAAACAGGATATCAACATGATGTTTAAAAATAACAACAATCATTGTTCTGCAAAGGAAAAACATGTGTATAACTTGTGAATAGAAAAATAATAACTTTTATTTCAAAAACACACTTACAAAGTTATTCACCAAATAAACAAGTAAAAGAAAAAATAAAAATTAAAAATAAGAATAAAGAATTTTTTTATTTAGGGTAAAGGTTTTTGAATTTTTTTGTGTATTTTTGCAAATTATTTCTGAGTTAAGGTGAAAAGATGTCAGGATATTTGTTATTTGTTATTGCTTTGTTTGCTTTTATAGCAGGAAGTATTGTAGGAGAATAATTTTATTTCTAATCTTTGCATTTAATAACTGAAAGATTATAGCTATGACCGACAATGAACTGAAGCAGGAAATACTGCGACTGAAAAGAGAGAAAAACGCCGTCATTTTGGGGCATTACTACCAGCGGCATGAGATACAGGAACTGTCCGATTATGTAGGCGACAGTTTGGCTTTGGCGCAGGAAGCACAGCGGACGGAAGCCGACATCATCGTTTTCTGCGGTGTTCACTTCATGGCGGAGACGGCCAAAATACTCAATCCTCTGCGTAAGGTGTTGCTGCCCGATATGGAAGCCAGCTGCTCGTTGGCCGAGAGTTGCAAGGGTGAGGATTTCGCCAAGTTCAAAGCCGAGCATTCCGATCATATGGTCATCAGTTATATCAATTGCAGCGCCGAAATCAAGGCTCTCAGCGACCTTATCTGCACCTCTGGCAATGCTGAGAAACTGGTGCGCTCGTTGCCCGAAGAGCAGAAGATTATCTTCGCTCCCGACAAGAACCTCGGAGGCTATATCAACCAGGTGACAGGCCGCCAGATGTTGCTCTGGAACGGTGTCTGCACTGTTCATGACGCCATGCAGGCGGAGGCTGTGCTGCAGCTCAAGGCCGAATATCCCGACGCTCCTGTCATCGCCCATCCCGAGTGCAACCCCGCGCTCCTCAAAGTGGCCGACTTTGTGGGTTCCACCAAAGCGATGCTCAACTTTATTAAGGCCAGCGACGCCAAGAAGTTCATCGTCGCCACCGAGACGGGCATCCTCTATGAGATGAAAAAGGAAAATCCCGACAAAGAGTTTATCACCTTGCGCGACAACAAGAGCTGCGCCTGCGACGACTGTGCCTACATGAAGCTCAACACGCTGGAGAAACTCTATAAGTGCCTCCGCGACGAGCAGCCGGAAATCCTGATGAGTCCCGAGATGATCGAGGCCGCCAAACGTCCCATCGTCCGCATGCTCGACATGAGCCGCCAACTGGGCATTATCAAGTAAAGTTTAGAAGTCGTAACGTATACCCAGACAAGGGGTGAGGGTTACGTCGTAGTTAAGTTCGTAATTGTCGCCGCTGTGCCATCCAAGCGGGTAGTTATCGGTGTAAAGCAGTTTGACGAATAATCCCATTCCTTTGCGTCCCTGCCAATGATTAATTCCTTTTCCATCAAAGAGACGAGCTGTATTGTATAGCAGTGTTACCTCACCGTGAGAGGCAAATGGAAGTATCTTGTAACCGCCGAAACTATATTCCGGTCCAAACATGAATTCATAGTCACCCATGAAGGAGAGCCCCTGTAGCCCGAATAGATTGGGAATATCCCAGTCGAACTGAAAAGAAAATAGGAATCTCCTATCGGAACTGTGGTAATAGTTCCATCCTCCAAGCCAGCGGAAGTTGAAGGTATTCCCTCGTTTAGTGAATACCATATATTCGGGTCCAAAAAGGTAGTGGTTGATTAGGAGATAATCCCCATGCATCGCGTTGGTGGGTACGTAGGCTCCGTTCCAGCCGGCATGCATACCCCAGCCGCCAAGTTTAGAGCGGAAGAAATAAGTATAGCCAAAATCGGCGCTGATGGTTGTTTGTTTATTGCTATAACGGTGGTAGATATCGAGATCAAGGGAGAAGGCAATGTGTCCGTCGCGGAAGAGCATTTCGGCGCTGGTGTTGGGTCTATTGCGCATCACGTCGTACATCACTTGGAAGTCGGCCACGTGGTAGGAGGGAACGCTGTCCTGGGCATGCGTCGGAAGCAGGAACCCTAATGACAAGGCATAGAATAGAAACTTTTTCATATTGTCTTACCGTTATTATTTGATGGTGCAAAAGTAAAAAAAAAAATGAAATGAGGAAAAAAAAGTTTAGTGCATCAAAAAAAGTCGTATTTTTGCATCCTCAAACGAGAGCATGTAAAGATGCTTGATGGAAGGAAAATAGAAGAAAAGAAACGTTTTGCCGGCGAGAAAAAGCCGTCAATGAAGCGCCGGAGCGAGACACACGACTATCGTTCCAAGCGGTTTTATATGATAACGCTCGAGGTAACGGGGAGGATACCCATATTGGGCCGACTGGAAGGTGAAGGAAATGAAGCCTGCATCAGGCTGTCTCCTTTAGGAGAGGCGGTGGCAAGGGAGTGGGAAGGCATTCCTCGTTATTATCCACAGATTACGATGGTCTCCCAACAGGTGATGCCCGACCATCTCCATGGCATCCTCTATGTCAGTGGGCAGACAGAGTACCATTTGGGGCAGGTAATCAAGGGCTTCAAGTTGGGCTGTAACAGGGCTTTGAGGAGACTGCTGGAAGGGGAGGGGGTTGCGTTGGAAACGCAACGTACGAAGGAAGAGGGACGAGACGAAGAGGGGAGGAGGAAGGCTGTTGTTTTTAGAAACTGGCTTCTCTCGTTCGCTGCGATTAAATCGCAGCCATTTGGAAAGTCCATCTTTTGGGCGGAAGGCTACAACGACAAGATTCTCCACAACTACAGTACCCTCGATAAGTGGAAAGCCTATCTGCAGGACAACCCTCGTCGCTTGGCGGTGAAACGTGCCCACCCTGATTTCTTCCGTGTCCGTTTCGGCATCGAGGTGGCGGGACAGAGCTATGCTGCCATTGGCAACCGCTTCCTCCTTCAGCATCCCGAGAAAGTACAGGTGCAGCTCTCGCGAAGCTTGACAGAAGAGCAGGTAGCCGAGCGTGTGCAACAGTTCTTGATGTTGGCCCGTCAAGGGGCCATCCTGGTGTCGCCAGCTATCTCCCAAGGAGAGCAGTCCGTCATGCGTGCAGCCCTCGACGAGCACCTGCCACTAATCTTCCTTACCCCTTGGGGATTCAACAATTTCAGCAAGCCAGGCCATCAGTACTACGAAGCCTGTTCCGAAGGGCGTTTTCTTATCTTGGCACCTTGGGAACATCAAAACGAGCAGATACCGCTGACCCGTACTATGTGCTTATCTTTAAACAGAATGACAAAACAGATTTGTGAACTATGATAGGACAACCACAAGTATATGAAACTCTGGAACGCATGGACATCGCGTTCGACTACTACGAGCATCCCGAGGCGCCGACCATCGAGATTGCCGCGCAGTTCTACCGCGGCGAGGGAACCACACTTTGCAAAAACCTCTTCTTCCGCAACCATAAAGGCAACCGCCATTATCTGGTCATCATGGACAGTCGTTTCCCGATGGATATCCATGATATGGAACATCGTTTACATCAGGGGAAACTCAGTTTCGCCAGTCCTGAGAGGATGATGAAATACCTCGGGGTAAAGCCTGGAAGTGTTTCGCTCTTCACATTGGTCAACGACGCGAACCATGAGGTGACATTGTTTGTCGACCGCCACCTTTTGGAGGCCGAAAAAGTGAGCTTCCATCCCAACGACAATCGAGCCTCGCTGGTGATAACTAAGGAAAATATGTTGAAATTTATCAACGCCATCGGCAACCCCTACGAGATTGTTGATTTGTACGACCCGAATTGTTGATAACGTAGTAAAATCAATGTTTCACGTGAAACATTAACTTATGAAGAAAAACGAATATATTGTTAGTGAACCGAAGAATCTTTTGGAGTTCCTTTTTGAGTGCTTTCCCGAGACTTCCAAGTCGAAGGTGAAGGAGTTGCTTGCCCATAACGTCTATGTCGACGGACGCCGCACGTCGCAGTTTAATTTCCCGCTACAAAAAGGCATGAAGGTCTCCATCGAGAAGGCCACCGGCAAAGACCGTCTGCGGCCGCGAGACCTCGATATCGTCTACGAAGACCAGCATCTACTGGTGGTCAATAAGCACGAGGGTCTGTTAAGCAACAGCAAACACCCCAACGACAAGACTGTCATCACGGTGCTCAATCAGTATCTCGAGGCCAGCCACCAGCGCTGTCACGCCCATATCGTCCATCGCCTCGACCGCGACACCAGTGGCCTGATGGTGGTCTCTAAAAGCAAGGAGGTCTCCCAGAAATTCGAGGAGGACTGGAAAGGAATGGTCTTCGACCGTCGTTATGTGGCGGTGGCATGGGGCCATCTGGAGAAGAGTAGGGGAGAGGTGCGCTCGTGGTTCACCGATGGCGAGTATTGTGTCCTCTCGTCGCCCACCGACAATGGCGGCAAGTTGGCCATCACTCATTACGAGGTGAAACAGACATCGCGTAGGTATAGCCTCGTGGAACTGAAACTCGATACCGGCCGACGCAACCAGATTCGTGTCCACCTGCGCGACCTCCAGCATCCGGTGGTTCACGACCCGATGTATGGCTACAAGGAGGACCTCTCTCCTGTCAACCGTCTTTGCCTCCACGCCTACCGCCTCTGCTTCACTCATCCCGTCACTGGCAAGCGCCTGAAATTCGAAACCCCCATTCCTGCCTCGTTCCTCAAGCTCATGGAACTCTGAACGAGGGAAATCTCCTTCAGAAACAATCTTTTTGGGGAGAAGAGCGTGTTTGTGGGAAATATATTTTTTACAATCGCGCAATAATATTTCTATTTCCACGTTAGAAATAGGTTATGCATAAGAAGGTCATCATCGTTTTGGCTCTTTTGTCGGCTTGTTTCACCCTATCGGCTCAATGGAAGGAAGTGGGGGTAAGCGACACCTCGCGGTGGAATTTCCATCTGTCGACGGGTGTTACCATAGGTAGTGGCTGGGGCAAGACGAATGCGCTGTTCTGGACGGCTCCTCGTGTGGAGTACCGCGCCAGTGAGCGTCTGACTCTTCGTGGCGGTTTTGCTACGGTGGGATCGCTGCTGCCGGGCTATGAGTTGCAGATGCCTGTGAGGAGCTATGCTCCGCGCCGTCAAGGGACGCGTCTGCTGGGTGGCTTCGCGTCGGCGAGTTATCAGGTGAACCCGCGATTGAACATCTGGGCCTCGATACAGCATGTGGGAGGTTGGTACGAACCGCTGTGGACCCCGCAGGGGGAAGCGCTCGACATGAGCCTCACCGCCTTCAGCGGAGGTTTCGCCTACGAGCTGAGCAACCACTCTCTCTTCGAGATGCACTTCCATATCGTGCATGACCATTACGGCAACAGTGCTCTCGGGCTGCTGGGCCATCCCTATTACGGAATAGGCGTTCCCTCATGGGAACTCTACAGCGGTCCGTGGGGATTTTGAATTAAGAATTGAAAATTGAAAATTGTAAAGTGGAATATAATACTCAACGAGAAAAATTAACAATCAACGACTATGGGCGTAATGTATGCAAGATGATTGATTACGCCAAAACCATTGAAGACCGTGCCGAGCGTACGCAGATGGCCAACCTTATCATCGACGCGATGGCCTTGGTGAACCCCAAAGTGAAGGAGCGTACCGACTATCGTCGCATCCTATGGGATCACCTGATGATGATGGCCGAATTCGACCTCGATGTGGATTGTCCATACCCCATCAACCGCGAGGAGACCGAGGTTCTCAAGCCGCAGCCCTTGCACTATAGTGATAGCGAGATTCGCTACCGTCATTACGGACGGGCGTTGGAAGACATGATTCGCGCCGTTGCCGAGATGCCCGAAGGTGAGGAGAAGAGCGTCCTTTCGCAGCAGATAGCCCACACCATGAAGCGGCAGTACCTGCAGTGGAACCGCGACTCGGTGGATGACGACCTCATCCGTGAGCAGCTCACAGAGCTCTCCAGCGGCCGCATCACGCTGCCGGCCGACTTCGAGTTCCACGATACGAAGCTCTACATTGACGCAATGGCCGCCGTTGCCGCCAAGAAAGAGAGCAACGCCAAGAAAAAGAAAAAGAAGAAAAAATGAGCAGTTTTGAAATCATAGGAGGTCACAAGTTGAAAGGCGAGATTGTGCCGCAGGGAGCCAAGAACGAGGCCCTGCAGGTGCTCTGTGCCGTGTTGCTGACCTCCGAGAAGGTACGCATCGAGCATGTGCCCGACATTCGCGATGTCAACAAGCTCATCGACCTGCTGAAACTCCTCGGCGTCAATGTGCGCGAGGATGTGCCGTCGGCCTGCGAGAGTGGCCGCACCTTCGAGTTCCAGGCCGACCAGGTGAACCTCGAGGTGCTGCAGAGTCCGCAGTTCCGCGAGCAGGCCGGAGCCCTTCGTGGCAGCATCATGCTTGTGGGTCCGCTGCTGTCGCGCTATGGACAAGCCGTCGTTCCGCAACCTGGTGGCGACAAAATTGGCCGCCGCCGTTTAGACACCCATTTCATCGGCATGGAACGTCTCGGCGCCACCGTAGAGTACAAACGTGGTGCCTATTTGGTCAATGCCAAGAAGCTTAAGGGTTGCTATATGCTGCTCGACGAGGCCTCCGTCACCGGTACCGCCAATATCATCATGACTGCAGTCTTGGCCCGCGGTACCACCACTATCATGAATGCCGCCTGCGAGCCTTATGTCTACCAGCTCTGCAATATGCTCAACAGCATGGGTGCCCGCATCAGTGGCGTAGGGAGCAACCTGCTCACCATCCGCGGAGTGAAAGAGCTTCACGGATGCACCCATCGCTTGCTGCCCGATATGATTGAGGTAGGCTCGTTCATCGGTATGGCTGCAATGACCGAAGGCGATATCACCATCAAGAACGCCCAAGTGCAACATCTGGGCCTCATCCCGCAGGTGTTTCGCCGCTTAGGTATCGAGGTGTGGCAGCGTGGGGACGACCTTTATGTCCCCGCGCAGGAGCACTATGAGATTGAACGCTTCATGGACGGCAGTATCATGACCGTCGCCGATGCTCCGTGGCCTGGATTCACACCCGACCTCATCTCTATTGCCCTCGTGGTGGCCACGCAGGCCAAAGGAAGTGTGCTCATCCACCAGAAGATGTTCGAGAGCCGCCTGTTCTTTGTCGATAAGCTTATCGACATGGGAGCCCAAATTATCCTCTGTGACCCCCACCGCGCCACCGTCATCGGACTCGACCGTGAGCACAAGCTGCGCGGAGTACGTATGACCTCGCCCGATATCCGTGCAGGTGTGGCGCTGCTCATCGCCGCCCTCAGCGCTGAAGGGAAGAGTCGCATCGACAACATCGAGCAGATTGACCGCGGATACCAGTTCATCGACAAGCGCCTGGTCAAACTGGGTGCTGAAATCAGACGAGTTGACTAAACAAAGTTAGAGATGTTCAACCTTTTCAAAAGAAAACACACCCCGCGACCCATCTTCGAAGCTTTGGGTACCGATATGCATTGTCATTTGGTGCCGCAAGTCGATGATGGCTCGAAATGCTTTGAGGAGAGCGTTGAGTGCCTCCATACGCTGAAAACTGTGGGATTCAATAAGGTGTTCATCACCCCCCACTTCCAGTATCCCCGTTTTAACAACGACGAAGACGATATCCGCCTTCGCTATCAGAATTTGAAATTACGAGCCGTCGAAGAAGGTGTGGATATCGAGATGGCTGGTGTTGCCGGCGAATACCGAATCGACAGCGGTTTCAGAAACCGTATGGAGAATCCCCGTTTCATGAAGATCGCCGATAAATACCTGTTGGTCGAATTCTCGCTGCACCAGCAGATGATGGGCTGTGACGAGATGATTTTCGACCTGCAGATGCAGGGTTACGACATCATTCTGGCGCACCCCGAACGCTACCCCTACCTCAATATTCTGGGCTCCCGCATGGAGCAGTTGAAGAACCAAGGGGTCTTCTTCCAGATCAACGCCCTCTCGCTGGGCGGCTTCTATGGGGAAGAACCCAAGCGTCGTGCTTACCAGATGCTGGAAAACGGCTGGGTAGAGTTTATGGGTACCGATACCCACAACGGCATGTACGCACAGGCCCTCGTCGACCTCAGCAACGACCGAAAAATAGAGAAGGTCCTCAACAAATACGAATTTTTAAATAAAACACTATAACCGTTACCCATGAATAGTTTGAATGCCGTTTCGCCCATTGATGGGCGCTATCGTTCCAAATGTGAGCCCTTGGCTAAGTATTTCTCTGAAGGGGCGCTGATAAAATACCGTGTTCGAGTAGAGGTGGAATATTTCATTGCCCTCAGTGACCGCCTCAAGGAACTGCGTCCCCAGTTGGCCGCTGTTGCCTCGAAGGCCGAATCTTTGCGCGATATTTACCGCAATTTCACTGACGACGATGCACAGGCCATCAAGGACATCGAGAAGGTGACCAATCACGATGTGAAAGCTGTGGAGTACTTTCTCAAGGGCAAGTTCGATGAGATGGGCCTCTCCGACCTCAAGGAGTTTATCCATTTCGGCCTCACCTCGCAGGACATCAACAACACTTCCGTGCCGTTGAGCATGAAGGAGTGCCACGATGAAGTGCTGCTGCCCGCTTACAAGAAGATTCTCGCACTGCTTGACGAGCGTGCTAACGAGTGGAAGGATATCCCTATGCTGGCCCATACCCACGGACAGCCCGCTTCGCCCACTACACTGGGCAAGGAATGGGGTGTTTTTGCCTACCGTCTGCGCCGTCAGATAGAGGAGCTCGAGCGAATTCCTTTCACTGCCAAGTTTGGTGGTGCCACAGGCAACTACAATGCCCATCTGGCCGCCTTCCCAGAGGTTGACTGGCGTGCTTTCGGCAACGACTTTGTGAAGAATCATCTCGGCCTCGAGCGTCAGCAACTCACCACCCAGATTGAGAATTACGACATGATGGCCGCCTGGTTCGATGCATGCAAGCGCATTAATGTCATCCTCGTCGACCTCTGCCGCGATGTGTGGACATATGTCTCGATGGAATACTTCAAGCAAAAAATCAAAGCCGGCGAGGTGGGTTCCAGCGCCATGCCGCATAAGGTGAACCCCATTGACTTCGAGAATGCCGAAGGCAATTTAGGTCTGGCCAATGCCATCTTCGAGCACCTCAGTCATAAACTGCCCATCAGCCGCATGCAGCGCGACCTCACCGACAGCACCGTCAGCCGCAATATCGGTGTGCCCATCGCTCACACGATGATTTCCATTGCCTCGTTGGAGAAAGGCTTAGGCAAGTTGCTCCTCAACGAGCAGGCTCTCTATCGCGACTTAGAAAACAACTGGGCGGTGGTGGCGGAAGCCATCCAGACCATCTTGCGCAGCGTAGGTTACCCCAACCCCTATGAGGCCTTGAAGCAGCTCACCCGTACCAACGAGAAAGTCACCTCTGAAACTATCGCCGCCTTCGTTGAGACCCTCGACGTGACCCCGGACATTAAGGAGCGCCTGAAAAAGATTACCCCCCACAACTACATTGGTTATTCTCTATAACCTGTAAACATGAAGAAGAACTTCACCCTGAGACAACTCAAACCCTACGGTGTACGCTGTGCCCTGTATGGTTTGTTCGTAGTGCTCAGCGTGGTGTTCACTATGGCCACAGCGTTATCGGTGGCCGACTTCCTGCGAATCCTCTTCGGTACCGGCGAGGGTGTTGCGGTGACATCGGGCAACCTCGTTGCGCAGTGGCTCGACTCGCTCTATGTCTGGCTAATCTCTTTTGGCAAGCTCAACGCTCTGCATCTTTTCTCTGCCATCATTTTTGTGCTTTATGCGCTGAAGAATGTCTTCTCCTACCTCTCCACCATCCAGATTGCCGTGATTCGCAGCAACGTCATCCGCGACCTACGCAATAAATTGTTCCATAAGATGCTGCGTTTGCCGATGAGCTACTACGACCGGCACCGCAAGGGCGACGTGATGGCGCGTTTCAGCAGTGATATGGTTGAATATGAGGAAGGCATCCTCAACTCTATCCAGATGCTCCTCACGGCCGCCATCTCGATGCTTCTCTATCTTTCCATGCTCCTTTACCTCAACGTCAAACTCACGCTATTTGTGCTCTGCATGCTGCCGATAGTCGCTTTCGTCATCTCCGGCATCTCGCGCAAACTTAAGCAGGCGTCGAAGGTGGTGCAGGAGATGAATGCCCACCTTATCTCGCTTACTGACGAAGCCATCGGAGGCCTGAAAGTCATCAAGGCTTACACAGCCATCGATTTCTCCAACAAGCGTTTCCGCGAATACAATCGCGAATACACACGTCGTCGGTTCCACATGTTCCGCAGGGTGGATGCGGCATCGCCTGTCAGCGATTTCTTGGGTAATGTCATCGTCATCGGCATCCTCCTTTTTGGTGCCTGGCTTGTCTTCAACGGCGACCAAGGGCTCACCTCCGAGCTCTTCATCTCCTATGTGATGCTCTTTGTGTTGATGATACCCCCCGCAAAAGACCTCTCCACAGCCTTCTCCCAAATTAAGAAAGGCCGCGCCTGTGCCGACCGCATCGAGCAATTTCTCGGCGAGCCCTCTGAAAAATCCGATTTTTCTGAATATTCAGATAATTCTGAGAAATCAGAATCTTTTGCCCTCTCCCTTCGCCACGTCTCTTTTTCCTACAATCCCGGCACAGAGGTTCTTCACGACATCAACATCGATGTTCCACGAGGAACAACGCTGGCGCTTGTCGGCTCTTCCGGTAGTGGTAAGTCCACCATTGCCGACCTCCTCTGCCGCTTCTATCCCTGCACTGAAGGGCAGATACTGCTCGAAGGGGTTAATATCAACGGTATGTCACTTTCCGCCCTACGCAGCCGCATCGGTGTGGTGGCGCAGGATACACTCCTTTTCAACGACACGGTGGCTGCCAACATCGCCTTCGGCCGCCCTGATGCCACGCAGGATGAAATCGTCAATGCCGCAAAAGCGGCACAGGCACACGACTTCATCCTTGGCCTTCCGCAGGGCTACCAGACCTCCCTTGGTGAAGGCGGAAGCCTCCTCTCCGGTGGCCAACGGCAGCGTATCAGTATTGCCCGTGCGCTGCTCCTTAATCCCGACCTTCTCATCCTCGACGAGGCCACTTCGGCGCTCGACACCGAGAACGAGCGTCTCCTTCAGGCCACCCTTAACGAGGTGCTGCGCGACCGTACGGCCATCGTCATTGCCCACCGTCTCTCCACCATCGTTAACGCTGACAACATTGTCGTTCTCGATCACGGCCGCATCGTCGAGCAAGGCACCCATGCTGAACTGATGAATATCCATGGCCGCTACTCCGAACTGGTTGCATTGCAAAGCTTCTAAAAAATGAAGAATGAAAAAATAAGAATCAAAAATGTGTTTGCGCAGATATTCTGTGGCAGCTTATTTTTCATTTTTCATTTTTCATTTTTCACTTCCCTTTTTGCCCAAGACACCGTAGCCCCCGTCACCCGCTGGCTGGCCACCGTTGTCGATCCTTCACAGCAGATTGTCCTCTCGTGGACTCCCAGTGCCGACACCCACGCCATGGGTTATCATATCTGCACAGGGAATCCAGGAAGCCCTTGTCTTGACTACGACACTGTCTTTGGTCGCAATAATAGAGGCTATATTTGCGTTGATCACAACCCACAAGAGCAACACACTTATAGGATTCATGTATTTGACAGTGCCTACAATGTCAGCTCGCTGACGCCTTCTTTTGGAAATATCGTCCTCACCGCTTCTGTGCCGCAATGTTCCACCGAGGTCTCAGCCACATGGACTCCTTATATTGGAATGCCTGGCGGGGTCGCTATCTATCAGTTATGGGTCAAACAAGAACCCATTGAAGAAAACTTTTCTGTTGTCAACAGCATCGATAGCACGGGTCCTTATGCCTACCATTTTGAGATTGAGGAAAATGTCACTCGCGTGTGGCTCAAAGTGCATGCTGTGGGTTTCCCCGATACCCTCAGCGGAGGGCGACTTGTCTCACAATCCAATATCGTTGCGGTGGAGCGTCTCACTGTCGATTCAGCCGCTTTCATACACATCACGTCTGCCGACTACGACAGTCTTACAACCAGCATTCAACTCTCTTTTGATTCAGACACCTCCTATCATACCGATCATTACACGCTCTGGCGCAGTATTGACGATAGCCCTTGGAGGGCAATTGCTACACTTCCATTTCCACTCGACACCTACGTTGATTATGATATTAACCCATTTGACTCCCTTTACTGCTATCGTCTTTCTGTCACTGATGCCTGTGACATGAATGAGAAATACTCTTCCACTCTATGTGTTGTCACTCCCGACCCGATGCCACCTGCTGCCGCTATTCCTAACATCATCATTGTAGGAGACCCCGATAACAATACTTTCCTTCCACAGTTCCGTGGACTCAAGGGCGACCTTTTCGAGATGCATATTTATAATCGACAGGGTATCTTGGTTTACAGTACAGCCAACCCTGCCGAGGGGTGGCTCCCTACCACCTCCACTCCCCAGGGGGTATACACCTATGCCATCCGCTGCCATTACAACAACAATATCATCAAAACCCACACCGGTACCGTCCTCGTCATTAAATAACTTACAATGTCTATAACCTATAACCCTTAACTTTTATGAAGATTGCCCTTTTCTACCGTCATATCGACCCTGCTGACACTTCGGCACTCGAACAACTCATTGCCGAGTTACAGCGCTGTGGTGTCGCCGTCACCACCGTGCATGAAAGCGACAGTATCGCCGGCTACGACTATCTCTTCTCTGTCGGCGGCGACGGCACATTGCTCTCTGCCGTCCAGCTCCTCACCCACTCCAGCAATCAGGCAATCGCATATTCGAACATCCCCATTGTAGGCATCAATTTCGGCCATCTGGGCTTCCTTACCACCGTGGGTAAGGAAAATGTAGGCCTCCTTGTCCAGGAGCTCTTAGAAGGCCGTTTTTCCGTCGAAGAACGCACCCTTCTCCAACTTGATTCTACCCACTCAGACATTCAGGCATTTAAGCATTCAAGCATTCAATTCGCATTGAACGAAGTGTTCATCCATCGTCGCGAAGAGGGCTCCTTGCTGCGCACGCAGGTCTTCGTGGACGACGACTATGTGGCCACCTATGCCGGTGATGGTGTCATCGTGGCCACACCTACAGGATCCACCGCCTATTCCCTCTCCTGCGGTGGCCCCATCCTCACTCCCACCTCGCGGTGTTTCGCCATCACCCCCATCTCCGCCCACACCCTCACCCTCCGTCCCATCATCATTCCCGATACCGCACGTATCAGCCTCCGTATCGAGGGCGAGGAGTTCACCCTCGGCATTGATTCCCACCGCCACATTCTGCAGGGCGGAACCACCATTGACCTCTGCCGCGCTCCCTTTACTATCAAGCTTATCCGCATCAGTTCACAGAACTTCTTCTCCGCCATCCGCGACAAACTCATGTGGGGCACCGAAGTGCGTATGTGAGCATAAATTTTTTTTTGCAGCGTCAAGTTTTTTTTGTATTTTTGTAGGCTGTAACAACGTCGGAATAATAAAAAAATAATAACATAAAATATTGTAATTATGTACACTAAATTCCAACAGCATTTGCAGAAAGAGTTGGCCGACATCGAGGCCGCCGGTCTTTACAAACACGAACGCATCATCGAGAGTCCCCAGGGCGCCGAAATTATGGTGAAGGGCAAGAAGTGCCTCAACTTCTGCGCCAACAACTACCTTGGATTGGCCGACAACCCTGAGCTTATCGAGGCTGCCAAGAAGGGTATGGACGCCCGCGGCTACGGCATGGCCTCTGTGCGCTTCATCTGTGGCTGTCAGGATCTCCACAAGCAGCTTGAGAAGAAAATCGCCGAGTTCTTCGGTACCGAGGATACCATCCTTTACGCAGCCTGCTTCGACGCCAACGGCGGTGTTTTCGAGCCTCTGCTCACCGAAGAGGATGCCATCATCAGCGACGCTCTGAACCACGCCTCCATCATCGACGGTGTGCGTCTCTGCAAGGCCCAGCGCTACCGCTACGCCAACGCTGACATGGCCGACCTCGAGGAGCAGCTTAAAGCAGCCCAGAAGAACCGCTTCCGCATCATCGTCACCGACGGCGTCTTCTCCATGGACGGCAACGTCTGCCCGCTGGACAAGATTTATGAGCTCGCCAACAAGTACGACGCCATGGTGATGGTCGACGAGAGCCACTCTGCCGGCGTGGTCGGCAAGACTGGTCGTGGTGTCACCGAGCGCTACAACCTGCGTGGCAAGATTGAAATCCTCACCGGCACTTTAGGAAAAGCCTTTGGTGGCGCCATGGGCGGTTTCACCACTGGTAAGAAGGAAATCATCGACATGCTGCGTCAGCGCAGCCGTCCCTACCTCTTCTCCAATAGCATGGCTCCCGGCCTCGTGGCCGCTGGCATCCGCATGTTCGAGCTCATGAGCGAGACCAACGCCCTGCAGGACAAACTGCACGAGAACACCGACTACTTCCTGCGCCGCATGAAGGAGGAAGGTTTCGACTGCAAGCCCAGCGAGAGCGCCATCTGCGCCGTCATGATCTACGACGCCGCCAAGAGCCAGCAATATGCCGCCAAGATGCAGGAAGAGGGTATCTTCGTCACCGGTTTCTACTATCCCGTCGTGCCGAAAGGCCAGGCCCGCATCCGCGTGCAGATTAGCGCTGCCCACGAGCACGAGCACCTCGATAAATGCATTGAGGCCTTCAAGAAAGTCCGCAAGGAAATCGAAGGCTAAGAGACTCTTTTATACAAATAGTCGGATCGACACACAGGATCTGTCGGTCCGACTATTTTATACCATCGTATGAAAATCAAACGCCCGATATTCTGGCTGACAGTGATTCTAGCCATTGCTGCCGTTGTCTTCTTCCTCCTGACACGTACACCAATAGGGGAGGAGGTGAGACGCGGGAGTGCGCGGCTGTTTGACTATGAATACATCCCTAATCAGGATGTGGAGATTGAGGGCTGTGCGGCAGCGCTGGCAGCCGACTCCATCTACGAGGACTTCCGGAAGAAATTCCGTTTCCATTACCAGACCCTCGGTATGGCCTCGTTTGCCGACAGCAGCCGTATGATCTTGCTGAGCGACCTCCCGCCGCATTTTGAAACCGACTCCATTGCTCCCATCTTCACTCAGTTCACTCATAAGACAGAGTTGAGGAAACACCCCATCGGCTACGACGGCTATACGACTGACATAATTCTCCTGCTTGGCAATGCTACCCAAGAGAATTGTGACAAATTGATACGAAGGCTGAACCGCGAACTCTTTCTCAGCGAATACAAGCCTACTGTGATGCCGCTGCCAGCGGAGCATAAACGCCATTATTTCGCCAAAGAGAATATCGATTATCAGATTACCCTCAATGAGTTCAATACCTGGTTCATGGAAGAAGGGGAGGGGTTTATCCGCCTCAATGACACCAACACCGTGCTGACTGTTGCTGATATGTTCTCTTCGAAGGCTCGCGGTGTCTACTTCAGCCAACAGCCAGGCTTTGTGGCGTGGGCCATTGCCAAAAACTCCGACCTTGCTCCGCAGATGAGAGATATTCGGCAGTTTACGCTCGATGCCGACTTGATTCTGGGGGCTTTGGCCGACAGCAGCACGCTGGTCATTATCGGCCGCGAACGCCAGTCACCGTTATATGAACTGCCGCCGTTGCAGATTGAGAGCATCCTGCTGTTAGCCTCCACCACCGAGAAGGAACTGTCGCAGAGCTTGGACATCAATGACCTGATGGCCGGCAAGATGAACAATGGCCGCGACTGGTGTCCCACCTACCTGAGCAAAGAGTTAGAGAATACTGAGTTTGGCGACCTAATGACCATCACCGACGTGCTGCTGAAAGACTGGTCGGAGCGTGGTACCATCCAGGAAGGCTACTACCGTTATCCCAAACCTGGATATTATCCCTTCGACAAACCGCTGTTCAAGAAATTGGGGTTGAACGAACTGGTGTACAACTGGAACACCGCAGGGGCTATGTATGCCATCGACCGCGAGGAATACACCATTTATACGTTAGGTCGCACGGGGTCGCTACCGGTGAGCTATTTCAATTCGCAGGAGCGAAGCCAGTCGATAGGCTACCGCTACGAGAGTCAGGCCTACCATTACTTCGCTACCCTCGGAAACACCGACCTCGCCCGTGTGGTGCAATATACTGCCCTCTACCAACTCTTTATCGACAACAACATCAGTTATTCGGGCAACACCTATCCCTCGTTCCCGAAGAATAAGCCCTTCCTGCTATACAAGCCTACGATGAATCTGTTGGGAATCCTCAAAGGGCTGAGCGGGGAGGAGATTTCCCAGTTGTCCGACAGCCTCTCGCAGCGCAGTTTCTATAGCTATCAAAAGGAGCAAGTGGACAAGCAGCTGCGAGAAAACGAGCAGGCGCATAATTTCTCGTATACTGAGGAAAATATAGACAACATCTATCGGGATGTGCATCGCAACACCCAAGCCAATATCAGTCGGGGGTTTCAGGAGGTGAAGGCGATGCTTTGTGGGCTCTCGGAAGAGCAGTTCAAGAAGCTGGCCAAATACCTCTCTTATCCCCGAGGGATGACCCTTCGCGACCGAGAAGGTTATAACACCTATTTGCGGGCACGAAAAGTCAATCAGCTGATGCGCGAGGTGGGCAAGAACAATCTCGACCTCTTGGGGATGGACTTGAAGGATGTGAAGAACTGGTTTGCTGCCAATTTGAAAGGCAATGCGGGACGGTATATGAAAACCTCGTCGCTCATTATCACCTACGCTGACCTATTGACCACCGGCGGGCACAACCTATCGTCGAAAATCAGTAGGGTCAATTCGATGACCAACTACAAACGCAGCCGTGGCAGCTACACCCCGACAGAATATGAGAGGCCTGCCGTGACAGAGCCTGTAGTTTCAGAAAACAGACCCACGGCACCCACTAGTACCACCCCGGGCACCACCAAACCCTCTAGCGCAGCAAGGCCTGCCAAAAAGAAGTCTGCAAGCACAACCACTCCAGTTAAAAGTAAACCAGCCAATAGCAGTGCAGCCAATACCCGTCCACGCAGCGCAGTCATCTCCACTGCTCCCCGACGGACTAGAGGATTGTAAAGTGGGCGATTTATTTTTTCATATCACAAGAAATGTGT
>JAEEGJ010009608.1_pt1 | contig 25752 bp, 20 predicted proteins | sample 8958761 | NCBI WGS metagenome assembly JAEEGJ01 (sample SAMN16246546, study PRJNA631951) | gut metagenome | biome: gut microbiome; feature: rumen; material: RS-attached | host: Bos | place: Iran: Karaj | collected 2018-10 | reverse complement strand
AATGCCAGGTTGCTGAACCAGCGTTTACGCAAATCACATAGCAGGAGTGCGACCAATAGGACAGTGCCAGCCTGTTGCAGGAACTGCTCTCGTGGAAACACGGAATTGATATAGGTGACAATCGCCACTACGACCGTTATAGCCAACACCGTTATTTTAAACTTGTTGTTCATATATGAATGTTTATATCCTGCCAGCGAGGATTGTTGAGAATTTCTGGGTTGTCACTAGCCAATGCGGCTGCAGCATCGGCGTCATCTGTCAAGAATTGACGAAGCCATGCGGTCATATAAGCATCCCCCTCGTGAAGGACATAACGATGTTCAACACCCTTCAGTCGGCCCATCAATATCGGGGTTGTGTCTGGAAGTTCTTCGGCCAGGTGAATTAAAGAGTCAAGTGGTGAAATGTGGCGGTCGATCCACTTAGTTCCTGCTACCAGCATCGTTGGGATAGAGATCGTCTTCATGGAGTAGCTCCAGCCCAGTTTCTTTGCAAGGCTCTTTTGTGGGCGACTTGCAGCATATAGCACCTTGAAACGGTCATCTTCAGTTGCTGCGTTGATAGCGCCCATGGCACCCTGGGAATGACCGACCACACCAATTCGGTCCAGGTCAATGCGTTGATATAGAGGACTGCCCTCTGTCGAGTTTTGACAAAGTGCTTTATCAAGCGAGACTAAAGCAGATCGACCATTCCACGCATTGCTGTCATCATTGCAAATGACAACAAATCCCCATGAAGCCAAATGTTCAAACACCGGGCGGTAATGCAGAGCCTTCAAGCCCGTACCGTTGACCATGACCACAGTCGGCAGCGGCGCGTTGTGTGCGCTATCAGGAACAAACACATGGATGTCATCAATTGAAAGAACGGTGACTTGATAAGGCCCGTTTTCATGATATTTCTGCTCGATGGGACATGGATATCTTTTGCGGTTGTAGGAGCGTGACACTACTGGAAACACCGAGCAATATGCAAGTGTTCCCCATCGCAACAAGCGTTCCCCTATTTTCCACATAGTATCCATCTATTGAGTTCAATATGCCATTATCACGGATGCCATTGGTTGAAGCCCTCGACTGTCCTAAGGATTGGAAGCCATTCGTCGCTACGCCATTCGTCCCCGAATGTTTTATCGAGGTAATCGAAAATTTGTTTGTTATAGTTGGCAAACACCACGGGTTCACACGGAATGATGTCTCCCCAGTCAACAATCTGCACACCATATCTCTCATAAAAACTGTCGAAGCAATATTCGCCAGTATAATACACAGGCGTGTCTCCGCTTATTACTTGGAATTGCAGTCGTCCCATAAAAATGTCCCTCTTGGCTTGGCTGACATAATCCGAGCCGTCCTCGTTGAAGGTTTGGTCCAGTTTCTTATCCTTGTTCTTCAACGTGACCTGGAACACCCTCGCCAATGCAAAGGGGTCTTGATAGAATATGGTGTAGTTACCGGGCGGCACATCGTCAAAGCGGTACTCGCCATTCTGGTTGGTCACCGTGGTCATGAAGCCGTCATCCAGTGTCACCGTCCAGCCGATGGCAGGGCTTTTCTTACCCTTACCACCCTTGACGGAGACCTGACCGCTAAGGCTATAGCGTTGCAGGATATTGGGATTTTTTGCCATCTCTCGAGATACATCTTCTATCGCCGCTCTAGCAGCTTCTTCCAGAAGAGCGTCATCGATATCGTCATTATAATCAAGTCCCTCTGCAGCTTGGATATTGTATTGTGCCGCATAATACTGCGTGAGGCACAATTCCACTTCTTCAACCGACATTTTGCGCTCTGTCAGTTCCAGGGCACCACGGGCACCGTCGATGATCGCATCGTAATCGAAATCCAAGCCCAACAACTGTTTCATTCTCATGTTATCAATGAAATAGAACAGTGCCGCAAATCGGCCCATATCATAAATCGATGTCGCGTTTGAGTTTTCAAGCACATCAGCCATCCCCGCGGCAAAGGCCTGTTGATCCTCGATAGAAATGGAGCCGCCCTGACCACGGTCGATTGGTGGAAGCGTGTCATAGTCCCGCAGCCCCAAGAGGATACCCATTGTTGTCTCGATGCGGCAGGAGTCACCATAGACCATCGATAGCATGGCCTCATCGTCAAGGTCTAACAATAAATGATGGGCGCCGATTGTGTCCTGTGGTAGGACAACGGTATTGTCGGCCACTTTGCGCAGCCCTTCGATCAGGCAGTCCAAATGGGGCTGATCCTTTTCCTCAATTTGCTCAAAATTGATGCTCTTCAGGAAAAATAGGCCCATCTGCTGACCATCATAATAGGAATTGGCCGCTGTCCTCTCCTGCCTATAGATATTCAGCCCGTCACTGAAACCCCGGATGCACTCCTCACGATCACTCATGATTTGCTGAGTTTTCTCATCGTCGCTGTCCAAAACGATCCGCATGAAGTAATCACCCATGGCATAAGAGAGCGAATCAAATTGCTCGATGGAAGCCTGTTTATTTACTGGCGACGGGTCTAGGCTGATTACAAATTCATTTCCTGTGATTTTTCCTTGCCTGGGTTCATAGCCGGGGTGCTCCACGCGCAGAATGGTGTCACCCTCGGCAACCTGGATACTAAAATCGCCCTTGTCATCGGTTGTTGTGCTCAGGCAAGAAGGCGACACCGTGACTATTGCGCCTGGCAAGACATGGGCATTGGAATCATACACTCGACCAAATAAGCCTTCAGGAACCTTACCGCAGTAGCCAAAGTTACATACCCAAGCACACCAGAACTTGGGAGGCACCATGCGGACGACGAGCGGCTTGCCGTCAACCTTAACCTCGACTGTCTCCATCCCGATATATTGTATCTCCAGCGTGCTTCCAACTGGTGCCTTGAGGAGGAATCGACCATCATAGTCGGTGGCCGCACCAATGTCTGTGCCCTTCAATCTCACGGTGGCACCAATAACAGGTTCCTCATCGGCAAGAACCACACCAGTCACCACCTCCGGTTTATTGATATCCTGTGCTAAGCCTGTCAAGGCCGTCATTGCCATCAACAACGCCAGCAGTATTATTTTGTAGTGTAGTTCGTTAACCATATTGAGAGGGTGTTTAGATTCTCATATCACAAAATTACTGTATCAATTGCCAGTGGACAGAGATGGAGGTATCTCCCATTGTGATTGTGCTTGTTATCTCTATTGGCCAACCGTTGGCGTCGAATGATGCCTCATGATGCTCAAACCAATTGTCTAACACAAATGATTCCCACGAGATTTTTTCCTTGTAAAAGAAGGTTCCGTCCTCGTTGATGTGCGCAAATGCCTGATGAATCTCTTTCGAAGACAAATCGAGCATCTCTTCGCCCTCACCTTCGACTAGGTATTCATCTTGAATATCGGTATCAATATCTTCGACCTCAGTGATCTCAAGGTCTTCATCAGTTTCAATCCATCGGGAGCCGCCCATAGCATAGGTGCGACCGTACTGGTCGGCCCAGGTTTTAATGATGTCTTCAAATAGTTTGCTCGCCATTTCATTGATGCTCCTATCCAATTCATTATCAATGAACAACTGTGTGGTATCTTCATCCAGCGCTTGGTTAATTCCACTTGAGGCTTTAATCAGAAATTCCTTTAATGGCTTTACCAAATTTGAACAATCTATGCTGTCTGCCTTCAGGCTATGGCGATTGAAGAAGAAATGAAATCCCTCGGTGCCAAAGAATTCAACCAACTGCTCCGAGTCCGGGTAGTATGATTGGTCGTAAACAAAATTATCAAGGATTAAGAACATGCCGTAGTGGTCACTGTCAACCGATTCTACTTTCATGTGATAATCCACCGATGATGAGTCAGACCTCGCCATTACGGTCTTTACCGTGGCACGATAAGAACGGGTGTCGCCCAAAGAGAAATTGGGCACGATGCGTACCGAGTCGGTAATGGCCGCCGTGACATCATGGAATTCAACGGCAGGTTGCGCCTGGGCTATTAACGAGCCGAACATAATGGCTACATATAAAATGAATCGTTTCATAGCATCAATTGGATTCTAATCATTGGTGGTCAATTCACTGATGGCTTGACGGGCCAGTTCTTCCATCTCTTCGTCACCGCAATCGGACAATAGGCGATAATATTTCAGCGCATTCTTCTTATCTCCCATCGTCTTATAGATATAGGCGATATTTGAGGTCACGATGTTGTCATCGGGGTAGTCCTTGTGGATGGAGAGGAACAGGGGCAATGCTTGATCACTGTTGCCTGTTATGGCTAGTAGTGATGCCTTGTCGCTGCGAAACATGACTTCATCGGGATAGTATTGCAATAGCCATTCCACAAGTTGCATCGCCTCGCCATCAAGATCAGCGTCATATAGCCTGCTGAAATAATCTTGCATACTTGATTTGAACATCGTTTCGCCATCTTCACCTACTGGGGTATTAAGAGTCCAAGTCCAATGGTTGCCATTGAGGTGGGAGCGCTCTATCACTTGATGGAGCACAGGCATCGCACTATCGTAATCCTCCAAGATGAAGAGTATGGCGAGTTTGCCGAAGGGCAAATCCAACCTGTCGGGATAGAGGCTGATAGCTTTGTCTATCTTCTCGTGGGCAATTGCTAAAAGTGAATCGTCAAACACCTGTACCTCATACATGTATACTGGTGCGCCCGTGCTGTCTTCAAATTCCAAAGCTTGCCTGCCATCCTCGGGAGGAATGGGCGTCATCTGCATGACTTCATCCCGGCTCATCTTGTAATAATAGTTGAACCAAGCGGCATACACGTCGGGCGATTCAGGCTCGGCCTGCTCCCATTGCTCAATGACCTGCCGCGAATATTCAAGGCTGCTGTCATTGATGCACTCGCGGTAGCGCTCATACCAATTGTTTTGAGCGGTGATGCTGCACGCTACACTTAATGCCAAGATGATAAACAAAAGAAATTGTTTCATAACGAATGAGATGACGATGGGATGATTTCTCAATTATTTATCTCTGAATAAGCGTCTTTAAATAGACGCAGGATGGTGTTGACGAAGTTCTCTTCGGTCGGCTCACCCTCAAGCCATCCGAAATTGAGATGGGTGAAGCCACCTGGAGAATCATCGTCCGATGAGACCTCACTGACTTCATCATCATCTATTGCCATGCCTCCCACTACATAAGGGTCGGCAACGCCAGATTCACTAAAGAGATTAAAGGTCTTTTCCAGTGTGTAATAACGGCTTAGGCCATTCTTCTTGTCCATCACGTAGGCGGCATACTTGCACAACGGCGGGCGGCTTGGCTCTGGCATGTGAATGACATGAACCGTGATCGAATCGTCCACCTGATGTGTGCTGATGGACAGCGAGTCCAGGTCACACTCATAGTGAGTGAACAGAAGCATAAAACCCAACTGCAGGTTAAGCAGTTTCAGGTCGATCAGTTGCTCCTCTTCAATTGCACCGTTAGCATACGCACCCAACCGCAGTGGCAAGATCCGGAATTGAAGCTCGTAGGCGCTCAGAGTGTCGCCCTTATTGATGTTGGCTATGGCTTCATCGAGATCCTGTAAGGCGTCCTCTTCTTGCCCTTGCTTCAGTGACTCAATGCAATGGATGGCTTCATCTGGGCTTTTCGCGGTGCCCCAGCCGTTGAAGTAGCACAAAGCCAGCACCTCAAGGGCTTCAGGATAACTCTGCTCGGCAGACTGCTTGAGCAGGTCAAAACTTTTTTCCCAATTCAGTTCAACGCCATCACCAACCAGATATTGCTGGCCCAATTTGCATTGCGACAGAGCGTCTCCGCCAGCTGCTCCCTGCTCGTAGTAATAGATGGCCTTGTCCAAATCCTGTTCGGTCCCTTGTCCGTACTTGTAAGCCTCACCCAACATTCCCATGGCAGACATATTGCCTTTCTGTGCCGAACTCATGAACCAGCGGAAGGCCTCGTCATAATCATTCTCGACACCATAGGAGTCTCTATAACATATTCCCATCCATAGTTCGCCGTAGCGGTTGCCCTTGTCGGCGGCATCGCGGATGAGCGACATAGCCTTCTCGGTGTCCTGCTCAACACCTTCACCGAAAAGATAAAGAAGCGCCAGATCAACCTGGCTATTGAGGTTGCCTGCCGCCATGGAGTCTCGCAAAGCCTCTATCGATTGCGCCTGGACCGCAAGCGAACCGATGAGAAGGGCTGCAAATAAAAGAAGCTGTTTCATATCGCAGTTCTGTTTACTTCTTTGATAATTGTAATGCTATTTAATTTTACAGACGATCTTCATCTGTGTCAGTTCGTTGATCCAGTCTTCTTTTTTATCCTTGAGGGATTCCAAGAAGGGGATGATGTCGTCACCGTATGCCCTGCGCGAATAGAAATTGAGCTGTACTGCTTTCTTGCCATTGACTGTTACTGGTTTGTAGTGATGGATGTCAACCTCGACACAATTCAGCTTGCCGTCCGCCCCATCGCTTACCAAGAAATCAATGACAAACTCTCCATCTCTCTCATAGACGAGATAATTGCAGCATTTGTCCGTCTTCTTGCGTTCTTCAAGTTCCTGGATCTTGGCCTCGACAGCATCTTGAACAGTTAATACCTCAGAGAAGGCCAACGAGACCGTCAACATCTGCTCATAATTATCAAACGTCTCCCCCTTGGGCAGCCATTCCTGAAGATAATAAGCCTCAATGGGATGTTGACACCACTTAAGCTCAAACTTCTTGCCTTGAAACTTGAGCGTTTTTCCAACATTTAGATAATCGGTTACCATGTCTTGGGCCAACGAGGCCAAGCAACAGCCTGACAGCAAGACCAGTGACAGCAACCAGCATCTAAGCGGATGGGAGATGACATATTGGGATTGTGTTCTCATCATTTTACTGATATTGTGGTTTTATTGTAACATTGGGTTTATCCCTTGTCGTATAGACCTTAAGCGCTACTGGCCTCGGTTCTTGTATAGATTGGCGAAGGACTCACGCAAGTTGCTGCCGCTCATGGATGCATATTTCTCCAGCACCTCGTTGCTGCCGATGCGGTCCTTGTGGCGCTTATAGTAGTCCACTACCTGCAGCATTACCGTGCAGTACATCGCCTCATCGGTCTGATTGACATTAAACTCCATGCCATGCTCTATCATGGCGGCCAGATAAACCATCGTCAATTCAGCACCACCTTCATTAAGCAAGTCACTGCCGATGACATCAAACTTGAAATCAGGTGTATTGGTCATCCACATAAATAGAAATTGGAAAGCAGTTTTGGTTGTATATCCAATTCCGTCCTCATTATCGTGGATTATCCATTTGGCTATTCTCAGGGCATCGTCGTTGTGGCGTTTGCAGCCGTCGGCGGTCTCAACCTCGTCGATGGGAGGAATGCTCAGCTTGTTTTTCTTGTAAGTGCGGGTTGCCACAGTCGGGGCATCCGATGTTGGCACAAATCGATTGGCATTGCACCAGTTAATGAACCGTTCCATCTGCCCTCTGCCCTCATCGGTTTCATACCATTCGCTGAATTCATCTTCATTGCCTTCGTGCAGCAGCCACATGTTGTAGGCCAGCCAGTTGTCCGACTTGATGAGCCTCCTGTGGAAATCAATGAGTGATACGTCGTAGTAACCAGGCATGATCGAATCGAGAAATTCGATGGCATAGCGCCTGAGGTCAGCCATTTGCCGAATGCTCATCCGGTCAAATTTGCCGATTTGCGGCACATTGGCTGTCACTGCAAGTTCATAAGCCAGATCAAAAGGCACGACGATATTGCTGGTGTCTTTATCCATTGTCACGGTATGGTTTTGTGTCAGGGTCACATTGACCGATGTGTCACTGCTCCACTTGATGTTCTCGCGGTACAGTCCACTCATGAGTTCGCTCATCTCAACGGCACGGTCGGATTGGGGGATGAGGTTTCGCACTACCTCGGCATACATGATGGCCCACAGCGGTTCGGTACTGCCTGCATAAAGAAGTGCCGCCCGATAGTAGTTGGACGGAAAAGAGGGTTCGGCTTCGATGCCCCGGGTGTATTCGGTCAGCGCTTCATTATACCGCTTGTGCATATAGTGGATGTTCCCCTTTTCAAGACGCAGGATACCTGATTCAGGGAACTTTTCAAGTCCCTTGTCATACATTTTCACTGCATCATCCGTCTTGCCTATCACATCCAAGGCATTGCCCACCATCTGGTAACATTGTGGCTCTACATCGGGGTTGGACAAGAGCGCTTTGCCATCCTTCACCACACGCTTGTAATCGCCTGCCTTGTAGACGGCATAAAGCCGCTCATACTGGATGGCATAATTGTCTGAGTACTTCTTGCAGAGCCTGTCCAGGATGGTCACAGCTTGCTCCGCGCTGTCATTGTCCATCAGATAGACTGCACGTTCAATATCGGCTCTGTCGGCGTCACTGATGAATTCGAGTGGCGATTGTGCCCCTACCACACAGGGCATCAACAATGTCAGTACCGCTATGATCAATAGACTTTTTTTCATATTTTCTAGTTTTTTGAAGAGTTTCCCCCGATAACGGGCTGTAAAATTGTTATCTGTTGTGGTCAGTTTTCGTCAAAGATACGGCCAAGCAAAGCATTGATGTCGGCGATGTTGACCTCGCCGTCACCGTTGACGCCCTTGCTATATTCAAACCAACTGTTACCTGTCATGATGGAATCGTTGTCAGCAGTTTCTTTGTCGTACTCATGTTATACTTCAGGCTAGACGATTTCGATATGATACTTACAACTTGAATGTGATGGGGAGGGTGAACCATACGCTCACGGGCTCACCATTCTCAAGGGCGGGATAGAAATCAGGCAACAACTTGCAGACGCGAATGGCTTCAGCATCTAAAGCCTTATCCACCGATTTGGCGACTTTGATTTCAGTCACTTTGCCCGTTTTATCCACGACAAATTGCATGACGACTTTGCCTTGAACGTTTCTTTTCACAGCACTTGGCGGGTATTTGACATTAACCCTGAGGAACAGCATCAATGCTTGCTCTCCTCCAGGAAACATTGGCGGCTGGAAATCATCGGGCACATCAGCAGCGGTATCTTCACTCGGCAAGAGGGCCTCCATTTCATCGAACAGCTTGAAGTTTACTGGCACCGTGTAAAGCATGTCTACGGTTTTCCCATTTTGTTTGGCCGGAATGAAGTCAGGCATCATCTTGATGACTCTGACGGCCTCATCATCCAGGTCCTTGCGTACCGAACGGAGGACTTTGATATTCTCAATCTTTCCTGTCTTCTTTACCGTAAACTGCACAATAACCTTGCCCTCGACACTATCTTGTGCCGCCTTGAGAGGGTATTTGATATAGGCATTGAGAAAGCCGATCAACGCAGCATCGCCGCCAGGAAATTGGGGCGGACAAGTTTCGTCAATCGTTGTGTCTTGAGCACTTACACTCATGCATGCCAGCATCGCCAGCAGCAGTATCATTAGTTTCTTTGCAGTATTCATGTTATCAATAATTTTAGGTTTGTGATTTGCTGCAAAGTTAATAGCAATTACCGAAACCAGCAAAAAATCTCATCTGGCCTAGTTATAATCTACAGCCGAAGCTCACGTATGGGTAGTACCACTTGCGGTGAATGCCATATTGGTCGCCGAAATTGAACGACGGGGTGAAGCCTGCCCTGAACAGAAAACCACGGTTGGTTTGCAGCCGATAACCGATGTTACCGAACATGAAATAGCCAAACGTGTTGTGGGTCACTTTCTTATAGTAATCGGCATAACCAAAGTATGGTGGCCCACCAACATCGCCTGGAGGAGGGGCAACAGTGGTCAGCACATGACATTTCTCGTAATAATAGCCCAAACTGGTTCCCATGCCCAGTTCTAACTTATGCCTGCCTTGGCCGAACAGATAGTTAATCTCGATGGGCGCGGCAATACCCTGCAAGGCATAGGAACTGCTTGCGATTGTGCTGGTCTCACTATAGCCATAGCCAACGCCCACACGGCAACCCAGGCCATGGTTACCCTTGAAACAACTGTCGTAGTTGATGCCGACAGTGTTTTGCGCTCCAAAAAGTTCAAGCGACAGACTGCGCCAGACGGCATCCAGTGCCTGAGCGACAACACCTCCCATTAGGCTCATCGCTAACAGCAGCTTCATCAGTTTCTTTGTCATGTTCATAAAATATCTCGTTTCAGTTATTATTCTACGTCAGAATCAACCTTTAGGTCATAAAAGATGTTTTCACCTTTCCAACTGCCGCGACCACCAGGACCACTGACACTGCGATTCCATACGACTTCATTATTCCATTTCTCGGGTTTCAAAGCATTTTCCCCGATCTTGATGGACTGGATAAATTTCCACAGAGGAGTGATCTCATCCATTGGGGCTGCTGTTTTTCCAATACGATTGCCAATCTTAACGGACAGTTTTTGCTTTTTGTGCAAGACTACAGTCAAATCATCTTGCCACTTCTGTTGATCGTGAGAATATATTTTATCACCTCCAAATTTCACACAATCAATGCTTGCTCGATCCAAATGCATATTGACAGATACCGTATCATTCGTCATATTTTGGACAGTAAAATAATAAGCTGAGCCAGGGTCGCATGAGCAAAGTAGCGCCAAGCAACATGTCGCCAGCAACAATGTCATCAATTTCTTACTCCTGTTCATATCTATTCTTGAGTTAATATCATATTTATTATGACGTTGATGTCGGCGATGTTGACCTCTCTGTCGCCGTTGACGTCGGCAAGGTTGATCCATCCGCCACCGTCAGGGTTTGGTACTCGGGTGTGGCCATGGCTGCTGCCACCATTAATGATGACTTCGATCGTCGCATTAGCATCGGCAACGGTAATCTCGCCGTCGCCGTTAACGTCACCAGGGATAATCGTGGTGGCATCAAACTCCTCTATATGCCTGAAAGACCCCCAGACAGGAACCTGCTCGTAGATTTCTTTAGTGCCACGAGGAACATACAATGTGCAGTTCTCGTAATGGTAGTCTTCAAAGGTGGTGCTCATGCAGCCTTGTGGCTCATGGCTGAAGTTGTAAATCTCGGTCAGATATTCACACCCTTCAAAACATGAATGCTCAAGATTGGTGATCTGGGCAGGCAGAATGACCATGGTGATGCCTTGATCTTGATAGGCGCCTCGTGCAATCCATGTCACCTCTCGTGGTAATACAGTACGTGAACAGGCTGTGAACAGAATGTGCCGGTCATGCACCACGATGTTGTTCACCGTGGTGATGATGCCATTACAGTTATTCCTCGAGTCATAGACAGGGTTGTTCTCGTCAACGGTAATGACCTCGAGGGCGGTATTGCCCACGATGGCATAGTCGTCCAAGTTAACCGCTCCGCTGCCCAGGTGCAGTTCCCTGAGCGACTCGTTGTGGGCAATGCCCCATTCCTCGATGGTGACAACACTGTTAGGGACATTGATGCTGCGCAATTTGGGACACAGGTTGAATGCTGCCTCGGCGATGGTCTTTACCGTATTGGGGATAGTGACCTCTTCAAGGTCGGGCGCCCACTGGAAAGCTGTAAACCCTATCCTGGTTACGGGCAACTTGGTGATGCCGTCAAAGGAGACGCTGTCGCGGATATTGGCGTGGACCAAGCCAGCATAGTTATTCTCATTGTTGGGGTCATCAGGGTCGCCGAAAACCACAACGGCCTCCTGAACACTGCCAGCCCAATATGTGCTGTAATGCACCCCGTCAACGACGATATAGCCATGGCTCACCAGCGTGGCACACGCAATCAGCAAGATGATAAATAGCAATCTCTTCATATTGTCATCGTTTTCAGTTTATCATTTTTTTCTTTAGCAAAATAATGCCAGAAATAAACACTAGAAAAATCGAAACTATCTCACTACTCGATGAGGATTTTCTTACCGTTCTCGATGGTTATGTGCCTGACAAGATTATGTTGATGATGGCATTGATGTCGGCGATGTTGCCCTCGTGGTCATTGTTCACGTCAATGTCGGCGTTGTCGCTGTTATTGTCGTTAAGGATATTGTCGAGGGCTGCATTCACGTCTGCGATATTAACCTCTCCGTCGCAGTTCACATCGGCAGTGATGGATGTTGTGGCGAAGTAGATGTCGCTAGAAGCATAATTGTGGTTGGCATAGGCACTCACATGGATCCAATAGCCCGTGTTGGGTTTCAGGCCCGTGATGGTGCACTCCATGAGCTGGCCCGATCCGCTGATGTACTGCTTGTCGGCATTCCATGCGTTGACGTTGTAGGTGAAGCCTTGAGATGTCACATCGTTGTTGCCCTGCAGCACTAGGCCGCGCACGGTTGCTGTGGTGGGTGTCACCTTCACGACGCCATAGTTGTAAAGTATCGGCTCATAGTTGCCCACGGCATCGGTGATGCTGAACTCCTGCCACTCGCCATAATAGACGTTGCCGGCCTGCGACTTGTAATAGGGCCTGTACCTGTAGGGGGTGCTCAGTGCTATGCGGTTCACAATATTGGCCAGCGAGCCGGCAAAGACGTAGGCGGGTTTCTGCTGTGTTGTGCCCTCTACGTTCACGCGCTCCCACTCGATGCCGCTACAAGTCTCTTCGTCGGCCATGTTGCTCCAGCCCTTGAACAAGACGGTGTTCTGTTTGATTGTGCGGACCTCGCTGCCGCCCATTTGCAGGGGGGGCGTGATGAAGTCGAAGTCGATGCTGTCGTAGCCGTTCTTGTCGAACAGGATGCAGGTGGCATGATAGGCCGTCTCGGGGTCCAGACCAGTGACTTGCAGGCGGTCGTAATGTTTCCCGTCCATCACGAAAAAGGCTTTCTTTGCACTGCGTTCAGTGCCGATGATACTGCTGGTGGGCATGTTCACCGATGTAGGATAAATCTCGGCGGCAGGGAAAGTATTACTGGAGTAGTTCGATGGCTTAATGCGCACGGTCTCCGACTTGTAGATCACCCCATGATAGGCCACCCAAGGCATGACGTCATAGTGCCAGCCCGGCCTGATGGGCAAGCCTTGGCACTGAATGACGCAGCTGTCGCGATAACTCTTGATGACGCTGCCCTGGAAGTCTTTCTTCAGGTAATCATAGTACACACCACACGAGTCGGGAACAAACTCCTCGTCACAGGTGATGGTGAACGTGGGACCGAACAGCGACCCGATCTTCTCCCCGTGGCAGTTGCTGAAGGCGATGCTGTCGGTCACCACCACGTCGTTGATGCGGTACTGTTCGCCGTCGGTGGCGACAAAGTCGATGGCAACATCGTTGTGAGTGGGAACAAGCCCTTTCAGGGCGATGACATTGTCCTGTGGCTCAAATGTTATGGTGTCTCCGTCGCAGCGGTAGAAGATTGCCCCTGTGAGCGGCAACCCGCAATCACCGGCAATAGTCGCCATGCTGGTCCTGACGTCTTCTCTCTTGTAGATACCATGAAGTTTCAAGCCGCTCCACATCTCAGTCTGGGCGTATGGAGTAAGATCAGGCACATAAATGTCATAGTCGGTATTGAGCGGGCCGACTACGTACGTCTCGCTATAGGTGGCAGGCACAGGATTGAGGAAGTAGAGGCACTTGAGACTAGGACAGTTGTAGAATACGGTATTCCCTATCTTGCTCACCGACTTGCCGATGACGACTTGCTCAAGAGCCGTACATCCGCAAAGCACTCCGTATTTCAGTTGAGTAATCAGGTCTGGAATCCTGATACTCTTGAGGCTGCGGCAACCGTTAAAGGCATTCCTGCCAATATCCAATATAGAATCGCTCAGGTTGACTTCTTTCAGGTTGTAGCAGTTGATAAAGGCTCCTTCGCCAATTGACTTGACGGAGTTGGGCATCTTCACTTCTTCCAGAGCGTCACTGTTCTCAAAGGTATGCCCTGCAATTGCCGTGAGCCTATCTCCCAAATCGATGGTTTTGAGCGATTTGCAAGATTCAAAAGCACGTGTCCCTATTGATTTTACTGTTTTCGGTAAGTCGATTCGTTCCAGCTTGTTATGGGCAAAGGCGCTTGCGCCAATGGTGGTCAGTTGGCTGGAATCTCCAAAAGAGACTTCTCTGGGTGAGTATGGGCTCCAATAAAAAGTGGAGTCACCGATGACCTTGATGCCATTACCGATGTGAGCGTTCGTCATGCGGATACAATTGGAGAAGGCTTTTTTGCCAAGCGTCGTTACCGAATCAGGAATAACTATGCTGGTTAAATAAGAGCTATAGAACGCATTTGCTTTGATTTCCCTGACCGATAGCGGAATGTCAATGCTGCTAAACCCGCAATTTGCAAAAGAAAATGAGCCTATGGTGGTCAACTTGTCGTGCAGGGTGACGGTTTTCATGTCGCTGGTATACCGCAACAGTTCAGCACTAATGGTGGTAATCTGTGGCGGCAAGGTGAAACTGGTTAATCCGCTTGACTTGAAAGCCCCCTGCTCCAGTGTGGTGATAGTCTCGGGCAAGTCAATCGACTTTAAGGAATTGCAACGATAAAACGCCTCCTTGCCGATGGCGGTGAGTTCAGCAGGCAATGTGACGGTTTCCAACATGTAGCAGTTTGCAAAGCACCCTGTGGGGATAGCTGTGATAGTTTCGGGAATGATAATCGAGGTAATTCCGCAACTGTCAAAGGCATGCTCGTTCAATGCTGTCAGCGTCACTGGCAAATTGATGCTTGACAGTCCCATGCATCCTTTGAAGGCATTGCTGCCTATCCAGCTGATCGTGTTGGGAATGGTTACCGAAGTGAGGCCCGTTGAGCCCTTGAAAGCATTGTCACCGATGGCTACAACATGATAGGTCATGCCATCGTTTTCAAAGCTCTCGGGAATCACCACATCGCCGCTGTAACTGTTGTAGTTATTGTCGCGGTAAGTCACTGTGGCTTGGTCGCCATCAATCTGGTAATAGATGCCATCGATGCCGTCGTTAAAAGTCTCAATGCTCTTGAACTCTTTCCAGTATTCGGCGGATTGATACTTGGGAGCGGCAAAATATCCCACCTTGAGGGTAGCAAGGTCTTGGAATGCAGCAAAACAGGTCTCGTCTCCGACGACAGGCGGATTATCGGCTTTACTGGTAAAAGATCTAATGTTACTGCATTGGGCAAAGGCTCCCGTCCCGATTGATGTGGTTGCATAACCCATGGTCACATTATTGAGCTGAGTACAATTCATGAAAGCGCTGTCACCAATCGTTGTCAAGCGGTCTTCCATGATAAATGTTTTGATGCTGCTGCAGTTCATGAAGGCGCCCTTGCCGATGCTCCTCACGCCCTTTCCCAGACGGACTATCGACGGGCCGATGGCTTTTAACGACGTGCAACCGCTGAAGGCATAATCTCCAATTGTGGTCAACGAGTCAGGGAAATAGTCAACGAAAGTCATCCTGCTGCAATTGCTGAAGGCTTTGTTTCCGATGCTCCTGATACTCGGCACCAGACTCACACTGTTCAGGTTGCGGCAGTTAATAAACGCTTCATCACCGATGGCTGTCACGGGATAGGTCACACCGTCGTGAGTTACCCTATCTGTTAGGTAAAGGTCTCCGCTGTAGCAACTCGGCCGCCCGTTGTTGGTGACAACGGCTTCCCCGTTAACCACGTTATAATAAATCGGTACTCCCCATGTTTCAACGAAGTCATAGGCTTTGGCCATGCCTGTTGCTCCCAAGAGAAACATCATGAGCAGGGCGAAGTGTTGGTATATTGTTCTTATATTCATAGTCATGAGGATTTATTGAAGTGATTGGTTGTTGCCCTTTAAGATGTAGTCGATGATGGCATTAATGTCGGCTATATTGATCTCGCCATCGTGGTTAGAGTCTAGTCTAGGGGAGGCGATTCCCTCGTCGTAAATCGCATTAATGACACAATTCACGTCGGCGATGTTCACCTCGCCATCATCGTTCACGTCGTTTTGGTTCCCTACATTAATAAAGATGAACTTTTTCCACTCGTCGGCATTCTTGTATAGGTCGAGTGACTCTTGCGGCACGGTGAGCTTAGCCCAGTTGTAGCTGGCGGCAAAGGCACTACTTTCCAATATCGGTGGCGTTTTCGCCAAGCATGTTACCGACGAGATGAGATGGATATCACCGATGATGTCAGCGATATACTCTTTCCAGCCCTCTATCAATTCGTCGATGTCGTCAATATCGACGGTATCCATGGCCTCCTCGATGGTAGCAACCAAATCCTCATAAAATGAGGCGTCGAGTTTTCCGAAAGCCCATTCCTCGATGTGTTCGATACCATTGCCAATGGCCACTTCGTCAAGGACGTCGCACCACATGAATGCACCATAGCCGATGTGTTTTACCGAATTGGGAATGGTGATACTCTTGAGCGAATTGTTGGCATAGAATGCTAAACCGTCAATACATTTAACAGTATTAGGTATCGTCACATGCTGAAGTTTCATGCACATGGCAAAGGCTTGTAGAGGAATGGTGTCGAGAGAAGCGGGGATGGTGATGCTATGAATCTCTGTACCCATGAATGCGGCATTCCCCAATTTAGTCAATGTATTGGGCAGGTTGACGTTGAGATAGCCCGGGAAGAAACCTGCTGACATGAAAGCTCCCTCGCCAATGGACTTAAGCCCTTCATTCAGAACAACATCATGCAACTCGGCGCAGCCAAAGAAGGCGAGATGGCCAATCCTAGTGACATTGTCGGGAATAGTGATGCTCCGCAATTCATCGCAGCTAGCGAAGGTGTAATCTTTAATCTCGGTGATGTTCTTGGATAGCGTGATTTGGTAAAGTGCTGAGATAGCGAAGGCATAGGTGCCAATCTCATGTACCGAATTGGGAACAGTAACCTTTCTGAGCCCCCTGCAGTACATGAAGGCAGAATCCGCGATAGCGGTTACCTTCATGCCGTTATCATTGAGATAGACCACCGAGGGGATGACCACCTCGCCACTGTAACCGTTGGTATAGCCATTGTTGACGACACTCACGCTGTTATCGCCCGTAATCAGGTAATAGATATTATCCGCGGTAAAGTCATAGGTCAATGGCTTGATATGGGCAAATTCACGCCACACCTCGGCCCCGCGATATGCGTCAACCGTCGAGTGTGGTACCATGAGCGACACGTTCTCCAAGATGTTCTGGCTCAAGCCGCCGTGCTGGTTGTCGAGTTCAGGCGGAGTCAATGCCAAGCAAGTGATTCTCTCCAGAGCATAGCAATCACGGAAAACATCACCATCGACCGAGAATCCCTCATGGTCCATGTCGATGGTTACGTTTTTCAGATTGGTGCAGTCTTGGAATGCTCCGGCGCAAAGGGCTTCGACCGAACGGGGGATAAAGATATTAGACAAGTTGTAGCAACTTGCAAAGGCATAATTGCTGACAAACGTGACCGACTTGCCCAAGTCCAGTGTAGTCAGCCCATGGCAGTCATAAAATGCGCTGTCCTCGATGGCGAAGATGTGGTCGGGAATTGTCAGACTAGTGAGTCCTGTGCAGCCCATGAAGGCCTGCTTGTCGATAGTGGTTACTTGGCGCGGGAAAACAATGCTGGTCAAGCCCGATTTCTTGAAGGCTTGTTCCCCGATGACTGTGACGCTTTGGGGAATTGTTACAGTTTTGACTTTAGGACAGTTCATGAAGGCACCCTTGCCGATAGCTGTCACCTTGTAGTCGTCACCGGCATAGGTGGCCTTTTCAGGGATGGTAATAGAACTGGATGAGTAACTTCCGCCTGATGGTGCGTGATTGCTCACGGCACACTCGGTGGGACTGGTAATCAGATAATAGATTCCATTGGCCTGGAAATCAAAGGTCCACGTCTCGATATGGGCAAACCGTCCCCAGTAGGGGTCAAGTCTGAAGTCGAGTAGCGACGACGGCCTCACATATAGCGTCACCTTGCTCATCTGCTCGGGTGTGAAACACTCGCCCGTTACCAGGGGTGGCATCATAGAGTAGCAGTTGATGTACTGCAGCGATGTCATCCCGGCCATCACCATGCTATCAACGGCAAAGCTCGACACGCTCTCGGGAATGATCAGCGTCTCCACCGCAGTGCAGCCGGTGAAAACGTCGTGCCCGATTGTCTTGATGCTGTTCGGCAGCGTGAAACTCGTCAGTGCACTGCAGCCGGCAAAGGCTGAGTCGTTGATGGCTGTGATTTGGTTGGAGAGATTCAGCTCCCTGAGCATCGGGCAGTTCAGGAAGGCGCGCTCCTTTATCGTGTGGACATATCTACCCATTGACACGCTCGTCAGAGAGTCACAGTCGCGGAAGGCATCATGCAGGATCATGACCACATGAGGGGCAGGACTGCTGTTTCCGGTTACTTCAGGAATGTTGACCTCCCCCTTGTAACTATTGTAGTTGTAATCCTTGAACGACACGCCATACTCGGTCCAACCGGTCAATTTGGTCTTGTTGAAATATACCCCTTTGTCCTCGTGCTCGTAGGGGATTTCATTGATGTGTTTGAACTTTTTCCAGCCTGTTGCTTCACTATACAGGTTGATGCGGAGGAGGCGCACATGAAGTGTCGCATCGGTATAGTTTACTTCGGCAAAGCAATCAAAGCCGTTCCATGTCGGGGGAGAATCTCGATAGCAGGTGATGTCCTGTAGGGCGTAGCAGCCGCGAAAGACTTTGTCTTCAAGTCTAGTCACACCGTTGCCCAGTACAACGCTTGTCATGCTTGAGCAAGACTGGAATGCGGCGTAGCCGATGCTGCTCACCTGGTCGGGGATGACAATGCTTGTGAGTTTACGGCAGATGTAGAAGGTGTGGTCGTTGATTGCATTAAGCCTTTTGGATAACTTGACAGTCGCCAACGAACTGCATTCGCTGAAGGCATAGCCGCCAAGTATTGTCACGTTGTCGGGTATATCAATCCATGTGAGCGCCGAGCAACGAGAAAAAGCATGGATGCCTATAGTGGTGAGGCTTTCAGGAAGAAGTGCGTCGGTGAGACTTGTGCACCCTTCAAAGGCATGCGCCCCGATGGTGGTCACATAATAGGGTATATCAACCATGCTCAGGCTGGTGCAACCCGCAAAGGCTTCGTCGCTGATGGTCGTCAGCGCATTGGGAAACTTGACACTAGTCAGTCCAGTGCAGTTCTTGAAGGCACAACTGTCGATGACTGTCACGATGTAGTTGTGGCCGTTTATAATCAGGTTGCCGGGGATGACGATATCGCCGCTGTAGGAGTTATATCCCGTGTCCTTGTATGTGACACTCAAGGTGTTGGGAGCAATGCAGTTGTAGTAGATGCCGTCAACCTCAACGTTATAGGGCATGGCGCTCAAGGCGGTGCCCACGAGCAACACTGTCGTGAGCATTGCCCTGTTTAATGTGTGGAGTAGTCGGTTTTTCATATCTTTTATCGATTTAACGTTAATGTCATTATTATTGATTAATACAAAGGCATTCAATTACTCCTAATGATGATGTCGATGATGGCATTGATGTCGGCGATGTTGACCTCGTCGTCACCATTGATATCTCCATAAATGATGTATCCGCCATGACCGTCAGGTGTGCGGGTGTGTCCACCACTGCTGCCACCGTTAACGACAACTTCTATCACGCTATTGGCGTCACTTATGTTGATTTCACCGTCACCATTCACGTCTTCAGGGATGATTTCGTTGGCGTCGCCAATGATTTGTGAGAAATCTTTCCAATAGTTTGCCGATTGATAGGCTTGGAGAGACTCTGTCGGGACATGCAAGGTGGCATGGTCATAATAGTCCATGTTATCAAAAAGGCCATAATTTGCCAAGGAGGGAGGCGCAATCGCTAAACAGTAAACATTAGTTAGCTGGCTGCATCCAAGGAAAGCCAAATTTCCAATCGAATTGACTGACTTGGGTATGATGATGCTTTTCAACTGAGTTTGGCCATATGCCAAAAATGCAGGAATGCGTTGCACATGTTTACCGAGTATAATGGTGTCTAATGGGCATTCCTCGAATGTGCTGAACAACTGTGGATCGGCACAATTAACAGCATTGAAAACCAGAGTTTTAATTCCTGTACAGCTATCGAACGCATGATCTCCAATGGAGGTCACTGATTCAGGAATAGTGATGCTGGTCAGATTGCGACAATCACGAAAGGCGTCATCCTCGATGGTGGTGACAGAGCTGCCCAGGTTAATGCTTGTGAGTCCTATGCAACCGTAGAATACATTTTGTTCGATTATCGTTACCGCGTCAGGGATAGTCAGTTGTGTCAAGCCACTGCAACCGTTAAACGCCCATCTGCCGATGCTGGTCAATGAGCCGGGGAGGCTAACATGCGTCAAACTGCCGCAGTGTTCAAATGCAGACACGGCAATGGCGGTGACAGGGTAAGTGGTTCCGTCATGAGCGACAGTTGGGGGAATCACGACCTCACCGCTGTAACAATTAGCTTGGCCGTTATTGGTCACGACAGCCTCGCCGTTTGAAATATAAAAATAGATTCCATTGTCCTCAAAGGCGGAGGCGCCTGCCATTCTCGGCAACGACAGCAGCAAGCAGGCAACCAGCAATCGGTACATCATCGTTCGTTCCATAGGCTTTTGCATAGATTTATCGATGGCAAAGTTACTGATAATAATTGTAAAATCAATGAAAACGGGCTTCATTGTGACTTCATTTTGACAGCCATAAACCATTGATTATCAGATACCCGAAAAATTAAAAGTTCATTTTGGCATAATTCGGCCCATTAAAGCTGAAATTGTTGCCCAAAAATGAAGTAATTTTGCCATAGAAAACTAACTCAACAAATAATGAGGTCACAAAATCTTATCATTCCTTTATTGCTCTTTTGCCTTGCTCTGACCTGCTGCAATGGTGGCTCGGATATCGCCAATATGCGTGAGCTATCAGTCATTGACTCGCTGTTGTCAAAGGCACGGCAGTATGAATTGGCGCAGCATCGTTTGGATTCTCTCCATCCGGGCGGGTTCAACCAGGCCGAGCGGGCCTATTACAGCCTGCTGCTCACCCAATCACACTACAAGAACTATATCGAAGACACGACCGATGCCGTGATCAAAGAAGCGGTGGACTACTATGAGCATCACGGCGACCGCGAGAAATACACCCGCGCCCTGCTCTATCGGGGCTGTGTATATCAGATGATGGGCGATGCCGAAAAGGCGATAGCGTCCTATAAGGATGCCGAGAACGCGGCCGAAGATGGTGATCTGGAGAACAAAGCCTTCGCCAAGCTACGGTTGGCGACCCTCTATGCCGACAATTCGAACTACGCCGACCTGAAGATCAGGAAATACAAGGAGGCCCTTGACCTGTACAACCAGCTGGGCGACAAGCACTATCAGATTGTGTGTCTGACCGACATGGGCGGTTATTACCGCAGTTTGCCCGATAAACGCGACAGCGCACTCTATTACATCAATCAAGCCATCAAGCTAGCTGAGGACGAGCATGAGAACTGGTTCCTGTTCCAGAACCTGTATCAACGCGCCGAGATGTACTGCCTGCTGACCAAGGAGTATGACAAGGCACGGGTTGATATCCTGAAAGCCATAGCGGTCGGCAAAGATGAGATTGACCATCCCCGCGCACACTATGTCGCTGCCGAGACCTATCTGAACCTGGGGCGGCCCGACTCGGCCCTCTACTATCTGAATCATGTGCCCGCCAGCGGCATGATGGCCAACCACACCAGTGACACGGTCATGTATTGTCGGCTCATGAGTGAAATCGCCAAAGCCAACAAGGAGTGGAATCAGTTCACCACCTACTATGAGCGGGCCAACGAGATGGCCGACTCAATACTGGTGTCCAACGTCAACAAGAACTACCTGGCTATCGAGAAGAAATATGACATCCAGCTGGAGGAACTCAAGAAGGTGAAGAGCGAGTCACGCACGAGGGGTGCCATCCTGCTGGCTGCGTTGCTGGCCCTATTGGCGCTGGGCGTGACCTTCCTGGCATGGCGCTACCGCAGCCGCTTGAAGCAGAAGGAGACCGAGTTTGAATTGCTGCGAACCGACCTCGATGCGTCGCTGGCAAGCCTGGAGCAGATGAGAGCGACCATCAGCACTCGGGAACAGGAACTGAAAGCCGCACAGGACGAGTTGAGAGGTAACGAGACGCGCATGGGCGAGGAACTCGCGGCCTTGGAAGCCAAGCAGCGAAAGAGTGACGAGATGCGCAGCATCGTCGATAACCAGATACAGGTGATTCGCCAGCTGCTGGAGCTGTCCTATCAGCCCAACGAAACGAATTTCACCCGCAAGTTCAACGAAGTGATGACACTGCCCGTCGAGGGTGCCATCCCCACCGACTCCTACTGGAACAACCTGCACAGCCTGACCAATGAGCTGCACAGCGGCGTGCTCGACGAGGCACAGCGCATCGCCGGTGGCACGCTTAACGAGAGCGAGATGAACTTCCTGGCCCTGTACTGCTACGGTTTCTCACGCACGGTCATCATGATCTGCATGAAATACAGCAGCCTGGGCACCGTCTCCAACAAGAAAATCCAGATAGCCAAGAAACTCGGCGTCAACAACCTCGACGACTTCGTCAAGCACTACAATAGATGTAATTAATCAGTTTTATTAATGAAATTATGTTATCAAATCAAGAAATAATATGAAGAGAATTATAATTTTATTCTTTGCCATAATGGCATGTATAACCATCCAAGCGCAATCTATCTGTGGCACTTGGCGAACGGTTCAAGCTTCTGGATATGACTCCATGAGAATAACCTATACTTTTAAAGAAGATGGTACAGGCCTCTTTTCAGTTGAGGCCGATAAGAAGGAGAAACTCTTATCTGCACAGGAAATTGAGATCGTAAGCAAACATGAGATAAAAGGAACATACACTCTAGATGGCGATCAATTGACCTTCACGCCAAATGTGGACACATATACAGCCGATGTTACCAGCATAACGATAGACGGCAAGAGGTCGTTTGACCCAAATATTAAGTCTCGAATTAGAGAACTGGTCAACCGCCCTGAGCTCAAGGTTCATTTTGTTAATGTTGATACCTTTACAGTTATTGAGTTATCCGATACCAAACTTGTGATAAAAGATGGTGAGGAAATCCTGGAATATGCGCGCATCGGTAGCAAAAAGAAGAAAAAGTAAATCTGACATAATTGGTGCTTTTACGCATAGAAACAGTTTTTGACTCAAATAAATGTTGTTCCTTTGACGCATATCAAAATGTAATGGCGTTATGAAAAGCAGATTACTTTTAATATTGGTTATTGCCGTGTTTGCTCAAGCCAAAACTATGGCAGCTGATACTATGTCTCCTCAAGTGTTTAGAGATACCGTTATAGTACAATCGGATTCGGTTTCCCACCACCACAGATGCGTTATCAAATCTCTTGAAGAAAGATCCATTGTTTTGTGGGTCGTGGATGGAGTAATCTATGACAATATCGTTGTTGACGCTGAAGATATTTCAGAACCAGCTCAAGTATTAATTGAAAAGACTCTTAGAAAAAACGGTATAGACTTTGGCAAATTGGAAGGTTTTAATACCCTGCCTGGAAACATTGCCACGTCAGTTTATCCTAATTATGGAAAATTGAACGGGGCCATTATCATAACAACAGAGAATAGTAAATTAAAAAAGAAGAAAGAAGAGTAATCTGAAGAAGGCATAACAAACGATTATGGTATAATTCATGGGCTCACCGATGACCTCGGTGAGCTATTTTTTTGACCAAAGCTATGTCTGTTTTCAGTCTAATGCTTGAAAAGACAATACAAAGTCATCGACAGGGATTGTATGGGGTTCAATCAGTCCAGTCGACATATTCGTGTAAGGGTCATAGACTGTAACCCAATCCTTGTCATTCACAGTGTATTGATATAGATTCCCAACTATGAATGCTTTATCAATCCGCTCATTATTGATACACTTGCAATACATATTGTTTAGATGATTCATTCGACTGGATGCCGTTTCATGAAATCCTCTTTCATGTCAGGCACGAATGTCTGAATTCCGAACACGCCTCCACCGAATTGGAAAACTACGTGGTCATTATAGGGGATAAACATGAGATCTTCGGTGTATTTCTTGATTTCTTTAGGCGTCATGGGGCGATTATAAATGACAAAAGAGTACATGCCAAAACCCACTCGACGAAAACCAATGGTCGCATAGTCCTCATGTGTGGTGTGGGCTTCGATAGAAATACATTCCATATCTTTGAGTCGCTGACGGATGTTGTCAAATTCGCCTTCATCAAGTCCAACGATCTGCATGAGAGAATCTGTATTGGCTGGATCCCAATGGGTAGACCAAATAGAGTCTTTATCATTAGCGAATATGTGAAATCTGGAAACCTTGCCTTTTTCAAATTCTAGTTCCATCCTTTTACCAGGTTCCAGGCTTTGGTTAGCATAGGCGATCAGTTCTCTCATTTCCTGCTCATGCTCATTGCAGTATTCTGCCATGATGTCAGGATTGCAGGGCTTCTCTTTATTGAACGGAGAAAAGATTAAAATCCCCGTCAACACAAGGAGAACACAACCCCATGCAAAGACGATTTTCTCCAATTTGGTTCTCATCTTTACTGACCTGACAAAAACAACCAATGCCCATATTGTGACAGGTAGAATGAGCCACCAAAACAAACCCAAAACTAATGCTACCCCAAAAAGTCCATCATCAACCCTCAGAAGAATAATGATGATAATACTTGCAAGAATCATAGGTAATAGTTGACCACTAGTCAAACCAACTTTCTTGAGTGTATCCTTATCGTTTCCCATTTTGTGAAGTCCTGTCTATTATATGAAATATAACGTAAAAACGCTGTCTTTTAGTGTACCACCCAATAGCACACTATGAGACTTTGGATGCTCTCCTTTTGGAGAAACGAACGATTATGTAGATAATGGTGAGTACAATAAAGACATAATACATGAAATGCACGTCCTCAGCCCACCATCTAAGACCATAAGCATTAGTTGAAATGATGTTTCCTGCATCATCGGTAATATTCTCGTAGTGGTATTTGAAATCCGTAGGTATTGCATCAATGATGAGGTCTGTAATACCATGTAGTATGATAAACAATATGCACTCTACAATGCCTGATTTGACTTTCGTTAAAACATTGACGTTGATTTTTGTCAAGTACAAAAACACAACAAACAATGTGTTGAATAGGCTGATATAAAAACCTATCATAAAACCGATAGCCAACGCAAATCCCGGGTCATCATCAGAGTGACCAATAGGAATGAATGCTGGGACGCAAAGAACGAGAGCGTACACGAATATGAATATAAAGTATATCCTTACCGTGTATAATACAAATCTCTTTATATCGATTCTTGTTCTCATCTTGATTGTTTTGTTGTCTTCAACCGCAAAAATACTTGTTTTTGGCGGTAAAAACAAGAGGCATGAACCAGAATGAAGTTTTTTATTTTCAAACGGTTGAAATTCAATGGTTTGTAAAAGGAGAAATTAACTGCGAATATTTGCTAATTTCAGTAATTGTCAGTAACTTTGCAAACAAGATAAATAGGTGTTATAAACGATCAAACAGGGTGCCGATATGAAGCAGTTCATTGTCATAGATCAACTACGCTTGAATGAAAAAGGCGCCCTGGTGTGTAAGAAACCATCCGGACGGCTGTGCTCAAAAGTGCACTTCAAGCAGGGTGACCTTGACGGTGTTTGTGGCGCTTTTTCTCTGGCTATGGTGTTCAATATCCTCGGCGTTTTTGAAGATTCATCCAGGAACTCCGATGAGCACGGCAATAGAGCAGCGGAATGGAAGATGATTCGGTCACTCAACAACCAGGACCTCTATCCCAATGGACTCA
>JAEEGJ010009607.1_pt1 | contig 25753 bp, 24 predicted proteins | sample 8958761 | NCBI WGS metagenome assembly JAEEGJ01 (sample SAMN16246546, study PRJNA631951) | gut metagenome | biome: gut microbiome; feature: rumen; material: RS-attached | host: Bos | place: Iran: Karaj | collected 2018-10 | reverse complement strand
CTTTGATAGCAGCACCACATATTTGTAAACATATTGAATATGTTCCCTGTATATGTTGTACTCATCCTTGGTACCTTTTGTCTGCTCTTCAAATCGGGCACTTCTCTCCATTATTTCCTGTCGCATTTTCTCAACTATCTGACTCATCTGATACCTCCTATTTTCCGGCCAAGGTCAGGATCATATCAGGAAGAACAACATTTCTTCCGTAATCGTATTTCTCCTGCTGTTTATCAGACCTTCCGACTAATGGTGCTCCGGATGCTGAATTATCAGAAACTACAAGTAATGCTATGCCCGGGATTTCAAACAGTTCAGTCATCAGATAAAAAGAACTGGTCTCCATCTCAATAAGGTCCGTATCAAATGCCTTTATCTCATCAAGATGAACATATTCCAAAGCAATCGACGGGGTACAGAATACACTAGCCTTCTTAATATCGTACCCCTTATCTTTGCCTATGGCAATAACCTCATCCACATATTTCATATCAGGTTCTGTCTTAGAAAACAGCATAGTCTCCCTGATCGAATTCTTTTTTAGATATGCGTCCGCATAACTTCCTGAAAGCGAATATGACGGAGTACATACATCACCAAGTTCAAACCGGTCTTTTAATGCACCTACCGCACCGATAAAAATCATTCTTTTAAACGTAAGCTCAGCACATAACGATAAATGATCTATAAGATTTCCGGCGGATGAACCGATCTTTATCCAGGCTATCTTCTTATCATCCTTTTCTACCAGGTATCCTGTGATATATGCACCTTCTTTTAAGATTGTAACTGTGCAGAAACGTTCCATCTTCAGCTTATAAGGTGAAAAACTCGGGGCGATGACTAACGCATCATATGTGATATCTTCACTCAAACCAAATGCCTGAAATGCCATATTTTCCGAATTGTATTTATGAAAAGCATCCACAATCTGTTTCAATTTTTTCTTCATAAATCCTGCCTTTTACTTTTTCAACTCGTAGTCTATAAGTGTCATATTTTCATTTATTACTTTATCTTCGCCGATCCGTACAAAGCCACATTTCTCATACAGATGGCAATTAGCCGGCTCCTGAAGGATGGTTTCAAGCTTCCAGGTAGTTACTTCCGGAAGCAGCTCAAATGCCTTTTGGATAGCTACATATCCCATTCCCTTATTCTGGTACTTAGGGAGAATAAACAGCGGGCTGATGAACGCCACTTTTTTCTCATCCGGATCGTTATGCCCTATATTTATTGCTCCCACACGGGCTCCGTCTTTTACTATAAAGTAATATTTTCTGTTAGGACGCGCTGCTCTGGCTCGTACACGATCAATAGACTCTATGGCAGGTGAACCCTCATCATGGTATTTCTCATAGAGTGGCATGAAACTCTCTATCTGCATCTCGTACATCTGAGGTATCTCATCCTCACGAACCTCCTCTAATTTCATACGTGCCATAAGTTCGGTACTGCTGGCATCCGGAAGATTGAAATGCTTCTTAATCATAGCCGCTACTTCCTGAGGCTCCAGGTTAGTATTATCTATCTTTATATAGTTTTTAAAGTTTAACTCACCATCCAGGCTTACCAGGCGGTACTTCGTCTCTTCCCTAATCATTCTGTCATGCGAAAGAACTATGTCACGCTTTGAAGCCTTGTTTTTCAATCTATTCTCAGTTTTATTTCTCTCTACCCTGACAGCCCTGTCTGCCACAAGCTCAACATAGTATACCATTCCGCCGGACGCCTCGAACTTCTTTGTTAGATAATTCACATAATCCCAATCTGACTGAAGGTCAAATGCCCACATATATGTAAATATCATGCCGGTATACTTTGTATTAATAAATGCATCAAATATATCGTCACGCAGCTTGTTAACAACTGCTCCTTCATATTTTCCGAATATCTCTATTACCGGCTCTATCATCATATGATTATGAAACAGCCTGTAATCCGTTATCTTCATTAGCTCCTGGCCAACCGTCATTTTCCCGACGGCACCGGCACCGATCAATATTATTAAGTTCATAGTTGCTCCTTTATCTATATTGCACCTTATCAATCAGTAAAATCTCTACGATATAACTTCGACTTAAATTTTGCACTTTTATCCATTTTTTCGTATTCGTGATCACCAACATAGTGCATACCAAGTTTTTCCATTACTCTTCTGCTCTTGTTGTTTTCTTCTGCAAATTCACCGATAATAGCCTTGATAGTTCTGGTTTTCCGGATCTCTTTCATAATACCTTCCATAGCTTCAACAGCATATCCGTGTCCCCACTGGTCTGCACGAATGTTATATCCGAGTGTCCAGGCATCTTTTTCCGGTACATAAACCAGGCCTCCTTGACCTATGAGTTCTCCTGTTTCCTTTAATACAAAACCCAGATCGTAGTTATCCGGATCATCCAGGTTCCTGCTTTCAAAATATGTCCTGACATCCTCCGCTTTTGTGTAAAGAGGATAAATCATGTATTTGTTTACCTTTGGATCTCCGCACCATTTGAATGCTGCTTCATAATCATCCGGTACTACAGGTCTTAATATCAGTCTTTCTGTTTCTATCGTTACTCTCATAGTATTGTCCTCCCTTTCATGTAAGATCCTTCGCTCAATATAAATGAATTGATGACATCAATCAGCACATAAAACAGTATTAATATTGACATCGGCCCTCTGGTTCTTCACCGCTATCTGATATTCATCCTCATATATCACTTCACCGGGGATTTCATCCACTTCCGACTTATATAAGGACACACCGTACTTTTTTGCCATCGCCCTGTAAAACGTCATCTGCTTATATATATCATTGCCCTTTTCGTTATCCTTGAACCAAGTAATGGCTCCGTCGGGATTCCCCTGTTCATAATACGGAGGCACCGGAAGCACTTTTTCAAAGTATTCTCTGTTTTTCCAATATTCCTTTATTTCTTCTTCATTCATAGTCTTAGAATCTACCAACTTCCCTATAGCAGTAAAAATGCCTCTGGGCTGTTGTGTAAGATATGCTATGTCCGCTGTATGCACTCTGTAGTATTTCATATCAATTTCTCCATATATCCGCAGGTAAAGGGGAAGAAGTCAAATTTCTTTGTTCCAATATGTATAAAACCAAAGCTTTCGTACCATTTACGAAGCCTTTGATTTTCTTCTACAATGCCTATTTCCAATTTATTCCTGCCAAGTAGTTTTACCTTTTCAAACGCATCCAATAAAAGTTTTTCACCTATCTTTTGGTGTCGATATTCAGGTAAAACGGCCAGATTATTTAATTCTACATTTCCGTTATCAAGTAATGCAAGTGAATAATATCCCACTATCTTACCCTGATGAATGTATACATACATCGGTCTTTTTTCAACGGTAAACTGATACCATAATCTTTTCTCATCCGTAGCAAACGCTGTAAATCTCGGGGCGTTTTCCTCAGTGAATCCAAACTCATCTGCAACGGTTTTAAAAGACGAGCGGATCACATTTACGCATTCAGGAATTTCTTCTATTGACATAAGTCTTATAACATCCGAAACTATATCCTCTAAATGGTTTTCTATGTCACTTATTTTCATATCTTTTTCCTTTTTCAATTACCAGTTTAGCTTTCAATCAGAGAACCGTCCCTCTGATTTAAATACAATCAACGGTATTAATACCTCATCTGCGGTTATGCTACCGTGGCTAGACTTCCAACGATCCTTGTTAAAAAATATTGAAAGATTCCCGGTTGCGATTGCCAGATAATCCCCAAGCATCCCTCTGAATTCTTTATGGGGTTTGCCTGTCCCGAAAAGTTTCTTTTCTATAGCTTCTTCCATTGGCATAAGTATGTACTTGTCTCCAAATAGCCTGTTAAACTCTTTTTCAAAATATTGCTTTTTATCTTCCTTAACAAAAAGGTTAAGCACTCGAGGTTCCAGGGAAGGCATGCGTACCAGACAATCACAAAGATTCGGGTAATCCTGTAGTACAGCAAAATCATTATCAAGATGTCCGTGATCGGCTGTAACAAATATCAAAGTATCCTCTAACTCCCCTGCCAAGTTTGCAACCACGTTTTCCATATCGATGAGAGCTTCGTGAACTTCATCCGAACCACATCCGTATTTATGCAAAAGTCCGTCAGGCTGTTTCCAGTATGCATATATGCTCTTCTGTCCCGGCTGGTCACAAAGCTCTTTAATTCTTCCGCATATCTTTTCAATACTGTCAAGCTCGGGCTCGGTAAACGGAGCGATCAGATATGCATCCTTACCTGTTTTCTTTATCTTTTCAATAATATTTTCATATGGTGTAACTTTCCACGGAACGTTATAATCCGCTGCCTGCTCCTCTGTACCCTGAATCTGATTTGTGAATACCGTGATATTTTTATCAACGCTTGGATAATAACATTCCCATCCAAGCCAGCTGTGTTCACATGGCTGTAAGCCGGACATCGCTGATGTAGTGGCTGCAACAGTAGTTGAAAGAAATACGGACTGATATATACCTGCCAGATGTGACCTAAATGCACCGTCTTCTTTCAAATGTCTTTCAAGGATGCTTTTTCCCATACCATCCAGCAGTAGAAGGACGATATTCTTATAGTCCTTTTCAAGATATTTATCCGCTAAGGGAAGTGTATCTCCCACCGGTCCTGCTCCAAGTTTCTTCAAAATAGAATTAGGAAGATTTGCAATACAGTTTTTGTAATCGGGCCATACAAGGTTATTTTTCAATTCACTACTCATACTTTTATCCTCCGGTAATAAAAAACCACCTATCCGGAAAAGATAGGTGGTAAGTATACTTATAATACTATACTCTTATTCTATACTTCTCCGTAACCAAGTTTAAAGCATACACCTCTAAAACCATACACGTAATTTTCATGAATGGCTTCAGAATAATCGTATGAATTCTTGGTCACGAATCTACTCATATTATTAATCCTTTCAAAGTGTTCTGTAACATCGTAAAACCCATATAATGTTTCGTCTGTTTATTTGTCAGTTTCAAAAATATTGGGTATAGAATACTACTTCTGTTTCTAATTGTCAACCATTTTTTTATTATTTTTCTAATTTTCTGCAAATTCAATCAGTTGCCGGTTGACCTATAGAACTTTATCCCACGGTTAAAAAGCATAACCATGATAACGAAAACCACAGCTCCCGACAAAGGTGTGACAAATACTGTCCAGACAGGCCATCCATACAAAGGCTTCCCCAATATATATCCCGCAGGCACATGCATCGTAAGAGCAAATGGTGCCACAACTGAAAACAGGATCTTCAGGGGTCTCGGGTATATGTCTATCGGATACTGACAGGCACTTCTGCCGCCGTAGGTCAGAGCATTAACCAACTCCACAGATTTTACACTGTGTATGCAGAGTATGTCTTCTATCATAAACAGCCCCAGGATAAGCATACAGCTCATACAAACAGATTCTGCCAGTGCAAGAACCTTGAGTACGCTCCAGGAAACATCTGACATGCTGCTGCCCATAACGAGAGCAACCACTCCCACCGCTATGCATGAAATACGTCTCGGATCCATTCCGCTGCATAGTACCTGGGTAAGTATCCCGCGCGGACGCAAAAGCAGGGTGTCCAGCTGTCCGGATCTGACCATTGACGGGAAATTACCGGTCACTCCTCTTCCGAAAAACTCCGTAATATAAAAGGATACTGACATCAGGCCGAAAAAGAAGAACAGATTCCCACCGGTCCAGTGTTTTAAGTTTTCAAAGCGGTCGATCACCAGTATCACCGCCAGCATTTCTCCGCCTTCCATGACCAGCTGTGCCAATGTCTGCATGATGAATGAGGACGTATATTGGAGCTGGCTCTTTAGAAGCATTCCCATTGATCTTATATAGAGATGTAATGTATTCATGTTGAGCTCATCCTCCCTGCACTATCATTTTCTTCCTGTTGGCCCTCCAGAACCAAACTCCCAAAAGTATCAGGATAACAGCCCAGACAGCCTGTCTTAAAAATATTAACGGTGCACCGGATACCGGATATTCTCCGGTATAAAGCCTGATCGGAGCATCCAGCAGCTGTGCATACGGCAGCATAGTTATCACCTTCTGCCAGCTGTCGGGAAATAATGTTAATGGGAGCAGGTTACCCGAAAAGGTAACCATAAGAAGATTCAGCAACCCCTGCATTCCTTTCGCATCAAGAGTCCTCATGGTAAATCCCATAGTGATGTTCTCTAATGCACACATGCAGAGAAGACCTATTACAAGTGCTAAAATACAGGATAGAAGCCCTGCAAATGAAGCAGGCGGTACCATTCCCCACCCCTTAGGCAGCAAAAATGCCACTATCATCATAGGAATGCCTCTCATCAGACTTCCCATAAGCTTTTGTGCGGAAATTCTTATATAATAGAACCAGTACATATCAACGGGGCGGCACAGGTCATACGAGATATTACCTGTCTTTACCTTATCCCATAGATCCATATCGGTAGCTACCATCATACGGAAAAAGGCTTGTTGGAGCCATACATATGTCGTGACCTGCTCTATCGGTATGGTCTGGGCTTTGCTGTCAAACAATGCTCTGTACAACGCTACAAGTACTATCCCAAAGAACATCTGGCAGATGATCCCGCCCAGCATAGCACCCCTGTACTGCGTCTCCATCTTTAGTCTCATTTTGAATACGGAAATGTAAGCTCTCATAGGTCCATCTCCTTGTACATAGCGGCTATCAGGTGATCGATGTTTTCAGATTCCAAGGTCATTTCGTTGATATTACCTGCCCTTTGCAGAAGTTCCAGCATATTGGCGGTAGGTATCTCGGAAGGAGTATAGGTTATACGTATCTCCCCGTCCTTTTTGATTATCTGTGCTCCTTCAGTAAGCTCCAGTTTCGGTTCTGCGGTATTATATTTCACGGTAACCGTCCGTACAGTATCATATTTTTCTAGCAGGTCTTTCAGATTACCGTCAAACAGCTTCTGACCATGCCCCAGTACCATTACTCTTGAACAAAGCTCTGCGATGTCCTCCATGTCATGAGTTGTCAGCATGATGGTAGTACCGTGTTCTTTGTTTTCCCATTTGAGAAAATCTCTTAAGGCTAGTTTGCTCACCGCATCAAGACCGATAGTAGGCTCATCCAGGAATAACAGTTCCGGTCTGTGTAACAATGAACCGCATAGCTCCGCGCGCATCCTCTGTCCGAGACTGAGCAGTCTTAACGGGGTCCGCAACAGTTTCTCAAGCTGCAGTGCTTCTACCAGTTCATCCATCCGGTCCTTATAGTCTTTTTCGGGTATCCTGTAAATGTCTTTTAAGAGGGAATAGCTGTCCACTATAGGCACATCCCACCAGAGCTGGCTACGCTGTCCGAATACTACACCTATGTGTTTTACGTATTCCTTTCGCTCCTTCCATGGTATCCTGCCGCCAACCTTCGCCTCTCCGCTCTCCGGAGTGAGTATACCGGATAGGATTTTTACAGTTGTGGATTTTCCGGCACCGTTCGGACCGATATAACCAACCAGTTCCCCTTTTTCAACAACAAAGGAGATCCCTTGCAAAGCTTCGATGATCTCCATTTCACGGAAAAATTTACCTTTTTCACGCTTTTTGCGGACGGTAAACGTTTTCCTTAAATTATTAACTTCAATGTAGCTCATATGAATCACCCCCAATGCTCATCATAAGTAGCGTAGGAAGTCCGATTATAACATTGTGATCCATATATGTCAAGTACTTTTTTATACCGTTATAGCATGAAGTATTTCCGGTAACAGCTGCTTTTTACGGCTCATTACACCGGGCATATCATATACTCTGTCAGACAGTTTACTGTAAGGCAAATGGTTGCCTGCTTCAAAATCAGTGACAAAAAGCACACTGTGCTCACGAAGCACATCCGTGATCATAAGCACTGCCCAATCAAGATCCTGACGTTTCCTGATATCATCCAGAGCTTCAAGATATTCTGACCTGTAGTCATCCAGATCCTCAAGCGTAGTACACTCACACTGTCCGATACCGATTTTGAGATTCTTTTCACGATAGGTCTTAAAGTCTGACTCCACAGCTTCTCTCGGGATACGATTCTTAAGACCTTCCATGCATGAGAACATCTTAAGACCAAATTCTGTAAGCTCCACTCCTATCAGTGCGGCAAGTTCATTTGCAGAATTAATATCAAGCTGTGTAGTAGTAGGGCTCCTTAGTATCAGCGTATCCGAGATCATACCCGTTAAAAGCATTTTTGCGGTATCTGTATCAGGGGTTATACCCTCTTGGATATATTTCCTGTATACGATGGTACAGGTGCTGCCCACAGGCTCTGCATCTATAAATATAGGCAGCTCGGTCTTTACAGAATCAAGTCTGTGATGATCGAGGATTTCCACAATATTTGCAGTCTCTAAACCTTTTACTCCCTGTTTGGCTTCATTATGGTCGACTAGGATAACATTATTTTTCGGAGCCTTCAGGAAGCATCTTCTTGTGACAAAACCTACAAATGAATTGTCTTCCATAACCGCAAGTCCGCGCTTTTTAGAAGAAGAAAGCTTTCTTTTTGCTTCTTCAAACAATTCCGATGCAGTAACGGGCTCCTCCTCGGGGCTCATTATGTCGCGCACTTTGGGTATCTCGTTGATCTTGCCGTTTTTCAGCAATTCCTCCATGGCCCAACGGGTAATATCATCGACGCTCAGCAGGCCGAAAAACCTATTACCCTCAAAAACAGGGATAACAGAAGGATTGGTCGCCTTATAAGATGTCGCCACTGAGTTTAACGGAGCATCCGCATCAATCTTCACCCCGGAGGTAAGATATATATCCCTTACCTTAGGAAAAATGTCACGGATATACTTAGGCGGTTCAATACCCATACCTGCAAATACCTTTTTCATGCTCTCAGGTAAATGACCGCAGCGAACGGGAATGTACTGTTTTAAAGGATCTATTTTATTTTTCAGTTTAGCATATGCATATGCCGAGCATACACTGTCAAAATCAGGGTTACGGTGACCGATTATATATACTTTTTCCAAAATACTTGCCTCCTGAAACTTATAGAGTCACTATTCCGGTTTTCAATATCCGATAATCTCTCTAGTGACCACGATAATAGAATAAAACATATTGACTTGCTTTTCAAGAGGATTTTTAAATCTTGGGAACTATTCTTCGGTTGTAATGATTTCTTCTGTGTACTTGCGATCCATATCATGACGGATCTTACGATTTTCCACCGAGTCAAAAATAATCGAAAAATCATAATCCTCCGGGTATAGTTCTTCTGCCTTTACATGAAGCTTTAATCGTTTATGATTGATCCAGATCTTGCGGCCGGCTATTTGGACTCTCAGTACTCCCTTATCATTTTCCGGTTCACAGACTATACCTATTTTCTTATCGGGATATACCATAACGCTGTCGCCTATCTTAAACTGTGCGGTCAGTTTCGGAGCATTTACCGGCTTCTTATCCTTTTTGATCTTCCTGTTTTCACTTTTGGCAACGTCTTGATTACTCCTAAAACTATATGTTTTTAAAGCTTCCTTGCCGTATGCTGCCTCCACTGCTACTTTCAGCATACGCTCCGGCATCCCCAGACGGTCAGCGATGTAAAAAGCACAGCTTTCACCTGCTTCTCCTATCACCATTTTATAAGTCGGCATCAGAGTTTCACGGTCAAAAGTCATCCTGGCATTTATGATCCCTTCCTGTTTTGTAGCGTATTCCTTAATCTCAGGATAATGGGTGGTAACAAGGAAGTTTGCACCGCTTTTTCGCAGTTCTTCAAGAATAGCTGTGGCTATACCCATACCCTCAGCCGGATCTGTGCCCGAACCCAGCTCATCCATGATGACAAGACTTTCTTTGTTTACCTTCTGCAATATCTCAAGTACATTTTTAATATGCGCCGAGAAAGTTGACAGATTCTCGGAAAGATTCTGTCCGTCACCTATATCGCTCAGATAATCGGAATTCATACATATATCCGCTTCCCTGCAAGGTACGTGGAGACCGCATTGTGCCATGTAACTGTTTAACATTACCGTTTTTATTGATACTGTCTTTCCTCCGGTATTGGGTCCTGTGATGACAATCCCCCGGATTACTTTCTTTTCGGCATTCATATCCTTATTGCTTCCCATACCGGTCCCCAGTTCGAAATTGAGCGGTACATTTATTTTTCTGTCCATCAACGGATGTCTTGCTTCTTTTAGGACTATCCTTCTGTCCAGATTTATCTGCGGCTCTATACAGTCCAGATCTATGCTCAGCTTGCCCTTGGAAAATATGAAATCCAGTTTTTCAATCATACTCATATTTTCTTCCATAACAGGACATGCATCTGAAACAAGTGCGGAAAGAGTATAGAGAATCCTGTATACCTCATTTTCCTCCTCCACACGCAATAACTGCAGCTCCTCATAGTACTTCGCAAGTGCGGCAGGTTCCACAAAAACTGTATTACCTGTGGCAGACTTATCTATCACACTTCCCGGGATCCTGAATCGATATTCCTTTTTTACCGGAACACATACTCTTCCGTTTCTTAATGTGTAGAAGGTATCTGCCATGCAGTCCTTGTTGTTCCTTATGACCTGCTCTGCTTTCTGTTTTACAGCTTCCTCTGCACGTACTATCCTGGTTCTCACATCATACAAAACGTTAGATGCATGATCATCCACCGCTTCATACCTGATCTGTCTGCATATCTCCTCCCGCAACTCTTTCAATTCATCAAGGTTTTCATCATAGTATGCCAAAGGATTTTCATACTGCTTTCCTCTTGCCAGATAATCCTTTAATCGCTCTACTACCACAAGTACTTTTTCCACACGTTCCAGCTGATACGGAGTAAGACATGCACCTTTTCCGGCTTCCATCAGTATCTCCCTGATCTCAGTCACATCCTGCAGAGGAGGGTTCCCCAGGTTTTCTATCATTTTCCTGCTGTTAGTGGTATCACGAAGTTTTTTGTTCAGTTCCAATTCATCAAGGAATATAGATACATTCTCTATTTCCTCCTTAGCGGAGCCTGTAACCGCAAGCTCCGCCCATATTTCTTTTATCTTGTTAAATTCTATCTGTTGCTCTGTATTCATTTCTATAATTCTCCAAATTTTTATGTCATTGTCTTAATGTGTCCTGCGAATAACGATACCGACAAATGACAGGTATTTGCCCAGACCTTTATCAAAATATCTTTTATCTTTTATCCCATATTTATGTCCGGATTCAAACCAATCATTCCATGCTTCATCAAAGCAGTCAAGATCAAAATCCATGACCACTTCATAATCATCATTGTTGCTAAATAAATCCACCCACCACTTTCTTGAATGGAAGGTATCTAGATCGTCTCTGTTGCCTTCAAACCACTCCAGCATAATATCCGCCTGTTCTTCAGTAAGTTCTTCCTTAAGTCCGGGCATAGCGACTACCAGTACTCCATCCTTTTTTATGAAGGGAAGAATCTTTTCTTCAAAAAATCCTTTCTTAGCAGCAAAGTAATGGAATGCATCTATACTTACTATCGCATCAAAGTATTCATGTGCATAGGGCAGATCATTGGCATCAGCATGGATAGGGATGATCCGGTCATCAACATTCCACTTTTTAAAATTTTCTGCATTCTGTGTGGCTGATATCCATAGGTCTGTCGCAAAAACATTCACCTTAGCTTCCTTTGCGAGAAACATGCTGGTGATACCCATCCCGCATCCCAGATCCATAATTCGGCTGCCTTCCTTTAAAGGATATTTCTCAAGCATTTCATCAAGTAATCTTAAACTGTTAGGTCCCATTAAATAATCTTTTGTAAAAAAGTCTCTGTAATTATCACATCTCATATTAGTATTCATTTTCATCATCCTTTCAATAAAAAAACCATGATATCATAGCGCAAAGATATCATGGTCTAAAATTCATTTATTTACACAGCAACGGTCTGAAGCAATACAAAAAACATATCAAACCATTCCTGCCAAAAGCAAGGTATTTATCCATGATATTAAGCGCAATTAACAAAGCCACCAGTAAACACTGCCAACCTTAAATTAATTTACTGCAATTCTCGTGCCATGCCGAAAGCATATCAAGTCGTACATAGCTGATCATGCAATGGTTATCTTACCACGCTTAACATAAAATACCTCGTCTTTCTTTTTTATTTCATTTTCTTTATAACACAAACCCGGGGTCTTGTCAATCAGCTTTTCTTTTGTTCTCAGGTTGAACGAATTTCTCGTATCTACACTGCTCTACTACCACCTTACCAAGCAATGTTATTGCCTGTTTGGGGCAGGAGCTTATGCAACGGTAACACATCGCGCACTTATCTAATGATATCGCTTTGCCGTTTTCAACCTTTAAATTTCCCATCGGGCAATTCTTAGCACATAATCCACAGCCCGTGCATGCATCACTTATTTTAAGTTTTTTGCTGTATCCCTTTGTCTTACCGTAAAACCATAGTCTCTGGCCAAATAATCCTGCCATATGTGCTAAAAAGCTTAAGCCTTCTTGGGGATAATTCCCTTTTCTTATCTCTCCCGCTATCTTCTCAAGCCTTATATCCGCTTCCCTGATTATTCTCTGATTTTCCTCTAAAGGTTTTTTCAGCATTTTACTGTCACATACAGCATCCGGCATTTTTACCTGAAGCCCACCCATGATAACGGCTCCGTATTTTTTAAGAAGCCTTGCCGCACATCCGGTACCATCTCCCGAGAAAAGACCCATGGTAGTCATGCAGAATACTTTCTTACCCTGCCATATCTCTTTATTCTCCTGTATAAAATCCCGTACCATAAAAGGTATGTTTGAAAACTGTGTGGGATATGCAAGATAAATAATGTCATTTGTTTTTATCTTTTGTACTGCATCTTTATTATTTTCTATCGGGACCAGTTCTGCCGAACTGTCCAGCATTAAAAGAAGCTTTTCAAGACAATGTTTTGTATTTCCGGTTCCACTAAGATATATTCCTACCATTTTTACTCTCCTTTTCAATCAGAGTGTTGGTTCTCTGATTGAATCAATTCAACTCTATATTATCCCAATCTACAGAAGTCTCAACGCCCGTCATACATGCTATTGCGCTCAAGCCATGTACTGAGGACCATATTTTTAGCAAGCCAGCTTCCTGTTCCTTATAGTCTATTTTCATATTTTTTTCTGAAAGATACTTCTTATATGTATTTTTAAGCAAAAGGAACGGCGGATAATCATCAGGATACTCTTTATCCATCCTCAGATGTGCTACCAGTTTCTGGCTTGCAAACAGGAACTTAAAATAATCCGGGTTATGGCTAAAGAAGGACACATAGGTTTGTCCCATAAAGAGAATGGCCTGTTCTGAATTTTTCGCCCTCTTAATTGCTTCTTCCAGTTCTTCCATGAACCTTTCGGTCACGCTGCTTTTTATGCCCGCCAGTAATTCCTCTTTATCTTTAAAATGCGCATACGGAGCAGCATGTGATACTTCGCAGGCTGCAGCTACTTTTCTTAATGAGAGCTTATCCTCTCCCTCTTCATTGATTATCTTTACACCGGCATCTATAAGTGCCTGGCGCAGGTTTCCATGATGGTAATTATCGCTCATATTTTTTCCTTTCCGTATTTATGTTTTATTGCTCAAAACAACACATTATAATATTGAGAATTCAATTTTGATTTAACTTCTTTATTTCTTTAAGTACCTTACAGGTTTCTTCCGGGTTCTCCCACAAAGGACTGTGAGCTGCATCCGATATCTTGTAAAATCCTTTCTCCGGTGCTGAAAGCATATTGCAATATTCTTCTACAAGCTCCCACGGACAGTTATAATCATACTCTCCACTGATAAAGAATGCCGGTATTTCTAATGACGTGATGCTCTGCCTGTAGTCAAAGTTTTCCAGTTCCTTATCAATAGGCGTATTACGGTACATCTTCATGCCTCTGATATAGTTGATCTTTTCCGATACAGTATAACAGCTGCAGGTCAGAATAGGTATTACTATACCTGTAAATTCAGATTTATTTCGTATGGTACCACCACCTGCATCATGTACAAGATCCACGAAATTATACCATTCATTACATCTTATGTTTCCATCATCAAGTTTTTCGATTGAGTTCTCAAGTCTTTTCAATGCACTGCTGTCATCCCTCTCCGTAAATGCTTTCTTCATAAAGTTATACATCAGGGTATCACGCTCGTAGGAATCTGTCACAGTCTGAGCCATACCTATGTAAGCATAATAGTTTTCAGGATGCCTCTTGACCTCACGAAGTGCTATCTGTGTACCTCCGGAAAAGCCCATGATAAATATTTTCTCTTTATTAAATCTATCCTTCAGATATTCCGTAACCTGATATGTATCGTCCAGAAGATTTTCAAGTGTGATGCTGTCAACATCAGCATCACTGTCATATGCTATACCCATCCATCTGTAATCCCAATATACTACGGTATATTCATCCTCAAGACGCATATCCTCGTACTTATCAGTAAATACATAGTCATCCGTGCCGGGACCACTGGATACAAGCAACAGTACCGGGTTATCCGTATTTTTACTGTTGATGAAAAATCCGTTCGGTGCACCGTTTATATCCATTACAAACTTTTCAGACAGACTGTTGGGTTCCGTATATGTCCTGATCTTTCCGGAACTTATAATGAACCACACAATAACCATAACGATTATTACTGCTAACAATCCCAAAAGAATCCATTTGATCATCTTTTTTATTTTCCTTTTCACTACGCTCTCCTACATTATTTGCTTAAACTTACATTCAGTTCCATTTCAATCTTTACGCTGTCAACATTATAAACACATATCTTTACATTGTCAAGATGTTTTTTCAAAAATGTCACAAAATACTACTTGACGGAAATTATTTAAGATGTTATATTGCTATTGTTCACGTAACGAAAATATCAGATTCAATTCTTAAAGGAGGTAATTGACATGAAGGGCACAAATACAGTGAGCAAACTTAATATCAATAAATTACCTCGGGAATTGGATTTTTGACAATAATATTTTAATCGAATATCCATTTTTATTTCCGTGGCAGTTTGTCACGGTATTTTTTTGCCCAGATAGTAACTATTCACAGCCAATCTGCAAGAATGTCTACCGCAAGTTTACTTGCAGGGAGACATATTTGCAGATTTGGCTATGAAGGCTGGACAAGAGGCACGAGTAAACATAAGCCGCGCAAGCGGCGGCTTACGGCGAAGCCGGAAGGTTTATGAGTGCCCATTGTCCAGACTGTGAATAGTGCGTACTTCGTTAAAAAACATTTATTTTTTAAAACGAAAGGTTAAAAGGGTGAAAGAATAATGACACGACTTAAAAGCTTATTAATGAGCATGGAAAACAAAACCAAAAACTGGCGTGAAATGTATGAGGGATTGATTTTTATTCCCGCGTGTACTCCGGGTAATCCAACCGAGTTTCCCGTTACGGGAAGTGACCCGACATACTGGTCCGATAGGGATATATCATTCACTGTCGAAACCACAAACAGGATGGCTTTTGACAGACCGACAATTCTTTGCCAGATCCCGGCTGAAATGCTGGGAATTACCGATTACAGTACAGCTGTTGCGGATGACTGTTATCGTCAGTTTATACCGTATTTGGAGGATCTGAATTCGGAGCTTTACAACCGCAACAAGCCCCCGGAAGAGACCGGATATTATTATATGGCTCATCCCACTGGAGAAATACTTGTTAGAAATACTGCATATTTTACTATGAGACCCAGAAAGGACTACAAAAATCTCGGAGGTTATAAAATAATTAACTATCCGGATGAAGAACTTGGAGCTCCCCAGATGTGCCTTTCCATGAGGTTTCAGGTACAGTTAAAGCCGAATGATAAGAAAAAGGCTGTGCAGCTATTGGTTGGGAATCTGCCAAATATTGCCGCTTTATTCATCAAGTATTTTGACCATGAACGAAGCATCAAAGTTGGTGCACTCTATGAAAAGCAAAAATATTTAAGAAACTGGTTAAGAGATAGTGATTACTGCGCTTTCCTGGCTAATGGCAGCATATTACCGAGAGATTCCAAAACAGGCGGAGCTATGGAAGGGGCTATACCATTTATAGCACCAGCCGAAGAAGAAATTGAAGTATGTGGGATAAAAGGCCTTGGTATCAAAAAAGGTGTAACCGTTATCACAGGTGGTGGATATTCCGGCAAATCAACCGTGCTTGACACTATCTCTGCAGGTATCTATGACCATATATTTGGTGACGGCAGAGAACTCTGTATTACAGATATTTCAGCCATGACTATTTCGGCAGAGGATGGAAGAAGTGTTAAAAACCTTGATATATCTCCGTTTATCTCCTGGCTGCCGGGTGGTGATACCGAGCATTTTTCAACCGACCATGCATCTGGTTCTACTTCTCAGGCTGCGAATATCCTTGAGGCTATGGATGCAGGTGCAAAGCTTTTGCTCATCGATGAAGACAAAAGTGCTACCAACTTTATGATAAGGGATGCATTGATGAAGGAACTTATCCGCAGGGAGCCGATCACTCCGTTTACGGAAAGAGTAAATGAACTTCATGAATCCTGTGCTGTTTCCACAATACTTGTAATAGGTGGCAGTGGCGAATATCTGGCTATAGCGGATAATGTTTATCTGATGGATGAATATCTGATATCCAATGTTACAGAAAAAGCCAGAGAGATATATAGGAAAAATACGGTTATATCCGAAGAAACCAAAAAATATAGCGACGAACAACAAAATGCGAATAGTTCGTCAGTACCCAAGGTCAAGGATTGGTACCAGCACCGTATCATTTCAACAGACGGATTTTCTCCCTACCCAAAACAGTTTGGTAGAGAAAAACTGGAAGTACCTGATATCGGTTTTATCATTATCGGAGAAGAAAAGATCAATGCAAATTTAGTGCATGACATTGTCTGCAATGAACAAAGGACTGCAATAGGTTTTATGCTTAGGCTTCTTGAAACCAGAGAAGGTGGAGGACTGTTCTCCGAACCGGAACATGAAACCGTGGATATCATTCAAAAAACCGATGAACTGTATCGGGAGATTGAAGAAAAGGATATTGACATGGTTTATTCCGGTAACTTCCCCGACTGCGACAGATTCCTGGCATATCCCAGGAAGGTCGACTTCATGGCTGTTGTAAACAGGATGCGGCATGTGAATTTTTTAAATCACAGTTGATTAAACGATTTTAGTATTTTATGGAAAAGCCCGAGTCTTCTTAAACTCGGGCCTTTTTGAAAATTTTAAAACCATATATTTATTTTCAACATGTTATCCTTATAATCCGCTGCAATATTGCCGTTCATGCGTTCCACCAAGTTTTTGGCTATAGAAAGCCCAAGCCCGGTAGAATTTGACGAGGTTTTCACGGTAAAAAACCTGTCAAATAACTGTTCAGTTTTTACAGATGAAAGTGCTTTGGTAGTATTTTCAAAAACCATCTCACCTGTAGGCAGGAGTTTTATTTTAAGATCTCCATCACTGTATTTCACGGCATTGTTTAAGAGATTAGCAAAAATCCTGGACAATGCCTGCTTATTTAATCTTCTGTATATTTTTTCGCTACAAATATTAATTTCCGGTACAATATTTTTTTCTGTCAGAGCCGGATAAAAACTACTGATGCTCTCTTCTAATACCTGATTTACAAATACATCTTCAAGTTCAAGCTCTTTATCGTCAGAAACCACCATGGAGTATTGAAACAATTCCTCAGTCAGCTGCTTCATTATTTCGGTACGTTCCCTGATAATTGAAATATATTTTGATTTTTTCTCAGGATCATCAGTATTTTCTATCATATCAAGATACCCATATATAGCCGTAAGAGGTGTACGGATATCGTGAGCCATATTTGTTATAGCATTTTTTAATTCGGAATTTCCAAGGTTATACTGCAGATATTGCTTTCTTAATTCAATCAGCTGTTTATTTATGCTGTCCGTCAACTCACGCATGTCCTTATCCCTGCCCGATATACGGATACCGGTATTCGTATCCTTATTTATTACCTCTTCAAAGGACACAGTTATCTCTCTGGCGGTTTTCTTTAAAAGATAAAGCTTAACCGCCAGGAAGATAATTATTATTAACAAACAGGCTATTACTGCGTATAACATAAAAACTCCACTTCAAAATTTTTATTTCAGGTCCTTCCTATCGAATAGCAGCTTGGCAATTGCTATTATAACTACTCCAAAAGTTAATGAACAAGCAATTGTGAACCAAGGTTCATCAAATCCGACTATCAAAGCTTTGTCATCAAGAGTTAGATAACTTAATGCAAAGCATCGATTTATTATCTTGACAATTATACTGTCCGGATACTTTTCATACAATAATATACCGGGTACAGCCAAAGCTTCATATAAAACATAGAAAATTATAAATGCTTTTGTATCAGGAAGAATTATTGTTATCAATATGGAAAGCGCAAGGGAATTGCCGAAGAACATAACCGTTATAACAAGCATGTTCATCAGTATTTCTCCAAAATCGCATACTGACATATCGTACCCTATAATTATGCCCGACAGTAGAAACACTCCAAAGAACACTATGATGGCTATCAGCATCTCTAAAGAATACACTATAACCCACGAAGCGAATATATCGCTCCTTTTATGCCCCATTATCAGCTTGTTTCGTATTTCTCCCGATGTAAATTCAGCAGAAATTAACACCAAAGCCAAACCACCGATAAAATTACCCACGAACAAGCATAAAAACATAGTTAAGGTTACTGACGGGGCAAGCAAAGGTGCACCGGGTTCACTTAAATACGCTTCTAAATTAGTCACTGCCGGAAGGAAAATACATAAGAGTATCATTCCATAAAAAAGCTTAGACCTAAATAATACCGATAAATCCGCACGTAGGAGTTTACTCATTGCTGCCACCTCCTACCAAAGAAATAAAGAATCCTTCCAAGGTTTCTTCCTGCTCTGAACACGAATTCAGCTTACAGCCTTCTTTGTCCAAAGCCGTTACAAGCTCACTGATACCGGGTCTCGCATAGATGTTTGCATCATTATCACTCAGGATCTTATATTCCAAACTCATTTTATCAAGAACTCTTGCAAGTGCAGCCGTACTTGATACATTTACCTTCAGGCTCTTATGGCAGGCATCTTCAATCTCATCGGCGCTCATTTCCCTGACCATTTTCCCGCTGTCAATAAAACCATAGTATGTAGCAAGTTTTGCCAATTCATCAAGGATATGTGAAGAAATAAGAAACGTAATGCCTTTTTCCCTGTTGAGTTTCAGAATAAGCTCACGCATTTCGATAATACCCTGGGGATCAAGCCCGTTTATCGGTTCATCAAGCATCAAAAAATCCTGGTTACCGCATAATGCTACTGCTATTCCCAGTCTCTGTCTCATACCCAATGAGAAATTCTTAGTTTTTTTATTTTGAGTATTTTCCAGCCCTACAAGACTCAGCAGTTCTGAAATTCCATCATAATTTGGCATACCCAGAAGCTTATACTGATGTTCAAGATTTTCCCTTGCTGTCATTTCAGGGAAAAGTGACGGTGCCTCAACTATAGCACCCATCCGGTTGCGTGCTTTTAAGATACCGGCATCATTAGAATTTGTACCAAAAAGCTCGAACTCTCCGCTTGTAGAAAACTGAAGGCCGCAGATTATGCGGAAAAGCGTGGTCTTACCGGCTCCGTTTCTACCCACAAACCCATAGATCGAACCTTTGGGAACATTCATCGAAAGACCCTTCAAGGCTTCAAATTTTTTGTACTTTTTGGTTAATGCATTTGTACGTAATACATATTCCATTTCAATAAATTCCTCCTGTCATTTCACACATACCGGATTACATTTGTATTATCTCATATGAAAAGAATAATAATATGATATATGCGTTAACAACAGTCTATACCAAATAAGTTAAGAAACCGGTTAAGAGAAAAGTTAAGATTCGGTTAAGATTTTGATGTGATCATAAAGCCTATGCCCCAGACAGCTTTTATAAGTTCTTTTCCGGTTGCTTCTTTTAACTTTTTCCTTAAGTTGTGTATATGTATTTTCAGAGAGTCCTCAGTGCAATCCGGTGTATCTATACTGATATTATCAAGAATCGTCAGTTTAGCAACCACCTGTTCAGGATTCTGCATCAATAACTTCAAGATTGCAAATTCCGTACGGGTTATTTTACATTCAGATTTATCGGATACGTCAGGATTTTCTATATATAGGATATGCGTATCCATATTTAATGTCAGTGCCCCAAATGTTAATACTCTCTGCTCTGATGCAGTTGTAGTCTTATTTGCATTTCTCAATTGTACCGTTATTCTGGCCAATAACTCCTGCATATTAAACGGTTTCGTGATATAGTCTGCTGCTCCGTTTAATAACAGACCCACCTTATCATTTATATCTGCCTTTGCACTGACTACTATCACCGGAATATCCTTTATTTTTGGCAAAAGCTCCTCGCCGCTTAATCCCGGTATCATCAAGTCCAACAATACCAGGTCGGGGCGGCCTTTTTCCAATACCATTAAGGCTTCGGTCCCGGAATATGCTTTTACTACTTCATATCCTTGGGTCCCAAGCGCCTCAGACAGCATATCGTTTATATGAACATCATCATCTACAATCAGTATCTTAGCCATATTTAAAACCTCTCAGGCATACTATTTCACTTACCGCACTATACCAAGTATAACAAATATCATAATTCGAGTCAAACTGATTGTCCGATTCAAATTATAAGAATAGTTCTAAATCGGACATAAAAATACATTGAATTAAATTTTATACAGTGCTACAATTCGGCTTGTATTAATCATGTTTTGTGATTGAAGTCTTTATACAGGAAGAAGGAGCTCTTATGAGCATTTCAATAATACTCCAGCAGATGGGTGTCATCTGCATTCTGGTCGTAATAGGAATTTATCTATATCAAAAAAAGGTCATTGATAACAGTACCTCACAAAAACTGTCAACTATAGTAGTGGATGTATGTAACCCTGCTTTGATTCTCGGTTCCATACTTTCCGGGCACATGACAGCCACACATAATGATCTTTTGATAGCCATAGCTTTAGGTGCTGCTTTTTATGTGATCCTTGTTATACTCGGTTTTGTTATCCCCAGGATACTTAAATCGGAGCCCTACAACAGGAAATTTTATAACCTCATAACAGTATATACCAATACAGGTTTTTTAGGTCTTCCGATTGCCAAGGCAATCCTGCCTGCAAACGCTATCCTTTATGTTATAGTTATAAATATTTTCTATAGTTTGTTTTTCTATACACATGGAATGGCGATATTGCATTCCGGAGTTAACCCAAATAATAGTGATATTTCTCAGACTAATCGGTCAGCCGATGCCGAACCTAAAGGACACAAGCATCCATTTCTTGCCATATTCAACATAGGTACGATGATGGCCATACTCAGTCTTTTTGTATTCTGGTTTGAGATTACCTTCCCGCCCATCATTTCAAATACTATTGAATATGTTGGCAATGCTACCGTATTTATGTCCATGACTCTGCTCGGTGTGTCCATAGCCAGATCTAATTTCTTTAAGTCATTTAAAAATATCAGGATATGGCTATATATTGTAATACGTATGATAATTGTTCCGATCATTTTTGTTGTGATAATGTATTTTACCGGTTTTAATACCGAAGCTACTCTTGCAGTATGCCTTATGGCTGCAGTCCCTGCCGGAAGCCTGCCACTGATCACGGCAGAAAAAATGGGACTTGATACGGAGATACTGTCGAGCTCCATAGCCATGACCACATTTATGTCCATATTTACAATTACTGCAATTATGTCCATTGTTTCAATATTGCTATAATATTGCCACAGAAAGATTACTATGAATAAAATAAAAGAAACCTTTAACTGGAAAGAATTCATAAAACAGATATGCGTAATAGCTATCCCGGTAGCATTGCAAAACCTGCTTACAACTACCGGATCAATGGTAGATACCATGATGATATCCTCCCTGGGACAAAATGAACTGGGAGCGGTAGGCTTATGCGCTCAGTTTTCATCACTTATGTTTTCAGGATACTGGGGCTTTGTCGGTGGCGGAATGCTTTTTATTTCACAGTTTTGGGGAGCAAAAGATAACGACGGAGTAAACCGTGCCTATGGTCTGACACTCACATGCATGATGATAGTTGCTACGATTTTCTGTGGAATGGCAGTCCTGTTCCCGGAAAGTGTAATGCAGCTATACACCGACAAGGCAGATATCCAGGCAATCGGTGTTGAATATTTACGCATTGTCGGTTTCTCATATATATTAATGGTATTCTCCATGGCCATGGCAGTCCTTCTTCGGTGTACTGAAAGAGTGCGTATACCTCTTTACGGCTCCATCGTATCTGTGGCTATGAATATTTTCTTTAACTGGGTTCTGATTTTCGGAAATCTGGGTTTTCCCCAGATGGGTGTAAAGGGTGCCGCTCTTGCTACTCTTTTAGCTCAATGCTTCAATATCGCAGTTATCATAATCTTGGCAAAAAAGAACCGCCATCCCTTCCTTTTTGCTTTTAAAGCTCATTTTTCAGGACGAAAGGGACTCACCTCTGAATACTTTAAAAAGTGCTTTCCTATCATAATGAACGAAGTCCTTATCGGCGTCGGAAATATGATGATAAATATTGTAATGGGAAGACAGACGAATGATGCGATCGCAGCGCTTGCACTGTTCAGAACGATAGAAGGTCTCATCATAGGTTTCTTTGCCGGCTTTTCTAATGCTTCTTCCATCCTTGTAGGAAAAGAAGTCGGAGCCGGAAATCTTGAAACAGCATATAAACGAGCCTGGAGGATAGTTTATCTCTGTCAAGGCTTCATCGCAACAGTCGGAGTTCTTTTGATACTGTTGCATTCACCGATCCTTACTCTTGCAAATCTTGAAGGTGAGAGCTTCACAATAGGGACACAGTTCATTGTCATTTTTGCAATTTTTGCAATAATAAGGATGGGGAACTGGACACAGAATGATACCTTTAGGTCAGCAGGAGAGGCAGTCTATGGCACGGTTCTTGAAATAGCCTTTATGTGGCTGATGGTGGTTCCGGCGGTATGGATTTCCGGAATGGTCATAGGTGCTCCCACTTTTGTAGTTTTTATTTGCTGTTATATAGATGAACCAATAAGATATGTACTTATGCAGATACACCTTCACAACGGGAAATGGGTAAAACCCGTAACTCCCGAAGGAAGGGCTGCTTTAAAAGAATTTCGAGAAAAAAGAATGAGGTAGATTTCATTTATTTAGCTTCGCAATTGATGTTAAAATCGGTATTCCTACCGGACAAACAGTCATACATGAGAGTGATTTTGAACAGGTGCTTCCAAAATGCTCTCCGTATGACTTTTTTATTTCTTTTGACTTTTCGTGGTTTCTGGCAGATACCAGATAGCAGTCATTTGCAAATGCTGCTCCGAAAAATGTTTTTCCGTTTACGTAATTAGGACAGACTTCCAGACATAAGCCGCATTTCAGACATTTGGCAGCAAGATACTGGTGCTCATGGTCAGTATCTTTAGGAGTTTTGTATTCTCCGATAAACATATTTGTAGCCTTAAGGTTATCCTGTATTGAGGATCTGTCCACCAGCAGGTCATGGATCACCGGAAATTTCTGCAGAGGTCGAATAGTGATCTCTTTTCCTTTTAAGGCCTTTAAAAATGTCTCACATGCAAGTGCCGGAACATTATTTATAACCATGGCGCAGGCTCCGCATATACCTTGCAGGCAGGAGCATTCCCATCCTATCCTCGTGGTCTTTTTCCCATCGGAAGTTATAATATCATCATTGTAATTTATATGGTCCAGAAGAGCCGCTACCGAGATATCCATAGTTCCGTCATAGTCAAACGTTTCCCAATACGGTTCGGAATTAGGAAACTGCTGACGCAAGATTTTTACTGTCATTTTCAACTTCCCCCAACATTAGTCAATATCACCTCGAAAAAGCATTCAGCGTTTCCTCGGTAATGTCATTCTGAGCAAAGCGAAGAATCTTAAATCCTTAATGTTTAAAGATCCTTCGCTATCGCTCAGGATGACAATATTGTTGACATATATATTAGTTCTCATAAACTCTCTCAGTATCCAAAAATATTTTATAGTTTCCATCATTATATGAGATAAGTGAAGCGCATGATAGATTATCATCAGTATCCTGATAATCACTGCGATAATGTGCTCCCCTACTCTCCTTACGTTCTTTAGCCAAAGTCAAAGTGGCTCTTGCAATAGTGAGAAGCCCCTTTAAGCTGTAATTAAAGTACGGAAGGACACTGCTGTCATATTTTATCTGATCGACCACTGACAGATCATAATCTATGTCTTCAATTCCTTCAGTCAGAGTTTTTTCATCTCTGACTATCCCCAGTTTTTTCTGCATAGTCTCAGCCAGCATGTCACGGATGTACATTGACGGGAACGGACTGGATGACTCGAGCCTGCTGTATAAATCTTTCTTTTCTTCTTCAATAACACCTGTAAAATCAGGATGTTTTTCAATACCGTCCTGTCCCGATATCGAATCAGCGGCAACATTTCCGCTATATATGGCAGCCAGCAGAGAATTTCCTCCCAGACGGTTTGCTCCGTGATACATCGAGGCACATTCACCTATTGCATACAGGTTTTGAATATTTGTTTCATGATTCAGGTGTACTGCAAGACCACCCATAAAGAAGTGCACCGACGGTGAAACCGGTATTGGTTCTTGGGTTATATCTATATTTCTATACTTTTTGCATAAATCTCGTATCTCAGGAAGGCGTTTATCAATTATGGATTTCTCAAGGAATGAAACATCTAAGAACACTTCTTTCCCGGTAGCCTGAATATCCCGTGAAACGATATCTCTCGTCATCAGGTTACCGTTAGGGCCGTACTTATCTTCCATGAAATATACGCGACTATCTTCTCCTAAAGCACTTAGATTTAATCCTGCCTTACCCACTGTCACGTCTGATGCCACACTTGATGTCTTACCCGACGCCATATCATTAGTATTATGTGTGTTCAAGCCCATACCGGATTTCGGCTCACAGTAAAATAATCTTCCACCTTCACCACGGGCCGCTTCCGAAATAAGCATACGTTTCTGTGATGTTTCAAGTGTAGTAGGATGGTATTGGATAAACTCTAAGTTTTTAAGCACAGCTCCCTGCATAAAAAGTTTTCCTGCAGTATATCCATCGCACTGGGTTGATCCTGTTGTCTTTCCAAACAAGGCATTCTGCCCGCCCGTAGCTATTACAGTAGCATCGGCATAAACTGCTTCCAGACTATAGGTATGCTCGTCAAAAAAAACTGCACCATAGCACTTTCCATCCTTGATAAGTGCAGAATGAAAACAGCTGCCCAACCTGCGTGTGATAATCCCTGATGCTTCAAATCTACGTATCTCCATTACCAGTGCAGACACTATCTGCTTCCCGGTAGATGAACCGCAATAATATGTACGTTTATGAGACTGTCCGCCAAAAGCTCTTCGCATAGGCTGTCCGTTTTCATCTATCGAAAAGACTGTACCTATGCTTTCAAGATAATTTATTATCCCGCCTGCATTCTCGCACAGACCTGTTACAGCCTGTTTTCCGTTTATATAGCAGCCTCCCTTTAAAGTATCTTCTATATGGCTTTCAATAGAATCGCCCCGTTCATGTTCAGTTCTTACAGCATTGATACCGCCTGCTGCCATCACGGACTGAGA
>JAEEGJ010009605.1_pt1 | contig 25754 bp, 16 predicted proteins | sample 8958761 | NCBI WGS metagenome assembly JAEEGJ01 (sample SAMN16246546, study PRJNA631951) | gut metagenome | biome: gut microbiome; feature: rumen; material: RS-attached | host: Bos | place: Iran: Karaj | collected 2018-10 | reverse complement strand
TAAAGAATTAATGAAATAAAAAAACAGGGGTCCCTGAGCTTGTCGAAGGGGCCCCTGTTTTATTGTCATTGTCGGGCTTGACCCGACAATCTCTTTTTACACATGACAAATACGACGTTCGCATTCCTTATAAATAGCACTTGTCTTTTCAACAACATCCGCAGGAATCTCTTTAATATTAGGGTCGCCGGCAAGGTTGTGATCCTTGAGCCAGTCGCGTACAAACTGTTTGTCGTAGCTTGCAGGACTTCCGCCAACTTGGTATTTAGATGCATCCCAGAAGCGTGAGCTGTCCGGAGTAAGAACTTCGTCGGCAAGAACAAGGTCGCCGTTTTCATCAAGACCAAATTCAAACTTTGTATCGGCAATGATAATTCCGTTTGCCTTAGCGTGCTCGTAGCACTTCTTGTAAATTGCAAGAGCAGCCTGTTCAATCTTAGTTCCAAGTTCTTCGCCAAGATCGTCTTTCATGTACTGGAGTGTTACATTTATATCGTGGCCTTCTGCTGCTTTTGTAGAAGGAGTTACGATAGGTTCAGCAAGCTTTTCGGCCTGCTTGTATTCTTTATCAAACTTGTGGCCAAGGAACGGTTCACCACGCTTGTAAGCTTCGTACATAGAACCAAACATATAGCCGCGGACAATTACTTCGTAAGGAATCATCTTGAGCTTCTTTACAAGAATTGTGCGTCCTTCAAATTCCGGTTTCTGGAACTCGGCAGGCATATCCTTAAGGTCGCTCGAAATCATGTGGTTTTTAACAATGTCTTTTGTATAATCAAACCAGAAGTTAGCCAGTGCATTGAGCACCTTTCCCTTATCTGTAATCATGGTTGGCAGAATAACATCAAACGCAGAGATTCTGTCTGTTGTAACAATTACCATGCGTCCATCTTCCAGGTCGTAAACTTCGCGAACCTTTCCGGAAATAATTTTTTTCATCTATATGCTCCCTACGTCATTGCGAGGAATGAAATGACGAAGCAATCTACGACTTCGGTTTGCAATGACATTTGCTGTAAATTATAACGATTTTGCATAAGGTTGTCACGGTCAAGTTTTTTCCCAATTTCTTCTAACCCGTGGTACAATATAATTATGAGCGACAAACTTTCAAGAAAATTTTATGCTTCGCTGACCATTTTTAGCTTGATTGGGCAGATTGCGTGGGTCATTGAAAACATGTATTTCAATGTGTTTATTTACAAGATGTTCCGTGCCAGTGCTGCGCAGATTTCTGTAATGGTTGCGGCCAGTGCAGTTACGGCGGCTGTGACTACGCTTTTGATTGGCGCGCTTAGCGATAAGGTTGGGCGGCGTAAGGTTTTCCTTTGTGCGGGATATGCCTTCTGGGGTGTTTCCATTTTGAGCTTTGGGCTTATTAAAATGGATGTACTTACAAAAATGACCGGCAGTGTTGTTGCAGCTGCGACCCTTGGCTGTAATATCGTAATCATTCTTGACTGTGTAATGACATTCTTTGGTTCTTCTGCAAATGATGCGTGTTTTAATGCCTGGCTTACCGATATGGGCGACGAAACCAACCGCGGAAAAATCGAAGGTATTAATGCAATGATGCCGCTGCTTGCGGTGCTTGTTGTGTTTGGAAGCTTTATGTCGTTTGATCTGGACAAGGCAGAATCGTGGACGGGTATTTTCTTTATAATTGGTGGAGTTGTAATTGTTGTCGGCGGCCTTGGATTTTTCCTGATTGATGACAGTAAGTCGCGCGAGCTCCTCAAAAATGCACACGAGGAAAATTCTCACTACTTTAAAAATATTTTCTACAGCTTTAAGCCATCGGTAATTAAACAGAATTATATGCTTTATGTAATTCTTGCAGCGTTTGCGGTATTTAATATTTCGATTCAGATTTTTATGCCGTATCTGATTTTGTATTATGAACAGAGCCTTAAGCTTACTAATTACGTGCTTATTATGGCGCCAGCAATTATTGCAGCTGCAATTGTTACGCTTTTTTATGGCCGCGTTTACGACAAGTTTGGTTTTGAAAAATCTGTAATTCCTGTTGTTGCTACTCTAATGATGGGCTACGTTTTCCTGTACTTCTTTACAAACATTGTACTTGTATTTATAGGCTCGCTTTTGATGCTTTCGGGATTCCTTTCGGGCATGGCGGTTTTTGGTGCAATGGTGCGCGACAACACTCCGCAGAATAAAACCGGAATGTTCCAGGGCGTCAGAATTATTGCCCAGGTTTTGATTCCCGGAGTTATTGGTCCTGCCATCGGTGCTGCCGTTTTGAAAAATGCAGATAAGATTTCTAATGGCGACGGAACCGAATCTTTTATTCCTAATCACAATATTTATCTTGCAGCATTTATTGCAGGGCTGTTTATTTTCCTTGCTGTCTGGGGTGTTTCGTGTCTAAAAAAGAAGAATTCAACAAATTAAAAGTCAGGGCAGAATACGGCGGTGTTGCGGGGGAGGTACCTTTTGCAAAGTATCCGCGTCCGCAGCTCAAGCGTGATTCGTTTTTTAATTTGAACGGTAAGTGGGATTGCGGGGTGGTTGTGCCTTTTCCGCTGACCCCGGGGTCCCTGAGCCTGTCGAAGGGCCCTGAAGAAGGCGCTTATTCATATTTCACCACTTTTTCTCTCCCCGATAATTTTATCAAAGACCGCGTGCTCTTAAATTTTGGCGCTGTAGACCAGATTGCAACAGTTTTTATTGACGGGCAAAAAGTTGGTGAACACGAAGGCGGCTACACTCCGTTCAGCTTTGATATAACCGAGTTTCTTTCGGCAGACAATCCACATAAAATCCAGGTTGATGTTGTGGACATGCTGGATCACAAATACCCGTATGGCAAACAGAAAAAAAATCGTGGAGGAATGTGGTATACTCCGGTTTGTGGAATCTGGCAGACTGTATGGATCGAAAGTGTACCTGCCAGCTATATAAGGGGACTCAAAATCACTCCGGACCTGCAGGGCATTCAGCTCAAAATTGACGGCGACGACGACACATACGAAATCCAAATCAAACCGCGAGAAAACGGACAGGGCAGTAAACAAATCCTTACCACCCGCGAAAAATCCCTCTACATCAAAATAGAAAATCCAAAGCTCTGGTCTCCCGAAGAACCAAACCTTTATGATATAACAGTAAAAGGCTCGCAGGACACCGTTCAAAGTTATTTTGGTCTCCGCACACTGGGAATCGCACCGGACTCCGACGGCTACCAACGCCTTCTGCTCAACGGCAAACCATATTTTTTTAACGGTGTTCTTGATCAGGGCTACTGGCCAGAAAACATATTTTTACCAAATTCAGAGCTCGGTTGGGAAAGCGACATTCTTGCAATGAAAAAGCTTGGCTTTAACACCCTGCGAAAGCACATAAAAATTGAACCCGCAAATTTTTACGAAGCCTGTGACCGGCTTGGAATGATTGTCTTTCAGGATTTTGTAAACAATTCTGATTATTCATTTTTGCACGATACAGTTTTGCCGACAGTTTTCCCGCGCCTTTGCGACAAAGGTTTTTTCAAAGACAAAAATTATCACAAGTCCCCGGAAACCCGACGCATTTTTAAAGAAACTGCAGCCGCCACAATACAAGCTCTCTACAACTTTCCGTGTATCTGCTACTACACAATTTTCAACGAAGGCTGGGGTCAGTTCTGCGCCGATGAGCTTTACGACTTTGTAAAAGCGCTGGATTCTACAAGAATAATCGACTCAACATCCGGCTGGTTCAAGCAGAAAAAATCAGACGTCCACAGCGACCACGTCTACTTCCGCAAAATCAAAATCAAGCGCGCAGACAAACCAATTGTAATTTCGGAATTTGGAGGTTATTCATTCAAGCTGGAGCCGGACCACTACTTTAATAAAAATCAAAACTACGGCTACAAAACCTTTCATTCTCAAGTGGAACTGGAGCAAGCCATCCAAAACCTGTACGACACCCAGATAACCCCATACATCAAAAAAGGTCTGTGCGCTGCCATCTACACCCAGCTTAGCGATGTAGAAGATGAAACCAACGGCTTTTTAACCTACGACCGTGTGCCAAAAACCAATTCCAGTTTTAAGGTTTCCGTGGTATACTAGTTTTATGGCTTACGACAAAAACTTATGTGCTCCAGTACCTCCTATGGGCTGGAACAGTTATGATTATTATAACACTATGGTAAACGAGCAGCAGGTTCGACACAACGCCGAATATATGGCTGCACATCTTAAGCAGCATGGCTGGGAATATGTAGTTATAGACATTCAGTGGTCAGATCCTTTTGCAGGAGACGACAACGGTAACCGTACCCAATACATTCCGTTCAGTCATTTTTGCATTGATGAATATTCAAGGCAGATACCTGCAGAAAACAGATTTCCAAGCAGTAAAGATGGTGCCGGATTTAAACCTCTTGCAGATTATATTCACTCACTTGGACTTAAGTTTGGTATTCATATTATGCGCGGTATTCCACGTATTGCTGCTCATAATCACACGCCGATAAAAACACATGACGGTACGTTAGTTACTGCTAACATGATAGCCAGCGCTTATTCTACCTGTGCCTGGAATCCGGATATGTATGGTGTAGATGCAATCAAGCCTTATGCTCAGGATTACTACGATTCAATTTTTGAACTGTATGCCGAGTGGGGTGTAGACTTTGTAAAAGTAGACGACATCTGCCGTCATGTAAAAGAACCTTTCTACGAAAAAGAAATGATTCTGATGGCCCGTGCAATTGAACGCTGTGGACGCCCGATTGTTTTGAGTTTGAGCCCGGGACCTGCAAATATTGAAAAGGCTCATCAGTACGAACGCTTTGCAAACATGTGGCGAATTACTGATGACTTTTGGGATGACTGGAAGCTTTTAAAAGCAATGTTTGAACGTTGCGAAGTCTGGCAGCGTCATACCGGAGAAGGCAACTGGCCTGATTGCGATATGATTCCGCTAAATGTACTTGGCTGGGGCTGGGGTACCGGCAAGGATAAAAAACGCGGCTGGAAAAGTAAGTTTACAAAAGACGAAGCGCGCACCATGATTACGCTCTGGAGCATCTTCCGTTCTCCGCTCATGCTTGGAACAGATCTTCCTCAGCTGGATGACTATAGCCTTAGCCTCATTACCAACGACGAGATTCTTGCAATGAACAAAAATCCGTACCAGGCGTTTATGAGCAGCGACAGCTCCAGAGACAATGTTATTATCTGGACCAACGACTGTACCGATGACCTTGAATATTATGAATGCTATTTTAATGTAAGCGAAGAGCCACAGACTATAAAGCTAAATATTACCATAGGCAAGGATGACAATATCCGTGACCTTTGGGAACACAAAGACCTTGGAGCGTCAACAACCTTTGAGCTTGCTCCACATGCTTGCCGCGCATTCAAAATTAGGGTAACAAAGTGAAAAAAATAATACTACTTTTGGGGATAATTCTTATGATAAGTTCATGTGACAACAAAGAAAAAAAAGCTGGCAGAGAAGAAAGCCTTCGTCATTTTACAACACTGCAAAAACAGATTGCAGAAAAAGCAGTAAAAATGCCTTTGGATAATAATCCTGCTGTTTTGCATAAATTTAATGCAGACCCTGCGGTTCTTGTTTATGACGATACAGTTTACATTTATTGTACAGGCGACAGTCAGCAGGCAGAGTTTAGTCTTGGCAATGCAGACAACAGCTATGACAAAATCAATACGCTCAATGTTTTTAGTTCTAAGGACCTGGTAAACTGGACAGACTGCGGAATTATCAAGGTGGCCGGTGCTTCGGGTGCAGCAAAATGGGCACGCAATTCGTGGGCACCTGCAATCTGTACAAAAAAGATAAACGGCAAGGATAAGTTCTTCCTGTATTTTGCAGACAGCGCAAATGGAATTGGAGTTCTTTCTGCAGACTCGCCGCTTGGACCTTTTGAAGACCCTATCGGTAAGGCTCTTGTATCCCGCGGTATGCCTAACATCGACGGAGTTTACTGGCTTTTTGATCCTGCTGTTATTGTTGATGATGATGGAACCGGCTACATTTATTTTGGTGGCGGACATCAGGCAGAATTTATTCATCCAAAATCTGCGCGCTGTGCAAAGCTTGGTGAAGATATGATTAGCCTTGCCTGCGACCCTGTAGAAATTGATGCTCCGTTCCTTTTTGAAGATTCGGGCATAAATAAGATTGGTGACACTTACTATTATTCTTACTGTACAAACTGGCAGAGTCGCGATGGAGTACAGGCTGATCCTATGCTTCCTATTGCGGTAATTGCCTATATGACAAGCAAGAACCCTCTGGGACCTTTTGAATATGCAGGCTACACTCTCGAAAATCCTGGTACATATTTTGGAGCCTGGGGAAACAACCATCACTGGATTTTTGAATTCCGCGGAAAGCATTATATTGCGTACCATGCACAGGTTGTTGAAAAAACAATTGGCTTTACCAAAGGCGGTTACCGTAATCTTATGATTACAGATTTTGCTATAAATGAAGATGGCAGCTGGCCAATCCAAAAAGCAAAAAAGGAAGGCGTTGCACAAAGCGGTACGTTTAATCCTTATACAACTGTGCCTGCCGCTACAATGTGCAGTTCCCGCAATATGATTGTTAGTTCACGTCAGACAATTTACCCGCTTGAAAACGGGGCTTATGTTTGCATTAAGGGTGTGGATTTTTCTAAAAGTGGTACACGAGTTGTTTTAAATGTTGCAGAAGGCCACAAGGGCGGAACGGTAGAATTCCGTGCAGGTAATTTTGCAAATGGAGAACTGCTTGCTGCTGTTAAAGTTGGACAGGAGACAAGTGCGAGTGCAGAATTAACAATGCCTGCAGAAAAGGTGACAGACCTTTATATTGTGATTAATGAAGATGTGGAACTGGTTAGCTGGGGCATTCAATAGTTTATCTTCCAGTATCCCTAATCTGTCCTTCTACATAGTCCGGGTCGAGCGTGCGTAGCAGTGCGGTGGCGGGCAGTTCATACTTAGTGTAAACTACGCAGGGGTGTCCGTCGCAAACCCAGTTTAATTTAGTTCCAGTTTCAGGATTTATCAAATCAAACTCACCGGGCTTGGCGCAAATATTTACAAAATCTGGAGAAACAAATTCTATCTCTTCATCTGCCTTAATCATGTTTAGTGCAGTGATGGAATACATTTTCCAGCCGTCGTGCTTTTCAAAAGGAACAACGCGGCGGTCGGTGTGAATTTCCAAATCTTTAAGGCGCGCTTCGCGCGCAGAAGGATGCATAGCTGCAAGCTCCTCGGTATGTTTTTTGTAGTTTGTCTGTCCTAACTCATAAATACTTTCAAAGGCCTGCCCGGTAACTTCTCCGTCTATTTCTGCTGCAAGCTGGTACTTACTGTCACTGGCTCCAATTGTTGTCTGGTCTGCTTCGGCCTTGTTATAGTAAAAGCCCGTAGTACTTTCGCGGTGACTTACATTTTCAAGCTCGTCAATAAACGGCTGGGCTTCTTCGGCAGAGTTTTTTCCCTCCAGAGCATCAAGTGCTTTGCGGTAGGCACGCGTTACCATTGCAACATAGTAAACGCTTTTCATGCGGCCTTCGATTTTGAGCGAGTCTACACCAGCCTTTTTAAAATCTGCAAGATGTTCAATCATGCGCAAATCTTTGGAAGATAAAACGGCAGTAAAATCTTCGCCTTCAAAAATAGGGAAGGTCTCACCCGGGCGCTGTTCTTCTTCAATTGTAAGGAGTCCGCTCTGGGCAAGAGCTTTGGCCTGCTGCTCGGACATTACGCCGTCACCCGCAACCTTAAAATTCCATCTGCAGGTATGGCTGCAAAAACCGCTTTGGGCACTGCGTCCTGTAAGATATGCACTCATAAGACAGCGGCCTGCGTAGGCAATACACATAGCTCCGTGACAAAAGGCTTCTAGCTCCATGTCGGGAACAGTATCTTTTATACGGCGAATCTGATCCAGAGAAATTTCGCGGCCAAGAACAATGCGCGAAAATCCCATGGCCTTGTACATTTTTACAGCCTCGGAATTAACACAGGAAGACTGTGTACTCAAATGAAGCTGCACATCAGGAAACTCTTTTTGCAGCAGCGGAACAATACCAATGTCCTGAACAATAAACGCATCTATTGGGTAGAGCTTAAAGTAATCAAGGTTCTGGCGTAGAGAATCAATTTCGTCATCATGGAAAGAAATATTCAAGGCACAGTGCAGGCGGCGTCCAGGATATTTTTCCTTAAGCGCAATAACCTGCTTGTATTCATCATCATAAAAATTGTCGGCTTTAACACGCAGGGAAAATTTCTTAAGACCGATATAAGCGGCATCGGCACCGTAGGCATAGGCGTAAGATAATTTTTCGACATTTCCGGCTGGTGAAAGAAGTTCCATGGCGGTGCTCCCTGTTCCCTTAGGCTTCGGAACGAAGACTGTGCTCGAGCTTAGGCTTGTTCTCTATTTCTACAGATTCTATGCCCGCATTATCTTCTGTAACAACCTTGCCAACCTTATCCAGAGCAAGATGAGACTCATGCAAAAATTCGTCTGCCATCTGGAACATAAACATCATGCCGTCCCACACATCAAGTTCACATTTAATTCCTTTTTGTGTAAGACGTTCTTTAAAGGCTTTTGCATCATCAAGCAGAATTTCTTTTGAACCCATCTGAATAAAAACCGGTGGAAAATGATCCAGCTGATCATCATCAGCTAGCAGAGGAGAAACAGAAGAGATCTTTGTATTTTCGGCATAGGTATAATCGGAAACACTTTTCTTAAAAACTTCCAGATTCAAAACTTCATCTGCAATTTTTTTGGCAGACATAATTTTTGATGTTGGGGACAAATCAAGCCACGGACTAAAAAGAACAACATGACTGATGCAGTTTTTATAGCGTTCGCGAAGGTTGTACAAAAGGGCGCATGCAATTGTAGCACCGGAACCATCGGCAGCAATAATAATTTCTGGCAGCTTTGGACCCGAACCTTTTTCGGTATTAAGCGAAGCCTGAATCTGTTCTTCGGTAAAAAGAGAACGGAACACAGCCTGAATATCTTCTATTGCAGCAGGGCAGGGATAGGCCGGAGAAAGACGGAATTCCGGAATAACAACGCGACAGTAGCATTTAGTTGCAAGAGATGAACAGAAGGCACGGTAAGTCTTGCGCGAACCTCCCGAAAAACAACCGCCGTGAATATAAATCATAATTCGGTTGGAAGAATACATCTCTGGAGAAAGAATGTCGCAGTCTATGTTGCCGTATTTGTATTCAGAACGTTCTACACCGTTTGGCAAAAAAACGCTGGAAAAAGCTTCTTCCATTTTTTGTCTAAAGGAGTCTATATTACTTTTGGAATTGTAAGTGAGTAATCGTAACTTTTTGATTGCGGCCTTGCGGTCGTTCTGGATTTCCATATTAAAGTATATTATAGCAAATAAGATTGATTTTTGCTATAATGCAATAACTGGAGGAAAAAAGATGCCAATAAAAATACAATCCGATTTACCGGCAGTCAAAATTCTCGAAAAAGAAAACATCTTTGTCATGACCGAAAAGCGTGCCGCTACACAGGACATCCGTCCGCTTAAGATCGCGATTGTAAACCTCATGCCTACAAAAGAGGTTACCGAAACACAGCTCCTCCGTCTGCTTGGAAATACTCCGCTTCAGATTGAAATTTCGTTAGTGCGCATGGAAAACCATATCAGTAAAAATACCGACGAAGATTACATGGACAAGTTTTATATCACCTCTGCCGAGCTTTATAAACAGAAGTTTGACGGCATGATTATTACAGGTGCCCCTGTAGAACAGCTTGCTTTTGAATCGGTTGATTACTGGAAAGACCTGTGCAAGATTATGGATTATGCCCGCGAAAATGTTTTTTCTACACTTTATCTTTGCTGGGGTGCTTTTGCAGGCCTTTATCATCATTACGGAATAAAAAAATATCCTCTGGAACGCAAGATGTCCGGTATTTTTATGAACGAACGCTGCACCGAAGGAGACCCGCTTCTGCGTGGTTTTGATGATACCTTCCCAATCCCACAGAGCCGTCATACAACACTGCACAAGGAAGATGTAGAAAAATGCCGCGACCTTGTAATTCTTGCCGAAAGTGCCGAAGCCGGAGTTACAATCATTAAGTCCAGGGACAACCGCGAAATCTTTATGACCGGCCACCTTGAATACGACACAATGACTTTGGCCCAGGAATACTACCGCGACACCGACAAAGGAATGAAGGTTCCTCTTCCAAAGAACTATTTCCCGACAAACAACGTAAGCCGCATGCCAACCAGCTACTGGCGCGCCACCGCCCACCTGTTCTACTCCAACTGGCTCAACTATTACGTATATCAGGAAACACCGTTTAATTTTGTTTAAACACCACAGTCCTTTGGCAAACACTGCGGTCCCTGAGCCTGTCGAAGGGCGATAATCTTTTTCTTTACATTTCCCATTTTCTCACATAAAATTAAGTATTAAGCAAAATGGGGTATTATATGAAAAAGATTTCCTTCCGTAAGTCATTTTTTACCTGTCTGTCAGGAGCCGTTTTATTCACAACTGTGCTTTTGTTTACCTCCTGTGAAAACTTTTTAAAAGGCGCCAATGTCCGCCAGGAACTCGAAGAAGCGATTGAGATTGCGAACGCCAGTCCCGTTACTTATTATGTAATTGCAGACCAGGGTTCCGGTACTGTAACCCCAAACCAGTTAAGACTTAAGAAAAAAGAAACCTTTGATATAATGTTTGTTCCAAATGACGACTGGAAATTTATCTGTTGGGAAGTTCTTGACCGAGACAGCGGTGAGGTTGTAGAAGATTCCATAAAATTTGCCGATGCCAAAGCCCTGGAAACAAAAGGTACTGTTCTTGCCACCCGAGAAAACCTTATGATTCATCCAAAATGTATAAAACTGCCGGCTGTTGTTTCGTATACCCCTGCCGTAGAAACCGAAACCAATTACGCCAACACCCCGATTATTCTGAATTTTAATATGGAACTTGATGAAGAAAATTTTGCAGAAGGTGGAATTTTTTCAAATTATGATTTTATCACTTTATCTTACAGCGGCAGCACCGTTACAGACCTTTTTGAAAAGCCTGTTTTAAACGACAATAAAACTTCTATCACTCTTATGCCAAAGCCTGATGAAATAGCCTATTATATAAAAAACGAAAAGAAGGCTTCGTACATAGATATTAATGTTGGTTTTAAGAATGATATAAATATTCTTATTGGTGGCCAGAGTTCACCAATGGTAACAGCACAGAGCTTTTCGGTTAGATATATTTCTACTGTAGAAACCGATCCACCAACAGCGATCGAATTTATTGTTAGCAGACCGGATGATAAAGAATCTCATTTTGATATAAGAATATGTCCACCAGATTCCTTAAGTTCCCTGGATGCCGAACTTATAAGGCAGAATAGGGCAAAGGGTAAAATATATATTTATGGAAAATACACAGATGCGGGTAGTGGTGTAAAGACTGTGCAGGTTAAAGAAAAACGCATAATGGGTACAAGGGGTGCATCTGTAAGCGGAATAGAAAAAAAGTCTGAATATACAGCTCAAAATGCGACATATATAAGCAGCGGAAGTATTACAGAATTTTACATAGAACATAAGTTACAGACAGAAACAGGTTTGTATCAAATAGATGTTACAGTTTTTGATGCCTGTAAAAATGAAGCCGAAGTACAAAGTTTTTCCGTTATAAATGTTTCAAGTCAGAATTATTATAATTCCAAGGGTGAGCTTTTTGATGTATATAATTATCCAGATAGGAGAGGACATTGGTTTAATATAAGTAGTGGTTTTAATATGGAAACATATCAAAATAATATTAAAAAACTGTTTATAACACCATTAATTATTCCGTATGGTGATGATACCGATTTGATACCTCTTAGAGAAGTATTATTATATTCTGTTATCAATGATTATTACGATAAGTTTAATATAACCTGTACATATAAGGACAAAACCGGAAAGATTGTGCAAGAATTATTTGAATATAAAGAGGAAATTATCCCAACGATGGTGGATGACGAAGGTACCATAGAGAATCTTGTTTATCCATATTGGTGCCTGGAGCTAAATGTAGATAAAGTTTCTGGGCTTGAGCTTGAAATAAATGTAACAGATGATATTGGAGTTTCTGTTCAAAATACAACCAGGTTTTTACCAGAGCCAGATGTTGTAATAGTAGAAAAAGACGACAAAAAAGTGTTGGATTGTTTTTATGATACGTTTAACAGCTCATATGGATGGATTTATAAAAAGAAAAATGGTGATAGCATTTCATATTATAATGCTAAAGATTATCCTTTATTTCAAATGCAGGATGGATACACTTATCAGGTAATTCCACAGAACAGATATCTTCTTAGCGAGATATGTAATAAAGAGTTTACTACAACTACACCTACAACAAACCCAGAGCCTGTTGTCTGGGAAGATGGTTACCCTAAACTCAGGAAGAGTGAAGAACAGGGAAAGCTTATTGCAACAATTAAGGTAAAAAACCCGGAAAAATACAAAAATGTTTATTGTGATTATCAAAGGGGTTATTCAGCCAGTTATAAACAATTCCTTCCGTCTGGCGAATCAACTATGGATTTGGTAATAGATACAACAGATGCTTATAATTACGATTTGTCATTTACTTTGTATAATTATGATGGCAATTCGTTGTCTACGGGAACGACAAAACAAATAGATATAATAACAGACACTTCTTATGATAATATTCCGCCTGAGGCTACCACAATTTTTAATTCAGCAGCAATAAATTTACAATTTGAAACATATATTTTAAAACTTGAAGATAGCATTTCTAAAGTTGGCACAGTAGAGTTAATAAAACCAGATAATTCAACGCTTTCTCTTATAGATGAACTGGATATTGGAGATCCTACTGTTCTTATTGAAATTCCCATGTGGATGGTGAATGAATATGGCACAACCATAAAATATGGGGATTTGTCAAATAATTTCAAAACACAAACTTTTTCATTGCCATCTGTTGCAAAAGTCAAAATTGATTCTATTAATCATTATACTGGATTACAAAGTATGGGAAAATGGTATTTAACAGGCGAATTCGGATCGTATTCATTTAGATATTATAAACTGGACACTGACACTGATACATTAGAATGGAATAAAGTTACGAAACAACAAGGTGTTGTAACTAGTGATCTTTCTGGTACTTCTCAATTAGAGTTAGGAGAAAATGTATTCGTTAAAATAGAATATATGGAAACAGGAACCTTTTCAGTTGGTATCCCTCAATACTTCTATTTTTCACAAACTGGTCTTAATACCGGTCACTTTGATTACATAACTCCATGTACAGACAACAGTGTTTTTGTTGTGAGCGATGCACCAACATATGTAGAAACAATAATTACAACCAAGCCTTATAATGAATGTAAAAACTGGGCACAAGTCGAATGGGAAGGTTTCCATCGCAGAGAAAGTGAAGTCTTTTATAATTTTGAAAAGGTTGAAAATCCAACTCCAAGAAAATATACCATCCCGCTCAACAAAATCAACAGCAAAGAATGCTACGTCATCATCGCGCACTTTGCGGATGGAAGTTCGTTTATGACAGAGGTTAAAGAAAAGCCATGACAAAAAGTGTAGCTTTACAAAAATGCAATGAATATGTTTTTGATCAGGTTTACTTTTGCATAAAAAAAATGATGGAGCTTGTGCCACCGCCGGATGTAAAGGATAAGGTTGTGCTGCTCAAGCCTAATATTCTTTATCCAAAGAGGCCGGAGCTGGCAGTTGGGACTCATCCTGTTGTTGTGGGTGCTGCTGTAAAAGCCTTTGTAGAACGGGGAGCGGCTCTTGTAATGGTTGGAGAGTCGCCTGCAATTGCAAATTCTACTACGGCTGCAAAGCTTACGGGTATGTATGACCAGGTTGTTTACAATGGCGGTATGTGGGCGGATTTTCATAAGTATATTTCTATTCCGTGTCCCCAGGGAAAAAGTGTAAAGCAGTTTGAATTTGCGGCTCAATTTAAAGAGGCCGATGTAGTTGTTTCCTTGAGCAAGCTCAAAAGCCATCAGCTTATGTCTTATACGGGTGCTATGAAAAACCTGTTTGGGCTTATGATTGGACTTGGCAAGGCGCAGATGCATTACCGCTTCCCCGAAAAAGAAGATTTTGGAAACTTTCTGGTAGATTTGAATATTGCGGCAGATGCAGACTACGCCATTATGGATGCTATTGTCGGAATGGATGGTCCTGGAGGTCCTGGTTCCGGCGACCCTATAAAGCTTGGATTTCTTGCGGCTTCTGATAATATTCTTGCGCTGGACTGGGAATGTGCTTCACTTGTGGGCTATGATCCTTTTAGAATTGTATATCTACGTCAGGCAATGGAACGGGGAATCTGGCTTGAAAACCCGGGCGAAATAAAAACAGTTGGAAGTCCAGAATCTGAATGTCAGAGCTCTACCTTTAGAATTGTAAAGGAGCCTTCTCCAACGCTTGGAAAAATGCTTCCGGGCTGGGTGGATTATCTTGCCAAAAAAGTGTTTGTCAAAACTCCAAAATTCAGTACACGCAAATGCAAAAGCTGCGGACGCTGCGAACAGATTTGTCCTGCACACATCATCAACCTTGAAGGCAGGGACGGTACAGCACAGCTTTTGGACAAAACAAAATGTCTGCACTGCTTCTGCTGCCACGAGATCTGCTCCTTTGGAGCAATTAAACTCCGTAGGTTTTAGATTGTCGGGTCAAGCCCGACAATGACACCGGGGTCCCTGAGCCTGTCGAAGGGCCACTATTTGGTGTGGAAGGTTATGGCGCCGTCCCAATTGGCTGGAGGATTTTGGATAAATTCTATACAGCGGTCCAGCATAAGGCGTGCGGCCTTGTCACCCGGGGCTTCTCCAAGAGCCTTTTCAAAATATTCACGTGCAAGATTCCAGACACCCTGCTTGTATAAGTCAAAGCCTTTAGAATAAGCGTCTCTGTATTCAGGTGTAAAATCATCCGGTCCGCGGTCTATGGCATAAATTGGTACAGCCTTTTCCTTACCCTTAACCTTTACATCATCAAGGTAGCGGAACTCATAACAGTCTTCGTTGTTGCTGGTTTTGTAAATATCGTTCTTTACTGCTTCGGTAACAAGAATCATTGAGCCGTAAGTTTTGGTAAGTCCTTCCATTCGGGATGCAAGGTTTACGTTATCACCAATTACAGAATAATCTGTTTTGTCGCTCGAACCAATAGAACCTACAATAACGTCTCCGTAGTGAATACCAATACCAATATTAAACTTCATGCCATCGGGCATTTTAAGATCTTCCAGGGCAACGGTTTCCAAAGCCTCGCGCATTTCGTAGGCAGCGGCAACGGCACGGCGTGCATTATCTTCATAACTCACAGGCGCACCAAACAGAGCCATAATGGCATCTCCAATAAACTTGTCTACGGTACCGCCGTACTTTTTAATTACGGTACACATAACGGTAAAGTAGCGATTCAAAAAGGCCACAATTGTTTCAGGCTTGTTAAGCTCACTTATGCTTGTAAACGAACGGATATCGCTGAACAGAATTGCAACGTCTCGTTTTTCGCCAACGCTTACCTTGTCGGACTGTTCGGCTCCTTTTACAAGCTCGTCAATAATCTGCGGAGGAACAAAACGGCTGAACGCCTTGCGGATATTTCGTTCAAACTTAATTTTCTTTTTGAGGTAGATTGCCTTGTTAATAATTTCTGTCACGAGTTCAATACAAAAATTAAGCAGGTCCAGCTGATGTGTTGTAAAGGTTCCTTCGCGTACAACGTCTACAATTCCAACAGCCCGTCCATCCGGACTCTTAATTTCTACACTCTGGAATGCAGAAAGTGGAATCTCGCTCATGTGGTATTTTTCAAGAGCAAGGGCAGGATCAAACTTGCGCGGAGTTACCATACGAATATTTGTATCAGGAATTTTTTCATCAAAGTCTGTAACACAAACCTTTAAGAATTCCGATTCTTCTGTTTCGCTGAAATTTGAAGCGCACATATAAAAGCCTTCGGCACCGTCTTCTTCGCTAAGCAGAATGGCAACGGCAGGCACTTCACAGAATTCTGTAAGAAGATTTAAGAACTTTTCGGAAAGAACATCCAGGTTGGAAATATAACGCATAAGTTCAAAAACCTTTTGGGCAATTCCACTTTTGAGAATGTCGCTTTCCATAGGTTTGGCCAGAGTTCCTTTTTTGCCAAGTTCAACAAGCTCTGCAATATCTTCTACAAGATTTTCCGGGGCAAAATGAATAAACTTATCGGTTCCTGTGTTGAGTATAAAATGGTTTTCAAAAGAAAAATCTCCGGCCGCAAAAACGCCAACAGGAATCTTATTAATTTTGTCTATGCTCTTTATAATTCTTACAAGCTCGTTGCTCTTAGGGTTAAGAGATTTGGCATTAATAAGGACGGCAGCCGGCGGTGTATTGTACATGGAAACAAGAAACTTTACGCCGTTAGTTTCAAATACAGGCTCATATTCGCTTTTTTTGAGCTTGGCGGCAATAATAGCCTGCGTAGTTGAAGATGGCTCTAAAATTAAAATTTTCTTACTCATTGTCTAACATCCTATTAAGAGTTTGTATAAGGTAATCTCTGGAAAAGTCAGATTTGCTTACATAAGCGTCTGCCTTTGCCAGAGGTCTGTCTGCCATAGCAACAACAGGCACAGACTTGTAATTGTCCATGCGCCGTATGTTGTCCAAAAGAATATCGCCGTTCATACGCGGCATTTCGTCATCGCACAAAATTAAATCAAACTGCTTCTGCTTGATTTTTTCCATGGCCGCAATTCCGTCTGCCGCTTCTTCTACAAGGAAATTGTTTGCAAGAAGAATAGTTCGTTCAATCTGCCTTGTGGTTTCTGAATCATCAACAATAAGAATTTTGTTGATATGCTTTTTGGTCATGGCTTCAAATTTCTTAACGTCATAACCACGCAGAGAACGGAACATTTTCATGATATCCGGAATATGCAGAATTGGAATCATGTCGTATTTTTCGTCAAAGGCAACGCCTTCTACCGGAGTAAATTTTTCGAACGAAGGAGGCAGGTTCTTTTTTATAACCGAAACAAATTTCTGAACGCTGTCTACAATAATTCCAATTTTTTGTTGCTGGTAATCTACAATCAAAATTGTGTCCAGAATGTTAAGGTTCTTTGCCTTTTGTCCCGGGAACAAAGAAGAAAGATAATAAACAGGAATGTCTTCTTCTTCGGCATCTTCTTCCTGACCGGTTTCGCTTTCTACAACGTATTTTACAATTTTCTGGTTCTGTACCGTTTCGTAGTTGAGCGGACTTTCGCAGATAACATCGTGTATGAAAAGCGAAGGTATAAGATATTTGACTCCGTTTGCTGTAACAAAAAAGCCCTGAGATTCCTGATGGTTTTGCAAAAAGGTATCATCCTGAATAAGCCCCAGAAGATTTTCGTGTGTGATGAGCAGGGAGTTCTGCAGGTTTTGTGTATCGTTTGCAAGCAGCTTGTAGGCTTCGTTTATGGCATGCATATCCTTGTCTGCAATTGCCGTCTTGAGCATGGCCACCTGATTATTGATGATGTAGGTGCGCGCAATCATCTCTTCGTCCAGGTTTACAATTCCCGAAAGTTTTTCGCTGGAGATTTTAAGAATTTCTTCCGGCTTTTTGATTGTTCTTCTTTTGTTTGCACGCGCCGCCTTTAATTTGTGCTGCAGCCATTTGTCGGTTTCGGTGTGCCTTACAAGATGATTAGGATCAAAAATTTCTCCTGCAACTGCCTTGTCACAATAAAGCAGATACTGGCGTACATCTATTTCTTCCAGCTCTGGAGATTTGGTTTCTATGAGATTACAGCATTCTGCAATTTTTTCGGCAACAAGATTTAAGAGCAGGGCAAGGTTTTCGGAAAAAACAATTTTATCGTCGCACAGGGCTTTGTAAATATCTTCTACAGCCTTGTAAAGATGATAAACATTCATATATCCAAGGAGGCGGGAATTTTCCCTGGTCATACTCAAAAACTTTAAGTTGCCTCTGTAATTTTTGGGATGAGATTTGAGTTCATCTATGAGGGTTCTGGTTTCTGCAAGATAGCATTTTATTGTTTCGTCCAGTTCTTTTGATTCTTTCATAGCCCCTCCTTTTTTCTAAAATAAAAAACCTTTCCGTCCGAAACTTTTTCCAGTCCCGGTGGAAGCTCCATGGCATCTATTGAAGCAACTTCGTTCATGGAAACAAAAAGGTAGCCGCCCGGTACAAGAGACTCCTGTGCTATTTTGCTTAGGATCTCCTTTTTCATCTGGCTGCTAAAATATATAAATACGTTGCGTATAAAAATAATATGCTGGTTTCTTGGAAAATCTTCTAAACGTGAAAGATTAATCTGGCGGCAGGAAACACGACTGCGAACATCTACCGAAAGCTCGTAGCCTCCGTTTGGCAGCTTGTAGGGCTCCAGAAGGTGATGAAAAGCCGCTCCGTCTACAGAACGCACCGCCTTTTTTTTGTATTTGGCATCGTTGCAGGCGGTAAGAACCTTTGTGTTTATGTCGCTTGCAATACATTCTGTCCGTATGCCCATTGAGTCGGCCAGCAGCAAAAGTGAATAAATTTCTTCTCCGGTTGAACAAGCTGCGCTCCAGATTCTAAGGCGCTTGATAGGACTTTTTTCTAAAAGCTCCGGATAGATTTTTGTCTGCAAAAGCTTGAACTGTGCTTCTTCGCGGAAAAAATAAGTCTCGTTTACAGTTGCGCTGTTTATAAGATTCATCATTTCGTCGCGGTTGTCGTCAAGGAGTTTTATATACTCTTCGTAGGAGTGCGGTCCTGCTCCTTTTTTAGAATCATTTTCCAGCTGCTTGTCTATATAATTTTTTATGCCCAGCCTGTGGCTGTCGCGTGGAATAATGCCGGTGCGCTGAGTAATAAACTGAATTATCTGTTCAAAAAACTGCTCGTTCATTTAAACCAGCCTCAATATCTCCCGGGCAATAATTCCCCTTGGACATACCTTTGTTGCAGCATTAAGTTCAATTGCTGCTGCAGGCATTCCAAATACAGCGCAGGTAGACTTGTCTTCGGCTATGGTGTAGCCGCCATTATCTACAATATCTTTACAGCCTTCGGCACCATCGCGGCCCATGCCTGTAAGCAGTACTGCAAGACAATGCTTTTCGTAAAGGCTTGCGGCACTACGGAACAGTTTGTTTACTGCAGGTTTAAGGAATCGTTCCGGTGGTTCATCACTAAGCTTAAGGACAGGTTTTCCATCCTTATTTATAAAATCAATAACAAGATGCTTGTCTGCCGGAGCCATGTAAACATGACCCTTCTGAGCAATCTGCCCGTCCTTTGCAAGCTCCATTGGTGTGTCGGGACAGGTAGCATTAAACCAGTTTACCATCTTAAGGTCCGAGCCTGTGTCTATATGCTGTACATACAAAATGGGCAGTGGAAAACTTTTGCCCAGACCCTTAAGAACTTCCTGTACAGCAGTTGGGCCTCCTGTAGAAGCGCCAATGCACAATATTTTATAGCTGTGAGCAGGGTAGTCTTTTTTATCTTCATTCTGTGACTGGTGCGGGGAAGGCTTTTCGCAGTTGCTGTGGCAGGCAGAATGCTTTTTCATGGTTTCGCTTATTTTTTCTATGAACAAAACCATGCTCTGTGAGCTTAAAGAAGAAAAGCTTGGTTTTATTTCGTAGAGCATTGCTCCGGCGCCCAGGGCATCTGCCTTTGCAGAATTGTCTTCGCTGTATACACAGACAGGAATACCAAGCTCTTTTGCAATTATAGAGGTTGCTTCTACGCCGTTCATTTCGGGCATGTCGTAGTCTGTAACAACAAGATCTACGGGGGTTGCACGGCAAAAATCTACAGCCTTGCGTCCGTTGGAAACCAAGCCTGCAACTTCAAACAGGTCTGTGCCCTTAAAGGCTTTTTCAAAAATACCTCTTGCAATGGCTGAGTCGTCAACTATAAGTACTTTAAATTTTTTGCCCGTGTTTTCGCCCATCTAGTCATCCTTTCCCAGGTCATTGCAAAGAACTTCTTCTATTCTGTCTGCATCAAAAATTGGAATAAATTTAAATTTATATTTTACCTTGTCCGGATAGACATCATCCTCTTCCGGCTCAAAGAATACTTCTATGTTAGAAATATGAATGCAAAAATTGTCATCATCGCGCTTAAAAAGCAGAAAAACCCTTTCTTCAATGTCGTTGTTTTCTTCCTTGTCCATTTTGAGCACATTAATTACAGCATACGGGTTTCCACGGCAATTTATTACCCCCTCTATATAATCAGGAGCAAAAGGGATAGCATGAACCTTGGAGCCATATACAATTTCCTGGATAAGGCTGGACTTAAATGCGTACTGATGATTTTTTATGGAAAAAACCAGATAGGAGCTTTCGTTACCTTCGTAAAGCTCCTTGATTTCTTCCGCTGTCTTTGCGTCAACTTCTTCCATAGTTATTTTTTACCAGAGTTTTCCTTTCCTTCATCCGAAGACTGTACACTGTTGTTCATTGCTTCTGACATCTGGCGTATATGCTCTGATGAAGAAGAAATATTGTCTGTAGCAACCGTAAAGTTTTCTACACCGGCAGAAATCTGCTTGAGGGCAATAAGAATCTGCTCCGAAGCGCTTGTCTGCTGCTGAATGATTTCTGTAATGTCCCCGGCAGAAGCTGCTGTAACCTCGGCAGAGTTTTTGATGGAAGCAAACATTTCTCCAAGGTTCTTTGCGTTTTCGTAGCCTTCGTTAATTTTTTCGGTACCACTTTCGGAAGCAAGAATGAGCGAGTCAGAACTGTGCTGAATCTCGTTAATGCGTTCCTTAATTTCTTTTGTACCGTCAATAATACCATCACTAAGACGGCGGATTTCGTTAGCAACAATACGGAAGGATTTTCCAGCTTCACCCGCACTTGAAGCTTCCAACTCGGCATTGAAAGCGATAATCTTTGCCTGGTCTGCAACGTTGTTGATGAGGGTTACAATATCCCAGATGCTTTCGATTCGTTCGCTAAGAACCTTCATACCTTCGATTGTCTGCTGGTTGGCATCAAAAATTGCGTGCAGCTGAGCAACGTTCTGTTCAATAGAGGCAACACCGTCTGCAACATCACTGGAAGTTTTTTCTGCAACCTTGGAAACGTCGCGAATCTTGGAAGATATATTTTCGGAAAGGGCATTGGAATCTTCCATGGTGGCAACAATTTCTTTTACCGCCGCACTCTGATCCTGTGCTGTAGCTGCATTTTCCTTTGCGGCAACAACAAGAGTCTGAGTTTCTTCGTAAAGGTTTGCGCCAAGCTGCTGTTCGCCAACGCGCATCTTACGGATAGTAAGGATGTTTAAGATAGACATTATAATACTAAAGATTATAAGTGCAATTTCAAAAGTCAAAATTATATTTGCAAGCTGGCCTGTGAAATCAACAACCGGACCTTCAATTACAATATACCATGGAGAGTTTCCTACAGAGCAGATTGCGTAAAAATCTTTTTTGTCTATGAAAACCTTCTGCTCACCGTTCATCCATTCCTTAAGGTCGCCGGAATAAGTAGTTTCATCGGTGTATTTTTTCTTCATGATTTTAGAGGCGTCATCGCAGGCAAGGTAATAGCCCTGGTCATTTATAAGAGAAACCTTGCTGTTTGCCGAAAGCTGGATTTCTTCTATAACGCCGGTAAGCTTGTCCATAAGAATATCGCAGCCTACAACACCCTTTAATTTACCGTCCGGGCCGTTTACACTTTTAGAAACAGCAACAGCAAGAGAGCCAGAAAGTGCGTCCAGATATGGGTCTGCATAAGTGATTTTTCCGCGGGCAGCAACAGCATTTTTGTACCAGTCGCGGCCTGTATGTTCAAAATCAGAAGGCGGAACCCAGCCGCTTGATTCTATAAAGGTGCCACCCTTTTGAATTGGAGTTGATGAACCAAAATAGAAAGAGTTGGAATATTCCAGATTCTGCGAAAGGATTGTAACAAGAGCCTGAAGGACTTCGCCGTCATCAGAAAGGGAAGCAAAGTTTGCAAAGTTTTCAAGATTAACGTTGATTGGCTCCATTCGCTCCATTACATCTGAATTGATTTTCTTTACAGAATAGTTAAGCTCGGATGTAAGGTAGTATTTAAGAATTTCATTGGAAACATAGTAGAAAAAAGTACAGGCCCCAATAGTTACCGTAAGCAGCGGAGCCAGCATTCCCCAGAACAGCCTGCGCGACTTTTTCTTAGTCGACATGTTTTGAAAATTATTTTTCTTAGCCATAAAAAATCTCCTGATGAATCATAAAGAGTTCTGTTAAGTATTATATCATATTATCGGCATAATTTAAAAAAAAAGGCAAAAATGGCAAAAAAGCTGGAAAAGTTGTGACAGCCCCCCCTACATAAATATGTAGAAAAACAGGCCTTTTTTGTTGCCTTTTTGCCCGAAAAGGGTTATATTTATAGTGGGCTTTGGGGAAAAAGTGTGCATTGCTAACTGCCGCTTGGGAATCCAGGGCCTTTTTTATTTAAAATCAGTTTATCCTTCAAAACGCCATTTATAAGTTTCCGTTTAAAAACAAAACAATTAGTCTCGACCCTGTGTTCAAGAATTCAGCATTTTTGACCGATAATATAAATTGCAGAAATGTAAAAAAGTGATTTTTTTGATAAAAGAGTTGTAGCATCGGGTTTTTATACTTCGGTTGTAGCTTAGGAGAGTTTTACGAGGTGATTTTATGAAAAAATTACAGACAAGGCTTGCCTATTCACTTTTGGCAGTCTGGACTTTTACATTTATAATATCTCTTTTTCCTTCCTGTGAAATAGGTCTGGGCGGTGCGGTAGATACACAGCCTCCGAGTCTTACTATAGAAACCCCAAAGGTAGACGCCGTAATCAGGGATGTTTTTGCCCTTTCCGGTAAATGGTCCGATGACGGTACAATCACCAGCGTCAAAGCAATCCTAAAACGAACAGACGGACACGGAACTCCAGTAGAAGTTGACGGTGAATTTACGGCAGACACCGAATTAAAAGAAACAGGAACCTGGCGTGCAGTCATAGATTACAAAACCCAGAACCTTACAGACGGAACTTATCAGGCAACGATAGCCATAACAGATAAAGGCCACCACGAAACCACCCAGAGCACCACATTTACTATTGATAACACGGCTCCGGTGCTTGTATTGAGCCGCCCGAGTACCAAAAACGGTGCAAAAGGCTTTGACAGCTACGGACAGACCTTTACTTTGGAAGGAAAAGCCGCAGATGACAACGAAGTAAGCCTCATAGAAGTAAATATTTTCGAAACCGAAGACAGCACGGAACCTCTTAAAACCATAGAGCTTAAGAATGTTCCTCTTACAATTGAGCAGGATGTTGCCAAATTTGTTGCCGATGCCGCAAACGACTATGCCAAAATCTACGGCCACGTAGACGAAAACGGCGTAATCATCCCCGAGCAAATCGGCGAATCCGAACAGCGCTACTGTACCATCAAAATCTACGACGGCGCCCAGCGCTACCCGGAAGACGGCTCTGCCCAGACGGAGGAGGATAAGAAGGGAAATAATACAGATGTGTATTATATGAATTCTGAAATTACTTCTTTACTCCAGGGTGAATATAAAATTACAGATTTATACCACATTATGAGTGGTACCTACGAAAATGAAGCAGACAGAGCTGCCGGCGCAGATGATGTAAAGACTAAACTTGAACCATATAAGGTTACAAAAAGTAAGTTCTCAATAAATCCGGCAAACAATCCAAAGTATGTTGTTACCTCAATGAATGTTCTGGAAAATGGGAAAAATCTGGATCTTGTAGACTACCAGTTTACCGCAGGAAACCGAAATATTGAAGTTGAAGTATCTCCAGGTCTGGATGGATGGGCTTTGGACCCTGATTCAATTGGTATATATCTTCTTAAATGTAATACACTTGGTCAGGTTCAGAGTGAAGATAAAATCTGGCTCGTATTACCAGGTGCAGAACATCATTTTGAATCTGGGGAAGCAAAAAATCTGACTTTAGATAGCGGAGATGGTATTTATTCACAATCTGGGGATACATATAAATTCAGAACATCAAAACTCATTCATAAATTGAATTATGGGGTTGCTACAGATAATTATTATATCGTAATGGTAGAAGGACATGATGTTCAGGGAGAAGCATCTGGCAAAATTATTGCAGATGGTAAATATGCCTTTAAATTAATTTCTAACGAAGAAAAAATTGAATTGTTGGCCAAAGGAGTTCCAGATTATATTTCGAAAGAGCGGGCAGCATGGAATGTAGAAGGACATACACAATTTAAAGTTGAGCTTTCCTGGACAACGGGAGAGGGTCCTTTTAATGTATATAGACAAATAGATTCAGATATTGTTTTGATTGATACAATAACCGAGCCCGAAGAATCTATCTGGAAAGCTTATGAAACTTTTGATTATGACAAATTAACAGAGAACGGAACAAAATTCCCAGGAACTATTTCATATTATTTGACTAGTGTAAGTGATACAGAAACTCATCTTTCTACTACTGCTACAATAGTCTTAAAATACGATTCAACAACACAAAGTATTTCGAACATTCAGTTTGCAAATGCCTATGAGAAAGAAGAGGAAATAACTGAAAATGGTCAGCCGAAAATAAAATATACCTATTATGTAAGAAATACAGTTGAAAACCCTAGCCTCTGCACTATAAGCGGTATCGCAACTGATGATACAGGAATTGAGACAGTAAAACTTGTGGTTCCGGGGCTGGCACAGGCGATTGATCCTGTTGAAACAGGCCGCTTTAAATTTGAAAATATTAATTTCGCATCAATCACAGCACCAAATGTAACGGCAACAATCATCGTAACTGACGTAGCCGGAAACCAGATGACATGTCCACTGGATATTGTTTTTGATACAACAGCCCCAACTGGTGTACATCTGATAGACTCAAAAGAAAAAGATCTTCTTTTCAGAATTGGCGAAGCAGACAATGATGATATAACAAGCAGTACAGCTGCTTCTTACGGTCTTACCTGGGATAGTTATGTAAACGCCAAGGGACAAACAATAACAGGAATAGATACAAAGGTAGGAAAGAAATATTCTAACAACACCTATGGAAACGATCAGACAATACAGATTCGAGGAGATTTTTCTGATGGTGAAAATGGCAGCGGTGTAAAATTGATTTACTATAGGGTTTCGAAAAACGAAGTTGGAGCAAATCCAAGCCAGGCAACCCTTAATAGTCTTATAAGTGAAATTAAAGCACATCCTACAGGAACTGTTGCTCCTTTATCAGAAAACGAAATAAAGAGAGTATTCTATAATGTTAAGGGGTCAAAACAAAATAAAGACACAATTATTTCACAGGAACAGGCAAGCGGAGGTATTTATTTTTCTGATCCTAAATGGAAAATAACAGATCCAAATGATCCTGGATATAATACACAGGGAGGAAATTATAAATTCTACAAATATGTAGAAACATCTTTTAATACAACAATTTCTGGTTTTACCGAAGGTGCAAACTTCCTTATCCTCGTTGTAGAAGATAATGTTGGTAATGTTGGAATAGAAACAGTAAGTATACCTCAGAATGGAGAAATAAATATTTACTGTAATTATTCTCTTAATGTAGATACAGTTGTCCCAGATATTAGTTCTGCACATGAAGACGATATTTTGTTTACAAACGGAAAGGGAACAGTTCAGATTTCGGGAACT
>JAEEGJ010009602.1_pt1 | contig 25768 bp, 31 predicted proteins | sample 8958761 | NCBI WGS metagenome assembly JAEEGJ01 (sample SAMN16246546, study PRJNA631951) | gut metagenome | biome: gut microbiome; feature: rumen; material: RS-attached | host: Bos | place: Iran: Karaj | collected 2018-10 | reverse complement strand
ACGACAGGCCAATTCTCGAACAGCGGTTTTTAGATGATGACGATATCAAAGTAAGCGAACAAGCAACTGATACTGAAGATAACTGAATTATACTTTGCTGTATCGATTGTAAAGACAATATGTCGGTTAAGATGCGCCTTGATAATGGAATATAATTATAATATAATTATGGTGTGGAAAGTCTCGTATCATGAAATTTGAATGGGATGAAAACAAAAATAAAGTAAACATTAAAAAGCATGGAATTGGTTTTGCTGAAGCAAGTTCTGTTTTTTACGATGACAATGCTATCTTGTTCGACGATCCTGATCATTCTAAAGATGAAGAAAGATTTCTTATTATTGGAATGAGTATAAGCACTGGAGTACTTACAGTAAGTCATTGTTACAGAAGCAAGGGAGAAGTGATCAGAATCATTTCAGCTCGTAAGGCAACAAAATCCGAAGCTAATTACTACAGTCAAGGCGGTAGAGAATTATGAGAGAAAACTATGATATTTCAAAACTCAATCCCAGAAAGAATCCATATGCAGAAAAACTTAAGCGCCAGGTAACTATTAATCTCAAATCAACAACTATAGATTACTTTAAAATGCTTGCAGAGGAGACAGGCATTCCGTATCAGAATCTGATAGACCTGTATCTCGATGATTGTGTGAAAAAGGGAATCAGGCCAGACATTAAATGGCAACAACCGGCATAATACTTTTGGACTTATTTTTTCAGTTCTATCAGGAATGATCATAAGACTGATCTTACTGACGAAGGCGTTATGTAAGAACGAGATCAATTAGATCACATGACCATTTTTTGCACTGATTGTGTCATCTATATGCTGTAATTATGACACGAAGTTTCTATGAAGCTCAGGCATTATGTTTGAGAGGTTTTACTTTTTCCGTAAAGAAAAGGTCTTGCAAGTTTCCTGGCAAAGAAGTCGACAAGCGGACCCATGAAGAATGCAGTGATAATGGTTCCTGCCCCAATGACTGCACCGATACCTGATACAGAGGCACCAGAGAGGAAGTAGAGAGCAACGCCTGCTATTACACAAACAACGTCAGTGATAATTCTCACATACTTGAATTTGCCAAGGTGCCAAGTGTTAGAGATTATGAGCGCGACAGCGTCGTATGTTGAGACGCCTATGTCCGCAGTCATGTAAAACGATGAAGCGACACAGATGATCAGTATTCCGATGATAAGACAGATAGATCTGCCCGGAATGCCTAAGTCCGGGAAGAAGTTTTCGAGAGTTTTTAAGGAATACTCAGCTATATAACCGATCAGAAACAGGTTGATGAAAGTCGCAAGTCCGATATAGTGCCTGTCGAAAATGAGACTGAACAACAGCATTATTATGTTTACGATGACGTAGAGTGTACCGAAGTCGATCGGAATGAGTGTATCAAGACCTGCCATAAGTGACTGGAACGGATCGACTCCGAACATAGCACGCTTGAAAAAGCCTACTGCAACACCGCAGATGAGTACGCCGAATATGCTCATCAGAATGCGCTTGACCATATGGTCTTTTTTGAAAATGTTCTTCAATTTATTCATGGGTAAGATGATAGACCAAGTGTCTTAAACCAACAATTCAATATCATTGTTTTTATATCAGTTAAAAGGTGTTATTTCGCAACAGGGTAGGTTTTCAAAAAGTAATTCAAACTGTTAGAATAAACATGACATACAGTTGTCGTGTTTATTTTGTTAAGATCATTTCGGAGCGGAAAACATATGAAGATAGACAGACTTATCGGAATATTGTCAGTATTGCTGCAAGAGGAAAAAGTAACGGCGCCCGAGCTTGCTGAGAGATTTGAAGTATCAAGGAGGACTATAAACCGTGACATAGATGAGCTGTTATATGCCGGGATCCCTATACGTACTTCTCAAGGCATGGGCGGCGGAATCAGTATCGCTGAAGGTTATAAAGTTGACAGGACTATCCTGACTTCAAAGGATATGCAGATGATACTTGCAGGTTTAAGGAGCCTGGACAGTGTAAGCGGAAGCAGATATTACGGTCAGCTGATGGAGAAGATCCAGGCCGGATCATCTGAATTCATAAGTGGAAAAGATTCTATACTTATCGACCTTTCTTCATGGTATAAGGAAACACTTGCACCAAAGATATCATCTATACAGGATGCGATAGAGAACAGGCATATACTTGAGTTCTACTACTATGCACCTTCCGGTGAAAGTAAGCGTTCAATAGAGCCGTATTACATCGTATTCAAATGGACGAGCTGGTATGTATACGGTTGGTGCCTGAAACGTAAGGACTACAGACTCTTTAAGCTGAACCGCATGGATAAGGTTAAGGAGACACACAAGGAGTTTACTTGCAGGAATGCACCGGTTCCGGATCTTTCTTCTGAACTGAGATTCCCGCGGAATATTGTCCTTAAGGCATTGTTCGATCCGGATATGAAATGGCGTCTGGTCGAGGAATTCGGCCCTGATTGTTACGAGGAACAGGAAAACGGAAAACTTCTTTTAATAAGAGATTACAGTGATATTGAAAACCTTACGATGTGGATGCTGACGTTTGGCGATAAGGTCGAAGTGATCGAACCATTGGAAGTTCGCGAGAGATTAAAAGCGATGGCAGAATCAATGATGAAGATATATGGAGGAAAGAAAAATGGCAGAGATTGAAAGATATGAGGTATGTGAAGAATGGGCACATTCAGGCATCATTAAGGCAGGTGACTTTTGCTTCTTAAGTTACTGTGCCGGCAATGTCGGCGGAACAATAGAAGAGCAGATCGATGGTGCTTTCGACAATATGGAGGAAAGGCTTGCAATGGCCGGACTTACACTTGAATCCGTAGTTCAGATGGATTGTCTCTTCAGAGATGTATGGAACATTCCTGTGATGGAAAAGATCATCAAGGAAAGATTCAATGGCAAGTATCCTGTCCGTAAATCAATCCAGACAGAGTTCGCTCATGTTGGCGGTAAAGACGGCCTGCAGTTCCAGGTGGATGCGGTAGCATACTGTGGAAAATAATTGTTGGAGAATAGTATGAAATACGAATGGATCGATGAGTTCCTTCTAAGTAAACCCGGAGTGACTAAAGACCTTCAGCCGGAATGGAACTGGATACGTTATCAGATAGGCGGGAAGATGTTTGCTGCTATTTGCAGAGATGACGATAACAATCCCGTATACATCACTCTGAAACTGGAACCATTGGAAGGTGAATTCTGGCGTAAGCAGTATGAGGATATTATTCCCGGTTACTACATGAACAAGGTGCATTGGAATTCTGTAAAAGCAGAAGGAGAAGTCCCGGATGATGTCCTCAAGGACCTGTTGAATAAAGCATATGAAATAGTGCTTGGAAGTTTCAGCAAGAAAAAGCAAAAGGAGATATTAGGAGATGAGTGATCTTATAAGTTGCTGCGGTTCTGATTGCGGTGCTTGTTACTGTTACGGGAAAATGTGTGAAGGCTGCAATGCACTTTGCGGAAAAGTTTTCCATGCACCGGAGGGTAAAGAATGCCCTGTCTATTTTTGCAGCAGAATCGAAAACGGCTTTAAGTCATGCGGTGAATGCAGCAAGCTTCCTTGCAATCTCATACTTGGAACCAGAGATCCTAGTATGACCGAAGAAGAATTCCTAAAGACGGTAGAAGAACGTGTAAAAAGACTTAGAGGCTGAACATGGCATTCGATTTTAAGAAAGAATATAAGGAATTCTATCTGCCGAAGAATAAACCGGAGATCGTTAATGTGCCGGCATTCAATTATCTTGCAATAAGTGGAACAGGGGATCCAAATGACGAAGATGGTGATTACAAGCAGGCTATCGGATGTTTATACGCAGTTGCTTACACTCTCAAGATGAGTTACAAAACTGAGCATAAAATCAGTGGATTCTATGAATATGTTGTTCCTCCGCTTGAAGGCTTCTGGTGGCAGGAAGGAACAACCGGTGTGAATTACTCAGATAAATCTTCTTTCAATTGGATATCAGTTATACGTTTGCCTGAATTCATTACTGAAGATGATGTGAAGTGGGCCGTTGATACTGCAGCAAATAAAAAGAAAATCGACTGTTCATCTGTAAAGTTTATGACGATAGAAGAAGGACTTTGTGTGCAAATTATGCACACAGGTACTTATGATAGTGAGCCTGCAACAGTTGCTCTCATGGATGAATACATAAAGCAGAACGGATATGAGAATGACATCAACAGTAAACGGCTTCACCACGAAATATATCTGTCAGATCCGAGAAAAAGCTTGCCTGACAAGATGAAAACTGTCATAAGACATCCTATAAGAAAGTCTTAATAATCAACGGATCATTTAGAGCGAATTGATTATCGGATCCAGACTATTAAGATCGACAAAATCAACCTGCTTATTATATGTCTCGATCATGGCTCTTATCTCAGCTGTCTTCTCTTCTTCAGGAACGCTTAAGGCTTTTTTATAGACCATATTCATCATCGTCTTATGCAGAAAACTGAGCTTGGAATAATCTATTCCGCCCCTTAGATGGAAGATCTCAGCTTTCTCATAGATATCCGGAGATATCTGTGATCTCATTTTGCTTTTAATATTATCGATATTTTCTTTATCATTCGGATCAGCCAATCCTACTGTAGCGATAATTATCTTCTTGTTTGAGATGTCAGTCAGGTCTTTCAGAGTCTTTTTCATGCCTTCAACTCCGCCGGCATAAAGACCGCCTAAGTAGATGATTGTTTTATAAGCGTTAATGTCTTTTATGTCTTTGTAGGAACATGCCTTGATCCCTGTCTTGCCGGATAATTCTTCGGCGTACTTTTTCGAAGTACCGTAATATGAACCGTAGATAATTATTTCATTCATTTTGTTATTCCAATCCTCTCAGATTTTTCTCGATATTGATGATGGTCTTGATTGTTGTCCTGATGTCTTTGTCAGAGATACCGTCGAACATTTTTGCCATGATGAAAGCACTGGCATCATCATTTTTCTCACAGAAATTCTTGCATTTATCTGTAAGTACGATCAGCTGCTTTCTCTTGTCGGATTCATCCTGAAGAAACTCTATAAAGCCTTTCTTCTCTAGCTTTAACAATATCTGTTTGACATTCTGATGAGAGCTTCCTAAAACATCGGATAATTCTTTGAGCGTAGGGGGCTCTTTGCACATGTTAATGCAGATGACGGCAAAGAACTGTTTCCAGCTGATCTCTTTCATCAGATTATCTGCCATAGCCTGAAATCTGTTCTCGAAAGCACTTAACAATCCGAGAAGATAGTAGTTCGGCGGTATTTCAGAGAAATCAACTATGTTGCTATTAATTACATCTTCGATGATCATGACCATTCCTCGCAATCGGTAATATATTACCTTTATGCTGATAAGGTAACATGTTACCGATTGTTAGTCAAGAGGAACTTTTACAACAGGGTTTACAATACTACGTATACGTGGTAATATTATCGCCAACTACTCCGTATGCGTAGTAAAATGAAGATTAGGAGTTTGCTATAGTGAAAAACTTATTCAGATGGAAATATACAGTGGACACAACGATTGCTTTGATTGCCGGATCAGTAATGATTGCTCTTAGTCTTTTGATGATACCGTTCTCCGGTGGTTCCAGGATTGATACGATCATGTCATTTTTCCTTAGAGATGTATTGATGATATTCGGTCTGGGGGTAGTATTTGTTTCAAAGTACACAGACAAAAAGGGCAGACAGATCCTGGCGGATATGGGCTTTACAAAACGCAAGATCGTATTAAGCCTGATACTTGATGTGGTATTTGCAGTTGGATTAGCTGCTATGTTTATGAAAGATGGCATGCCGGGGAATATATCAGATATAACAAATCTATATGCGTCTTTGTACATACTCACAGCAGGAGTTTTCGAGATGACATTCATCTATGGATTTCTAAGAATGAGCTTCGAGAAGGCATTCGGTATTATTCCATCAATAATATTGACCAGCGCTTTCTATTCGGTTCACCATGCCGGATTCCAGCCGGAATTCCTGCATCTGTTCCTGGTAGGTCTCATGTATTGTTCAGTCTTCTATATAACGAAGAATATGCTAATTATTTTCCCGTTCTTCTGGGGAGTCGGTGCGCTGTGGGATGTTATAATATCATCTGATGCAGGCGAAGGGATCAAGAATATTGAATCGTTTATCTTCGCAGGTGTTATCTGGATACTTATAATATTCTGGTTTGCTATACGCAGAATAAGGAGAAATAAGAATGCTGTCGAAAACATCAATAGTGATAATGGGAATTCTTACCAAGGGTGAAAAGAATGCATATGACATGCTTAAAGTTATCGACAGGATGAATATGAAATACTGGCTTCCGATTGGTGCAACCACACTTTACGAGACATGCATACGTCTTGAGAAAAAAGGATATATCGAGAACACCGGGGAAGCTGATAACAAAGCGGTTTACCGAATTACAGATAAGGGAACGGCTGAACTTAAAAAGACAATATGTGATCTTTATGAAAGAGTTGATTACGATTCAGTCTGGTTCTGTCTGGCAGTGCTTTATTCAGATGTCTTAAGCAAGAAAGAACTTGCAGCCGAGAAGAAAAAAAGGCAGGCGATCCTTGATGAATACGAAGCCGGAACTAAGGCAAACAGGGACATGCTTATAAAAGAGCACGTTCCATATTCGGGAATCTGCGCGATAGACAGGATGATCCATATTATCGAGATGGAAAAAGAGACACTGAAGAATCTCTGATATCCGGATTACAATACAATACTCTTATGAGGAGGTTACGGTTTGGACGAATCGGAACTCTATAATTATCTTGGAAAACTTACTAGGGAAAAGGATAAATGGAAAGAAAGTATTCCATTTTTACTTTCGCTTTTAGATAACGGCTCAGATAAGATTAAAGCAAAGTCGTTGTGGCTTTTAGGAGAGACAGGACTTGCATATCCGATGTCAATTAAAGATGGAGTAGATAATGTTGCTTCGTTTTTGGATAGTGATGTTCCATTGCTTCGCGAGCGTGCGATTAATGCCTTGGGACGGATAGGACGCGGTAATTTCAAACTGATTGAAAAGCATTGGATCAAGCTTTTCCGCTTTGCGGAAGACGATGAATCCAAAGTAAGACTGAGCTTTATTTGGGCTTCTGAAAATATCGCCACCAATACACCGGTTATTTATAAAGATTACATGGAGGTTTTCGGGAAGCTCCTTCATGATGAAGATGAAAAAGTGAGAATGGAAGCTCCGGAGATATTCCGTGTTCTTGGAAAGAGTTGTCCTCAATATGTAAGACCATATGGAGCGGTTCTTAAAGAACTATCAGAAACTGATAATAACCGTGTGGTAAGGATACACTGCTTGGGAGCATTGAAGAAAATAGACAGATATTATGAATGAAGCACCGGATATATCCTCATCAACTGTAGATGAACGCCCAGATCATTTTCTGAGGACAGTCTTGAACATGAATTTCCTGAGCCAGTTAGGTGCGATAGAAGATCCCACGCGGATAATAACGCTCTTTATATATTGACCGGTCGTGATAAAGCCGGTCTTTTTCATATACTTGAACAGGTTCTTCTGGCTCTTGGCATATTTCCAGCCGGAGCGGCGCTTATACATGTCGGAGCCTGCACGCATCCAGAGAAGCGGTTCCGGAGTGTTATAGCTTACAGTACCTTTCTGAAGCATACGGATCCAGAGATAATAGTCTTCAAGAAGATAAAAATCCTGATAGCCTCCTGCAGCTTCCACTTCTGACTTTTTATACATAACACATGGATGGTTAAAAGGATTGCGCTTCTTTGCGAAAAGAACGATGTCGTTGTTCTTCTCGGGAAGGACACGCTGGGCATCAATGATGTCTGTTGATTCTGTGAATTCCTCAACGGTGCCTGAACATATGCATACTGTCGGATGATCGGCAAACACTTTAAGCTGCTTTTCGCATCTGTCAGGTCTGCTGATGTCATCGCTGTCCATCCTTGCTACCAGTTCATTTTTGCAGAACTTAATGCCGTGATTAAGAGCGTTGCCGAGGCCGCCGTTCTTCTCAAGACGGACAACATTCAGAACACCGGGATGAGCTTCTTCCATTTTCGCGATAACGGAATCAAGTTCTGGAGTAAGAGGTCCGTCACAGACAAGTACGAAATCGTTCGTGGGAACTGTCTGATTCCAGATGCTGTTCATGGCAGACTCCAGGAACGGTGCCTGCTCTTTTCTATATACACTCATCAATACCGAGTAATTCATGCCGTCCATTATCGAAAAACCTTTCCATAAGCCTAAGGTTCATCCCTTAAGACCAGACTAATTATAACAGTATTAGCGGATAACAAAAAATCCCTCCGTTCACTGGGAGAACAAGAGGGATTTTTATCGGAAAGAAGAAATACAACTGACTTAGAAAACTTTGGCGAATGCCTGATTGAGATCGTCTATGAGATCCTGAGGGTCTTCAAGACCGATGGATAATCTGATCGTGTTGATCGAAAGTCCTGTTACATCACGCTGCTCGTGTGTAAGTTCGCCGTGTGTCGTCTGGGCGGGGTTGACGATGAGAGATCTTGCATCGCCGATATTTGCCTGATAACCGAAAATGTTTACTGATTCAATGAACTTTCTCTTCTGTTCTTCTGTGCCGTTGAATTCAAAGGAGAAGATTCCGCCGGCACCGTTAGGAAGATACTTGTCTGCAAGTTCCTTGTATTTGCTTCCCTTTGCATAAGGATAACTTACCCAGTTAACATGTTCGTTGTTTTCAAGATACTTGACGATCTTAACTGCAGAAGATGTCTGCTTAGCTACTCTCTCGGAGAGTGTCTCGATGCCGAGAAGGATCAGGTAAGCATCGAAAGGTGAGAGTGCAGCACCGAGGTAGTTAAGGTGTACTGCTCTGATCTTGCCTGTGATAGGTGATACGGGGAAGATATCAAGGATGCTCCTGGGATTCTCGTTTCTGTCTCTTAAGAACCAGAGTTTTCTGTCCAAGACAGGGAACTTCTCAGGATCGTACTTGAAGCCGCCCTTCTCGAGGATAAGTCCAGCGATTACGTTGCCGTGGCCGCATAATGCTTTTGTAGCGGAATATACGACGATGTCAGCGCCGTGCTTGAAAGGGTTGAAGAGATAAGGTGTTGCTGCCGTATTATCTACTACAAGCGGAATGCCATGTTTATGAGCGATCTCAGCGATAGCATCAAAGTCGAGAACGGTTGCAAGAGGGTTTGAAATCGTTTCGATATAGATAGCTTTTGTATCTTCCTTGATGTTACGCTCGAACTCCTGCGGATCGTCAGGATTCTCGATCATGTCGTAATTTACGCCGAGTTCCTCAAGAATCGAATGAAAGCCGTCTACGGCGCCGCCATAGAGTCTGGGGCTTGTAAGGATCCTGCCGCCCTTTGCTGCAAGCGCCAGTACTGTGTATGAGATTGCTGCCATTCCGGATGCGACTGCAACTGCGTAATCAACGCCGTGAAGAGCGGCAACTCTTTTCTCCAATACCTGGACTGTAGGATTGGAAACTCTGGTATAGAGCGGATCTTCAAGTTCAAATGCGAAGAGTGCGTCTGCTCTTGCTGTGCTTCCCATCTCATATGCAACTGTCTGGTAGATAGGTACGCTTACTGCGTTGTTATGCTCAAGCGGGTTATATCCTGCACGGATCTTTAATGTGTCGAAATTATAAGCCATATTCATGTCCTCCTGTGATGAAAGGGATTATAGAATAGTCGGGAAATTAAAGATAATAGACGTTTTTTATCGTTTCCGATAAATAAAAGGTATACCCCATCTCATATAGGTATCGTATAAAATAATCCCATGAAAATCAGAAATGCGACAATAGATGATCTTAAGATAATTACAGAAGTCGAACGGGAATGTTTTCCGCCTGAAGAAGCGGCATCTGAAAATGATTTCCGTGAAAGACTTAAGCTCTACGGGGATCACTTCTGGCTCCTTTTCGACGGGGACAGGCTTGTGTCTTTTGTAGACGGTTTTGTAACTGATGAAAGGGATCTTACTGACAGGATGTATGAGGATGCCTCGATGCATGATGAGTATGGAGCCTGGCAGATGATCTTCGGTGTAAATACTATTCCTGAATACAGGAAACGGGGCTGTGCAGCCCTTCTTATCAGTAAGGCTATTAAAGATGCGGATGACCAGGGCCGTGATGGTCTTGTTCTTACCTGTAAAAAAGAATTAATACCTTATTATTCACGCTTCGGTTTTGTTAATGAAGGTGTCACTTTAAAATCCGTTCACGGAGGAGTGACATGGTATCAAATGCGCTTGACCTTTAACACCGTATAGCCTTTTGTTATAGGTTTCTATGAGATTTATAAATTAGCGGCAAAAACATCTCTGTGTTTAAATCTTCTCAATCGAAAAAGGAGGCGACAGTTATGTCACAGAGATTTACCAGTGAAAAGGTTCTTGCCGCATTGAAGAAGACTGCAGCGGCAGTTACGCTTTTCTCAATATCATTGTCATTTGCAGGTTGTGCAAAGAAAGACAGCGGTTCCAAGTTCGGAAAGATCAATATCCCGGCATTAGATGGTTCTTTATGCGGTGCACCGATCTATATTGCTTATGAGAACGGCTATTTCAAAGAAGAGGGCTTCGATGTTACTTTGATCTCAGCGGATACAGAGACAAGAAAGATCGGCCTTAACAACGGAACGATACCGATCGTTAACGGAGACTTCCAGTTCTTCCCCTCAATGGAGGAAGGTGTTAACACAGTAGTTGTTGATAAGCTCCACGACGGTTGTATCAAGATCGTAGTCCGTCCCGATTCCAACATCAAGACAGCAGAAGATCTTAAGGGTCTTAAGATCGGTGTCGATGAAGTCGGCGGAACACCTCACCAGGTAGCAAGTGTATGGCTTGAGAACGCTGGTATCTCAGCACGTCAGGAAGATCACCAGGTTGAATTCCTTCCTTTTGCAGACGGCAACCTCGAGCTTGAAGCTCTTTACAAGGGTGATCTTGATGCAGCAGCAATGTGGGACCCGCTCGCAAGCGTTGCAGAGAAGGCAGGCAAGGTTAAGACGATCCTTGATATCACAAAGGATGAACCTTTCGCCGGCAAGGCATGCTGCTTCCTTTATGCATCAAAGGTTGTATATGAGAAGAATCCTGAAGAGGTCGCAGCGCTCCTTCGTGCATTCAGAAAGGCACAGGACTTCATCAACAAGAATCCTGAACAGGCAGTTGATATCATCATCAAGGGCAAGTATTCACAGATCGAAGACCGAGAACTTGCGATCGACCTGATCACTTCTTATAACTATCCGTCATATGAACAGCGAAAAGAAGGTGCTTTCAGCGTTAAGGACGATGTCCACTATTTCGCACAGCAGCTCTTTGACATCGGTTATCTAAAGACTGATGCTGATACCTACACATCGAAGTATTTCGTTGATGTAAAAGTGGATGGCTGAAGATGATCAAAAAAAGTTCAGTTGTCTATGGTTTGTTACTGTCGGTATCAGGATTCCTGTTCGCAGCATTATTAAATGCACTGGTTCCTATTACGGCAGATGTGAAGATCGTTGATTATCCTGTCGGTGGATTTGTTATCAACATCAATATCGCATACAGGCTCGTGTTGTTTTTCCTGTCAGCTGTTTTTCTGATTCTGGGTCTGTTCTCGTTGAAGGATCATGACAGATGGAAGAAGTTCGTAAAGGGAGCACCTTTGAGATTTGCTTCCGGTATCGGTCTGCTCGTATGGGACCTTCTCGGAACCAAATGGCAGCTTCTGCCTCAGCCTTTCTTTCCCGGTCCTGCCGGAATAATAGAGGCCTTTCTCATAGAACCGGAATTCGTATTGGAAAACACCCTTTATTCATTAAGGCTTTATGCAGCAGGTTTTGTTTTGGGCGTAGTATTCGGAGTAGGAACAGGCATCCTCATCGGATGGTTTCCGAAGGTCTACTACTGGGTTACACCCGTGCTTAATGTCACGGGTGTGATCCCTGCTGTAGCCTGGATGCCTTTTGCTCTTACGCTCCTTCCGACACCTTTCGCAGCTGCAGTATTCCTCATAGTTATCTGTGTATGGTTCCCGGTAACAAGTCTTACTGCACAGGGAATCAAATCAACACCGAAGGTTCAGTTTGAAGCGGCGAGAACATTAGGTTCCAATACATTTGATCTGGTGTTCAGGGTTGCAGTTCCTCATGCGATGCCTCAGATCTTTACCGGTATATCGACAGCAAATGCATTTGCATTTACGACACTTGTCATGGCAGAGATGATGGGCCAGCCGGGTGGCCTCGGATACTATATCAATCTTTCAAAAGTATGGAGTGCATACTACAAGGTTTTCGCAGCGATCATAGTAATGGCCGTATTGTTCAGCTTCATCACGGCAATTCTCGGAAAGATTGAGAAGTACGCATTAAGATGGCAGAAGGGACTCGTAAGATAATGGCAGATAAAGATACAAACGAAGATTATATTCTTACGATCGAGAACTTAAGACGAATCTATAAAGATGATGACGGCGCTGATGTCGAAGCTCTGGAAGATGTAAGCCTTAAGATAAAGCGCGGCGAGTTCATCTCGATCATCGGCGCGAGCGGATGTGGAAAGACAACACTTCTGCGTTCTATTGCAGGTCTTGATAAGCCTGATTCCGGTACGATCGTTATGGATGATTACAAGATCACAAGACCTGATCCAGAACGTGGATATGTTTTCCAGCAGGGAGGTCTTTTCAGTTGGCTTACAGTCGAACAGAACATAGCATACGGACTTAAGACCAGAAGAGTATATAAAGAGAAAAAAGCCGATGTTGCAAAGTATATCGAGCTTGTCGGACTTAAAGGATTCGAGTCTTCTTATCCCTATCAGATAAGCGGCGGAATGGCGCAGAGAGTTGCCATCGCAAGGACTCTTATCAATGAGCCGAAAATGCTCCTTCTCGATGAACCGATGGGGGCGCTCGATTCGTTTACCAGAGCCGATATCCAGGATAAGCTTCTGGAACTTCACAGGCTTAACGGAATAACGATGGTGCTTGTCACACACGATATCGATGAGGCGATCTATCTCTCGGACAGAATAGTCATCATGACTCCCAGACCTGGAAAGATCAGCAACATAATAGATGTAAAGATCCCTCATCCAAGGCAAAGAGGCGGAGTGGAATTCCTCGCGATGAGAAGAAAGCTTCTAGAGGAATTCGATCTTGCCACAGCTCTTCCTGAGCCCGAATACAATATTTAAGAAAAGAGAATGATCAATATGAATAAGACAAAGATTACAGGCATACTTATAGCAATTCTGGGACTTCTTACAGTCCTTATCCCTACACAGATCTTCAAAGTGTGTGAAGCGATGGACGGCAAATTCATGAAGTGTCACTGGACAGCCCAGGTAGAGGTTGCATTAGGTATTGCGACTATAGTTATCGGACTTCTCATAGTCCTTTCAAAAGAGAAGGCAGCAGCATCTGCATATTCTTTGGCGTCAGCCATCAACGGGGTATTGGTTATCCTTATTCCGACAGTTGTTATCGGAGTTTGCGGTTCAGCTGATATGCCCTGCAATTCAGGAACCAAGCCTGCTCTTATCATAGCAGGTGCATTGATCGTGTTAACTGGCTTGATCAATACGGCTCTTTATCTCACATCAAAGAACAAAGACTAATTATGAATAGCATTAAAGAGAGCTTCAGATTCGGCATAAGAAACATCAGGAAAAGACCTTACAGGTCTTTCTGCCTGATGCTTGCCGCTGTTATTGGATCCTATGCTTTGTTCGTAGGATCATCTCTTAAAGCATCTCTTAATAATGGAATCAAGAGAATGCAGGAACGTATGGGCGCAGACCTGATGATCGTTCCTGAAGAATCTGAAGTTAAAGCGAAGAATATCCTTCTTACCGGTGAACCCGAATTCTTCTATATGGATATTTCCGTGGCAGAGGCAGTATCCGGTATCGAAGGTGTGGAGAGTTCCACAAGTCAGCTTTACTTCACATCCTTATCTTCAGACTGCTGCTCTACCAGAGTACAGCTTATCGCATTCGATCCTGATACTGATTTTGTCATCCATCCCTGGATCGATGAGAAGGTTACAGAAAAGGTCGTAAGCGGAAGTGTTATCGTTGGAAGTGAAGTCACACCTCTTCCAGACGGAAAAGTCAAGTTCTATGGAAATGAATATCTGGTCGCAGGAAAACTCGGTGAGACTGCAACAGGACTTGATCATTCAGTATTCATGTCAAGGGATACGATGCATGAGATCCTTAACGATGCAAAGGCAAAAGGATATCAGTTTTTAAATCCTGAAGATGACAGTTCTTATGTATCTACAGTTCTTATACGTGTTAAGGATAATGCTGACATTACAGGAATCGAGAAGCAGATATATGAAAAAGCAGACGGCATCAAGTTCATCGAGACAGATAAGCTCGTAAATGATATCACTGTAAAGCTTGGTTCTGTTGATAGCATAATCAATATCACTCTGACTGTGCTTTTGGTATTCTCGTTTGTGACCATGATCCTTTTCTTCTCCGTTATCTTCCATGAGAGGAAAAAAGAATTTGCAGTCTTGAGAATACTCGGAACCACTTCGCGGAAGATATGCCTGATCTCGCTGACAGAAGGAATAACAATAGGAGCAACTGGCGGTGCCGCAGGCCTGATCCTTGGAATACTTACTGTTTTCCCGTTTAACAAATACATCGAAAATACATTGGGTGTTCCTTATCTGATGCCTGCTGTATCTGTTGTGCTCTTATATGGAATACTTGGTGTTCTCGTGACAGCTTTATTCGGATCTTTGGCATCCTTCCTGTCAACATTAAGTCTTACTCACGCAGAGACATATTATACGATGAGGGCAGGTGAATAAGATGTCATTTCTTACAGCAGAGAAACTAGTTAAAGAATATAAGAGGCGCGGAAAGACTTTTCGCGCTGTTGATGATATAGATCTTGAGATCGGATCCGGCGAACTCGTCATGATCGAAGGTGAATCCGGAAGCGGAAAGACGACTCTTCTGAATCTCCTGACAGGTCTTACGGATCCCACATCCGGATCTGTAACGATCGAAGGCAAGGATCTCAAGAGCCTTGATGATAAGACGATTTCCGGAATCAGAAATGAAAAGATCAAATACATACCTCAGGGCGAGAGCCTTTTATCATCATTGACAGTAAAGGAGAATATTCTTTTCCCGTTTGTTGTAGGCGGCAAAATTATTCCTTCCGGAGAAAGACTTCTCGAGGTAGCTGGAAAACTCGGAATACTGGAGCTGCTGGATGAATATCCTTCGGAGTTATCAGGCGGGGAGATGAGAAGAGTTACGATAGCCAGAGCAGTTATCAACAGACCTTCACTGATTATCGCGGATGAACCTACGGGAAGTCTTGATTCTGTCAACACTTCAAAAGTGATGGATATCTTTAAAACTGTTGCAGAAGAGGGGACTGCTGTTATTGTAGTAACTCACCAGAAGGAGACTTTAAGATACGCCTCAAGAGTCCTTTCGATGGAGAAGGGCAAGCTTAGAGAGGTCTCGTGACCGATTGATAATAACTATCTGTTTCTATAACCAAAAGTTATATTTGGTTATCGGAAATGAGTATTATTTCGATTTCCGAAAATGAAATACAATTTGGTAATCAAAAATCAAGGATGGTTGGAGACAATGACGATCCAACAGTTATTTTACGCGATAACGATTACCAAGGTCGGTTCGATGAACCGTGCCGCAGAGAGTCTTTACATAACACAGCCTACGCTTACCAAAGCTATCAAGGAACTCGAGAATGAACTCGGGTTCTCGCTCTTTGTCCGTTCCGGAAAAGGAATGGTGTTAACACCTGACGGAAGGGACTTCATACTTTATGCCAAGCAGGTATGCCAGCAGTACGATGTCTTAAAGGACCGTTTCGGAACTACCGGTGAGAGGAAGAGACGGTTTGGAATATCGACACAGCACTATTCTTTTGCTATAAAGGCCTTCACAGAGTTTGTTAAGGATTTTGACCTCGAGAAATACGAGTTCGCATTCAGGGAGACGATGACAAGAGATGTCATAGATGATGTCGGCTCAATGAAGAGCGATATCGGAATCCTTTTTATAAGTGAATACAACAGAAAAGTAATAGAGAAGAAACTTCGTGACAACGATCTGCATTTCACGCCGCTTATCGACTGTAAGGCTTGTGTTTATATTACGAAAACACATCCTCTGGCAGATGCTGAAGAACTGACCATGGAAGATCTGGCTCCGTATCCGTGTCTTACTTTCGAGCAGGGAGACGGTGACTCCATTTTCTACTATGAGGAGATCCTGGCTGAAAAAGACTATCCCAGACGGATAAAGGTAAATGACAGAGGCTCCGGACTCAACCTGATGAACGAGCTTAACGCCTACACTCTCTGCTCCGGAATAATCTGCGATGACGTCAACGGCGACCAGTATAAGATGATCAAGTTCAAGGGCGATGAGGACGATACGGTAATGCATATCGGTTATATCACCAAGAACAACATAGAACTCGGATCCCTTGCGGAAGGCTATATAGCTGAGATCAAAAAGATCCTTAAATTGACATAAGGCTCTTGCTTAAAACATATTGACCAAGTAGGCTTATATATTAAAATGGTATAAATCTGCATAGGAGATATGTTTATGATCACAAGAGACGAAGCATTTTCGGTACTTCAGAAATATAACAAGGACCCTTTTCACATCAGGCACGCACTGACAGTCGAAGCTGTTATGAAGTGGTATGCTGACGAACTCGGATACGCTGATGAGGCTGATTACTGGGGCATCGTGGGACTTTTACACGACATAGATTTTGAGCTTTATCCTGAAGAACACTGTCTAAAGGCACCTGAACTCCTGCGCGAAAACGGGTTCGGTGACGATATCATCCATTCAGTATGTTCACATGGATACGGCATAACCGTAGGCTGTGGCACGACCATTGATGTGGAGCCCGTTCACGAGATGGAGAAGGTCTTATTTGCTGCTGATGAGCTTACCGGCCTTATCTGGGCAGCGGCACTTATGAGACCTACCAGGAGCACCAAGGACATGGAACTCAAGTCTTTAAAGAAAAAGTACAAGAGCAAAGGCTTTGCGGCAGGGTGTTCAAGAGAAGTCATCGAACGCGGCGCTGAGCAATTGGGCTGGGAACTTGATAAGCTCCTTACCATGACATTGCAGGCTATGGCGGCAACTGAGGATCAGATCAATTCGGTAATGCCTGCCGAAGGTTGATGTGAGAACTGCGCTTCCTACTGACTGTGACATGTGCGGGCTTTGTAAGGCTTTTCGTGGAAAAGATCCTGAAAATGCGTATGATGATTATATAAACGGCAAACGTTCTTTTATTGAAGTATCTAAAGACTTTATAGGGTAAAATATAAAAGATGCCTATTGGAAGAGGAAATACAAGATGGAACATGACGTAAAGAAAGAAATCGGAGAACTGGTCAGCAACATAATCGCGGATTATGACGGCTCGAAGAATATCGATACAACAGATATCTTCAATAAGCCTGACCGTAATGAGATCATTGATATCATTAATAATCTGTTCTTAATAGTTTATCCTGGATACTTCAAGGACCGTACATATAAGATGTATAACCCTGAGAACGGGATCGCGGTGATGGTGGAGGATATCTTCTATCATCTCAATAAGCAGGTCGCTCTCGCGCTGGACTTCTGCAAGCTCAGAGGCTCAATGACGGAAGAAGAGCGCAAAGAGGAAAGCTACCGTATCTGCACATCTTTCTTTAAGAAGATCCCTGCCATAAGAGAAGCTGTTGAATCAGATCTCCTTGCAACCTTGGACGGAGACCCTGCTGCGAGCAGCCTTGATGAGATCATATTAGCTTACCCGGGCCTTACTGCCATTACGACATACAGACTTGCTCACGAGCTCTATCTTCTGAATGTTCCTGTAATCCCGAGACTTATGACTGAGTATGCTCACTCAAAGACCGGTATCGATATACATCCGGGTGCCACTATCGGCCATTCCTTCTTTATCGATCACGGAACGGGAATCGTTGTAGGTGAGACATCCATCATCGGAAATAACGTTAAGATCTATCAGGGTGTTACTATCGGTGCGCTTTCCACAAGAGGCGGCCAGAAGCTCTCCGGCAAGAAGCGTCACCCGACTATCGAAGATAATGTCGTTATCTATGCGGGAGCTTCCATTCTTGGCGGTGAGACCGTCATCGGAATGAATTCCGTTATCGGAGGTAATACATTCATTACAAGCTCTGTGCCTGCCGATACGAGAGTAAGTATTAAGAATCCTGAGATGGAATACCGTACATCAGGGCATAAGCCTGTTAAGGAAGAAATAAAGCAGAGCGAAGAGTGGTTCTACATCATTTGACATATTCTCGATAAACCTATTGACATAGTAGGTAATTTAAGATACCATTCCTCAAAAGTTCAAAGGAATGGAGACTAAGATATGACAGGCATTATTACGGCAAATATCATCATGTGTTGTCGAATGCTGAAGCTCCCGGGCAGCAAGGTTGACCGGTGCGTCATGTCGATGTTTGTTTAAATCCATTCATTAGCAAGAAGCACGCGAACTGATAACTGCCCGGGAGCCGAAAAGCTTCAGGGCATTTTTCTTGCCAATTTTCACCACGATTACTATTGAGGAAAGAATATATGACACTGCAACAACTGATGTACGCTATAACAACAGCAGATGAGAAATCGATCAATAAGACGGCACAGCGTTTTTTCGTATCACAGCCAGCGATATCAGACGCCATAAAGGATCTTGAAGAGGAGATAGGAATAACTATTTTCGAGAGATCGAACAGAGGTGTCACGACTACGACTGAGGGCGCGGATTTTATCGTCTATGCAAGGCAGGTGGTGGCGCAGTACGACCTTCTTAAAGAGAGATATATAGATAAAGAGCAGAAGAAGAGATTCGGCGTATCCGCTCAGCACTATACCTTTGCAGTCAAATCCTATATAGAACTTATCGAAAACCATGATCCTGAAAAGTATGAATTCTCGATATATGAAGGAAAGACATCAGAAGTGATAAATGATGTCAGAACATTCAAATCCGAGATCGGAATAATACATCTGGATGAATATAACCATAACTTCCTTCTGAAGTACCTAAGGTTGAATAACCTGGAGTATCAGAAACTATTTGACTGCAAAGTTTTTGTGTATCTGTCCACGGAGCATCCTCTTGCGGACAAGAAGAAGTTAACAAGCCACGACTTGGAACCTTATCCGTGCCTTACTTTTAATCAGGGTGAAGAGAATCCTATCTACCTTGCTGAAGAGCCGGTAAGTATGTTCGAACGTAGGAAGATCATTAAGGTGAATGACCGCGGTACCATGCTCAACATGATGGTAGGGTTAAACGGCTATACGCTTTGTTCAGGCATCATATGCGAAGAACTTAACGGTTCAGGTTATAAAGCAATTCCTTATGAGAGCAGGGAGAAGACATCTGTTATTTATGTTACCCGTGCAGGCAGTACCCTAAGCAGACTGGGACAGGAATATATAGATAATCTCAAGGCTTTTGCTTAGAAGACCTGACTTCAGATCCTGTTATAAATCACAGTTATAACTGACTATCACTCTTGCGTATTATCACTTCTAAATCTGTAGGAGTATTATCACTTAAGCACAAAATAAAACCTATCAAATTGATGGTTTTCTAAAAGGAGAGAACCTTAGAATGTCACAGATCAACATCAAAGAACCAAGCGTTGTAATCCGTGAGAAAAGACTTGGAACGATTAATGCATTCAGCGGATCAGCATCGCAGATCGTCGAAAAATCTGCCAAGGGAGAACTTCGCGATTGCAAAAGAAAGTTCTCACAGTGCCTCGGCTGTAATCAGCAGCAGGCATTCTGTCAGCTGGCGATGATCAGGGATGCAGTAGTAATCAACCATGCACCTATAGGATGCGCAGGCGAATTTGCTGAATTCAATTTCACATACAGGATCGAGCAGTCCAGAAGAGATCTTCCTCCGGCGCTCGGAAGATACTATTCAACAAATATCCTGGAGAAGGATACTGTTTTCGGAGCTGCGAAAAAGCTTGAAGATACGATCAGACTCGTATATGAAAGAGAGCACCCCAAGGCTATCTTCATTACCACATCATGTGCATCCGGCATCATCGGTGAAGACATTGAATCAGTTGTTGAAGCAGCTACAAAAGAACTCGGGATTCCGGTTGTAACATGCAACTGTGAAGGCTTCAGATCAAAGATCTGGACGACAGGATTCGATGCTGCATATCATGCTGTGTTAAGAGGTATCGTAAAGCCTGCAGAGAAGAAGACGAATAAAGTAAATATCATAAACTTCTGGGGAACCCATGTTTTCGATGACATCGTAAGAAGATTCGGGTATGAACCCCAGTATGTAATCCCGTTCTCAACTGTAGAGGAATTATCACATGTAAGTGAAGCTGCCGCTTCGATCCATATCTGTCCATCACTCTCAACATATATGGGTGCAGGCTTAAACCAGCTTCACGGCGTCCCTGAGGTTCTCGTACCGCCTGCCTATGGTGTTGCCGGTACAGACAGGTGGCTCAGAGCTTTTGGCAAACTCGTGGGCAAAGAGGAGATCGCAGAAGAGATCATCAAAGAAGGCCACGAGAAGTATGTGCCTGAGATCGAGAAACTCAAGGAAAGATTTAAGGGAAAGAGAGCTTATGTAACTGCAGGCGCAGCACACGGCCAGGCACTCATCACATTGCTCGGTGAGCTTGGCATGGATGTTGTAGGTGCAGCTGTTTTCCATCACGATCCTGTATATGACAGTGGTGATGACAAGCTCGATATCTTGGGACAGGCAGTCAAGAACTATGGCGATGTTCCCGACTACAGAGTCTGCAATAAGCAGGCGTGTGAGCTTGTTAACGCACTTAACAGGATCAAGCCTGACCTGATACTTGCAAGACACGGAGGAATGACCTTGTGGGGAGCAAAGTTCGGTATTCCTTCACTTCTTATCGGTGATGAGCAGTTCGGTATCGGATACAAGGGTGCACTTAATTATGCGAGAAGGATCGAAGATGCACTTGATTCGATCGAATTCATAAAGAACTATTCCAAGCACGCTTCGAATCCTTACACCAAGTGGTGGTTCGATCAGGATCCCGGATATTTCCAGGGTGACGGTTCCGGAAGAGGATGTTCCGGTGCAGGAAATGGAGGATTCTAAAGATGGCAGGAGCAATAGAACAACCAAGATTTACATGCGCACTCGGCGCTTGCCAGAGTGTTGTCGCTATAAAGAAAGGCGTACCGATCCTTCACTCCGGCCCCGGATGCGGAGTTCAGATCTCTGAACTGATCGGACAGGGTGAAGGTTATGCAGGCGGATCTACGATGCCTTGTACAAACTCGGAAGAAGCAGATGTCGTTTTCGGCGGTGAGAAGAAGCTCAGAAATGTTATCGAGAATTCTTTCAAGGTAATCGACGGTGACCTCTATGTTGTTATCACAGGCTGCACAGCGGCAATCACCGGAGATGATATCGCATCAGTAGTAGGTGAGTTCCAGCTTGATGATAAGCCGGTCGTTTATGTAGAAGAAGGAGGCTTCAAGTCAAATAACTATGTAAGCCATTCCAGAGTAGTAAACGCTATCATCGACCAGTATGTCGACAAGTTCCATGAAGACGATGAAGTTATTCCTGGTCTTGTAAATGTATTCGCGAGCATTCCTTATCAGGATCCTTACTGGAACGGAAACCTGGAGCAGCTTAAAAGGTTACTTACAGGCATAGGCCTTAAGGTCAATATTCTTTTCGGTAACGAATCAGAAGGCGTATCAGAGTGGAAGACGATCTCCCAGGCACAGTTCAACATCTTCGTAGGATCATGGGCAGGTCTTGATATCGTAAAGCACCTTAAGAGAAAGTACGGCACGCCTTATCTGCATTTCCCATATACACCTATCGGTGCGAAAGAGACCTCGGCGTTCTTAAGAAAGGTTGCCGAATTCGGTGAGCTTGACCAGAAGAAAGTTGAAGCTTACATCGACCGTGAAGAAAAGAAGTTCTACTCACACATCGACAAGATGGCAAGCTTTATGCTCGAGTTCAGATACGGAATCCCGAGAAGATTCTATTCACTTGCGGATGCTTCTTATTCACTCGGCTTTTCGAAGTTTCTCCTAAATGAGCTTGGCATCATCCCCGGTATACAGTTCATTGTAGATGACATCCCGGAGAAGTATCAGGAGAGTGTACTTGACGAGTTCTCAAGGATCTCGGATCTCCAGAGAAGAGATGTAAAGGTGGTTTTCGATCCTGATGCCGGCCTTGATCAGAAGAAACTTCTTGAGGATGCAAAAGATTATGAAGACAAGAGACTCCTGATCCTTGGAAGTTCATGGGATAAACATATTGCAGACGAACTCAATGCCGACCTCCTCATAATCTCAGTTCCGGTTCAGCACAGACTTGTCATGAACTGCGGTTACTTAGGATATGAAGGCGGACTTCGTGCAATAGAAGATATCTACGACAGAGTACTCGCTACTTACAGATAAAAATAAATACGGAAAGAGAAGACACAAGAAATGAGACAGATAGCTATTTACGGAAAAGGTGGTATCGGTAAATCCACAACAACACAGAACCTCACTGCAGGTCTTGCGGAAATGGGCAAGAAGATCATGGTCGTAGGATGCGATCCTAAGGCGGATTCAACAAGACTTCTTCTTAACGGACTCGCACAGAGAACGGTTCTTGATACACTTCGTGAAGAAGGCGAAGTAGATGACTTAAGCCAGATAGAGAAAAAGGGCTTCGGCGGTATCAGATGCGTTGAATCCGGCGGACCTGAGCCTGGCGTAGGCTGTGCAGGACGAGGTATCATCACATCCATCGGAATGCTCGAGGATCTTGGTGCATATACAGACGATCTGGATTATGTTTTCTACGACGTATTAGGAGACGTTGTATGCGGCGGTTTTGCTATGCCGATAAGAGAAGGAAAGGCAAAGGAAATCTACATCGTAGCATCAGGTGAGATGATGGCTCTCTATGCTGCAAACAATATCTGTAAGGGTATTCAGAAGTATGCTCTTAAGGGCGGTGTAAGACTTGGCGGCATCATCTGCAACAGCCGTAAGGTAGACCGTGAGAATGAGCTCTTAAGAGAGTTTGCAAAAGAACTCGGAAGCCAGCTTATCTACTTCGTCCCGCGTGACAATGAGGTCCAGAGGGCAGAGATCAAGAAGAAGACAGTAATAGATCACGATCCTAAGCATCCTCAGGCTCAGGAATACAGGAACCTCGCTCAGGCAATCGAGAATAACACACAGTTCGTTATCCCGAAGCCGATGACGCAGGAAAGACTTGAAGAGATCCTCATCGAATTTGGTCTTATGGACAGCATTAAGGACAATTATCACATCTAAGGAAATACAAATGATCAGAGCAGCATTTGCAACAGGCGACGGAATCAATATTAACAGGCACTTCGGTATTGCTGACAGGTTCGATATCTATGAGATAGATGTCGAAAATAAGAAGTATGAGCTTGTTGATACCAGAAGAATCGACAGTTATGGAGTTAGTCTTCAGCATGACGATTCTCTTATCGAACGCCTTGCTGAAGCGATCGACGACTGTAATATCGTCTTTTCTGCCAAGTCCGGTCTTCATGCAAAGCAGGCCCTGGATGGGAAACTGATCCAGGCTGTTGATGTGGAGAAGAAAGTGGAATTCGTTCTTGAAAGAGTCGTATCTTCGCGTATCAGCATTCTCGCCCCCAAATATAAAGCGGAAAAACCGAGAAAGGTTTATGAGAGATCAGTAAAGCAAGGTGCTTTTGAGAATCTTCAGAAAAGACATCCCTGTCTCGGCGGACACTCGAATGTAACCGCCGGAAGAGTACATCTTCCGGTAAGCCCTGTATGCAATATCAGCTGCAAGTTCTGCACCAGAGCCTTCAACAAATCCGAGATAAAGCCTGGCGTCAGTTCGCTTGTTCTTAAGCCTGAAGAGGCTGTGGAGACTGTAAGGAAAGCAAAAGAACTCTGCCCTGAGCTTACAGTAGTAGGTATCGCAGGCCCGGGTGATACACTTGCAAATGATCAGGCACTTAAAGCTTTCAAGCTCGTTAAGGAAGAATTTCCTGATCTTATCTGCTGCTTATCTACAAATGGATTCAGACTTGCTGACAAGATCGAAGAGATAGCTAAGATCGGTATCGAGACTCTTACTGTAACTGTAAATGCCGTAGATCCTGAGATCGAAGCACAGATAAATAACTTCGTAATAGACGAACATGGCAATAAGCACGATGGTATCGAAGGTGCGCGTCTTCTTATCGAAAAACAACTTGAAGGAATCCGTCTTGCTGCAAAGAAGGGAATAGTAGTAAAGATCAATAGCGTTCTTGTTCCCGGTATCAACGATAAGCATATTCCTGAGGTCGCAAAAGTCACTTCAGAGCTCGGCGCATCTATACTTAATATCATTCCGCTGATCCCCCAGAACGAGATGAAGGATATTCCCGCCCCTACATGTGCGGACCTGGAGGAAGTCCGCGCGGAGGCTGGAAAGTATCTTGAAGTGTTCCGTCACTGCCAGCACTGCAGAGCAGACAGCCTTGGAATCCCCGGAAAAGGCAAGGACCTTCATAATGAACTCTATAAAGACCGTAAGGAAAGAGCTGCAGATACATTCAGCCACGGCTGAGGTAATTTGTGAACACAGTTAATACTAAATACGGTGAACTTAGACCATACAGCGGTGCTTCTGATTACAGAAAGAAGTACCGTTTCGCTGTTGATTACTATAATGACGGTTCATTAAGAAGCGTCTATCTGGATGAACCGGAAATACTGGAATTTCCGGCAGGAAGATTTCAGACAGAGCTTATAACATTCTATGAAGACGGGAACGTGAAAAGGATATTCCCATTATATGGTCAGATAAGTGCATACTGGAGTATCGAAGAGGAAGTCGAGAATGCACCGTATTATGATTTCAATGTATCAGGTGATACTCTTCGCATAAGGCCACAGTGTATTTATTTTTATCCATCAGGTAAGATCAGGGCTGTAACTCTCTGGCCGGGAGATGAGATCGTGGTTACAACAACGGCGGGTAAAGTAAAGTCCAGGCTCGGATTTGAGTTATATGAGTCAGGCAGTCTTAGAAGCATTGAGCCGGTATATGGTACAGTAATTAAAACTTCCAAAGGTGACATAAAGCCATATAAGTACAGACCGGTAATGATGCATGCCGAAAATGCAACGTTAAAGTTCGAAGAGAATGGTAACGTGATTATCTGATCTGTTGACAATATGAAAGACCGTGTGGTAATTTATGGATGAATAAAAATTCATTCATAAAGGAGCGGCTATGCCAAAATCACAGGAACGCTGCCAGGAGATAAGGGAAGAGACCAGGAATCTGATCATCAGAAAGTCTGTTCTATATTTCGCGAAGAATGGCTTTGACGGTACAAAGATAAGTGACTTGTCCAGGCACATCGGTATCGCCCAGGGAACGATATATATCTATTTCAAATCAAAAGAAGAATTATATTCTGAGATCTTTTCCATATCAGATAAGATCGCTAAGAATGATAAGCTTACAACACTTGTAAAACTTCCTCTTCCTGCTGATACGAAGATACGTAAGTTGTCGGATTATCTTATCAAGAATCTTAAGCAAGACGAGATGTTCTCTGCGGGAATCGCATTATATACTCAAAGACTTCTTGAAGG
>JAEEGJ010009598.1_pt1 | contig 25772 bp, 17 predicted proteins | sample 8958761 | NCBI WGS metagenome assembly JAEEGJ01 (sample SAMN16246546, study PRJNA631951) | gut metagenome | biome: gut microbiome; feature: rumen; material: RS-attached | host: Bos | place: Iran: Karaj | collected 2018-10 | reverse complement strand
CCTTGTAACCGATGTTACCGGCAGAAAGGCTCGGGAACACGAACACGGTTGCCTTGCCGGCGACGGTGCTGCCCGGGGCCTTGAGGGAACCGACGCTCGGCACGGTCGCGGCGTCGTACTGAAGCGGGCCATCCACCAGCATTTCGGGGCGGGCTTCCTTCACGATCTTGGTCGCTTCGCGAACCAGGTCTGCATCCGGGCCCTTGCCGCTGTTCATGGTGCTGTAGCTGAGGAGGGCGACACGGCTCGGGAGGCCGAAGGCCTTAGCGGTGTCGTCGCACTGCTGAGCGATGCCGGCGAGTTCTTCGGCAGTCGGGTTCAGGTTAATGGCGCAGTCGCCGTAAATGTAAGTCTTGTCCGGCATGCACATGAAGAACACGGAGCTCACGGACTTCACGCCCGGAGCGCACTTGATTACTTGCAGGGCCGGGCGCAAGGTGTCGGCGGTAGAATGGATGGCGCCAGAAACAAGGCCATCGACTTCGCCCATCTTGAGCATCATGGTGCCGAGCATTACGTTGTCGGCAAGAGCGGCGCGGGCCTGGTCTTCAGTCATGCCCTTGGACTTGCGGAGTTCCACGAGAGTCGGCACGTACTTTTCAGCGAGTTCTGCAGACGGTTCGATAATTTCGATATCGGCCGGGAGCGTTACACCCTGTTCCTTGGCCACGGCAAGGATTTCGTCCTTCTTGCCGATGAGCACGGGCACGGCGATCTTGCGGTCAATCACGAGCTTGGCGGCCTGCACGGTACGCGGCTCAGAACCTTCGGGCAACACGATGCGCTTCTTGGCCTTGGATGCCTTCAGGAGGAGGCCTGCGCGGAACATGGCCTGGCTGGTCTTGCGTTCGGCCGGTTCGGCGGCAAGGTCCTTGGCGAGGCACTTGGGGCAGAAGAGGATGCGGTTCGGGCAGAACAGGTCAGCGTCTTCGTTGTCGGAATAAATCTTTGCATCGAGGGCGGTAGCCAGAGAGTCGTTGTACTTCTGGGCCATCACGTCGCTCATGCCCTGGGCACCTTCGACCACCACGGCGTCTACGGAATCAAAGTCCTGCGAAAGAAAATCGGCTGCGATCTTTTCCATAAGCACGGCGGAATTGTGGGCCTTCAGTTCCTTGGCGGCGTCTGCCCCGTTTACGCAAGGCTTGTAGGCTGCGGCAATCAGGCCGGCACCGGCAACTGCGTCCATGACTTCCTTGACTTTGGCTTCCATATTGGCGGAGGCGACCAGATAAACTCGATTCATAAAAAACTCCTGTTGATTTGTAAATTCCTTCTAAAAATTAGGATTTTGATACCCCGCAGGCCTCCCATTTTGTATTTATTTAGGGGTTTTTATTGGAATTCTCTCCATAACTCTCCTTTTTGCTATAAAAGCCCTACATAGTAAAGTATTGTTTGCTTTAAGATAGCGCAAAATAAACTATTATTTACTCCGGTTGTCTCTTGTGTGTGGGACATTTATGGAGAGAACGGATGAAGTGCAAAAACTTTTTCCGGGGTTTAGCATTGTGCTTGACCCTTTTAGTTGTTAACACATTTGCGCAGGACTGTGTAGCCATAGCCCATGTTATATACGATGGCAATAACCTTTTCTACGCTGATAACGAAGCCAATTTCAAATACAAGCAATTGAGCAAAGAAGACGATGGCACCTTCACCGTCTGCTTTAGCCAGGAACGTCTTGAAGGTTCCGACCGACAGGGTAGAGAGGACGTGCGCCAGTTGCGTTTCGGCTCTTTCTGTGTCGAGGGCAAGGATACCTGCGCCTCGTACTTGAACGAAGGCCACGAACCCTTCCTCGCCGAACTGTTCCCCGAGTACAAGAACGGCGTCGACAGCCAACAGGTTTTCCAGGTCTGGCTCCAGATTAACCCCGACGGTACGTTGACCAAGACAACAACCAAGCCGGTCATTGCAGAACCTGCCAAGAAGACGATCCGTTTCCTTGCTCCGTGGAGCAATACGGGTGTGGTCATCATGCTGAACGGCAAGGCCGACTACACGACTCCGGTGGGTAGCCCCTACTGCGGCTGGTTCGAATACCGCGCCGTACTGACACCCAAAGACGCCTACGTGTCTTTCAAGCAAACCATCGGTGACTTGCATATCGGTGCCGAAGGCGCCTCCAAGGAAGAAATTCCCGTGGAACAGGAAATCAAGCTGGATTCCCTGCTGCAAATTTCCGACACCGTCTGGATTGTGGGTTCCAAGTACAGCGAACCGGAACTCTATACGGAATTCCCTGGCGAACTCGGTGACTGCCCCATCAAGAAGCTTCCGGTCATGATGTTCGACTGGCTGCACGGTCCAGGCTCCGACGAAGAAAACACCAAGGCCCAGGCCGGCACCACGAGTCAGGACTTCGGTACGGGCGGCTGCAAGAACGACAACGGTCACCAGGTCATGAGGAACATGGTCGAACGCGAGCTCGGCCCGAACGGCGTTCCTGTTCCTGCTTCGAATTTCCCGAGCAACTGTAAGACGACGGAACACCTCGGCAACTGGTTCTTGCCCGAAGTCGTCGCAACCGATGCCGCTGGCAAGAGCTATACCAACGCCACCTGCCGCGACCTCGAACTTTCGCTCACCGACGACGGTTTCTGGTTCGGCCAGAAGAACAAGGAAAGCCCCGAAAAGGGTCTGTTCTTCCTGGATGATTTCCAGTACCTCGACGAAGCCGGCACCGTCCCGAACCCCATGTACGACAGCATTCTGGGCGATTCGACTATCGGTCGCCACAACTACGGCTTTACCATGAAGATCCAGGCCACCTTCGAATACGTGCCTGGCCAGTACTTTGAATTCCTGGGCGACGACGACGTGTGGGTGTTCATCAACAACAAGCTGGTGGTGGACATCGGCGGTCAGCACACGCAGATCGAAGGCAAGGTCAAGCTCGATACCATCGGCAAGAACAATCCTGCAGACAAGTTAATTCCGGGCGAAACCTATTCCTTCCACATCTTCTACGCCGAACGTCACCGCAACGAATCGAATTTCAAGATGCGCACTTCCATGGACTTGAAGGCCGAAGCCAGCATGTTCCTCACCGACCTTTCGGACGACCCGAAGTTGATTATCAAGGAAGTGTGGCAGATCGTGCGCGAAACGGTTCTCGCTTGCGACTTCTCCACGAGCCCCGAAAAGCAGCACACCGAACGCGGTCCGTCTAACTTTACCCTTTACGGCAAGAGCCTCGACAAGAACGGTATCGCCCTCAAGACGCTTGATTCCGCCTACTACAGCGGCATCACGGTGAGCGATGACTTTACCAAGATCACCATCGATACCAAGGCTATCACCAAGGCCCAGGCCTTGCCGCCGGGAAACTACTATGTCCGCGTGCGCCTCAAGAGCAACCCGGATGACTACAAGGATATTCCGTTTACCATCGAACCTTACGAACTGCCGAACCTCGCGTTTGCAAGCGTCAAGGATTCCACCTACTTTATCGTAGACTTCGATACGCAAGATACGATTAATTTCACGGAATACTGGAGCGCCTTCGGTAACGAAGTCAGTCGCGACGTGTCGAGCGATTCCCTGCCCATCAACTTGGACAAGACCGAAAAGATGTGGGCTGGCCGCTCTTACCCCGTGCACATCATGTATGCCGAAGAATGGGCCTCCATCTATAGCGGCATCGCGGTGCAAGTCAAGGCCTCGACTCCGAACCTGACCATTTGCGATTCGACGGGCAAGCCCATTACCGAAATCGTGTTGATGGAAGGCCGCGCAAGCTTCTACGTGAAGGCCACCGACGAAGTGGTCGACGGCGTGCTTACCTTGACTACGGCCGGCGCCAAGAACAAGGAAATTCACTGGACTAAGATCAATATTGCAGTACCGCCGGTACCGCAGATCGAAGCCGCCTACATTTACGACCGCACCGGTGACGGACGCGCCGACAGCATTTGGATTAAGCTGAACAAGGCGATTGACAACCGCACGGTCATCGACTCGGTCAAGTATATCTTCCAGGAAGAAAACGAAGACTACAAGAAGACCAAGGTTGCCTACAAGATCAGCAATTACAAGGTCGGCGATATTTCCATTTCGCTTTCCGCTGAAGGCTCTAGCTTCGAACTGTCTATCTTTACTGGCCGCAGGACGAACAATAGCGACTTATTCAGCCTGGTCAACATCTGGTACACCTATACCGGCGACGACGGCAAGCCCGCCATATTCCCGGTAGACGGCTCGCTCACCGATCAGGTCGGCCCTGTCATTGTCGCTGCCGAAGTCAAGTACCTGAAGGACGGCAACACACAACTTGCCCTTGAATTTAGCGAAGGCGTTAACGGCACCGATGCAAACACCGAATTCTTCCGCTTCCACTGCTGGAAAAACAACGTGCAAGACAGCGCCGTCAAGAGCGCAAGCGATATCTTGACCACTCCCGAAAACGCGTGGAAGTTGATTTTCCCGAAGGGCCTCGATACCGACGTGGTGCCCGCCGTGGGAGACTCCGTGCGCTTTATGCCGCCGTCTCAGCTCGGCATGGCGCTTGACCTTGTGGGGGTCGGCCCGCACGAACTGAACCCCTGGATTCGCATTACCGGCGAACAGAAGGTGACGGTAACCAGCCCGAAGGTGGTAAGCCTCTCGACGGAATCCGAAACCTTCGACAGCGCCCGCGCCATTATCCGGAGCGAAGAAGCGACCGTGCCCAAGCTGGTGGGTGGTGAAACCGTGCTGACCGCCGAACAGGTGGCCGCCGAATACGGCACGCAGGGCCATTACCTGGGGGACCTCGACATGGCTGAACTCGTGGAAAACGAAATCGCCGAAATCGTGAAGGCCGTCCAGAATCCGGACAACGGCAAGCTCGTCAACAAGGACGAAGCCAAGGCCGCCGAAAAGGAAGGTGTCATCCCGCGCACCTACACCATCGAAGAAGTCTTTGCCAAGGTGGAATCCGGCGAAATGTCGATCAAGGATGCCCAGAAGAAGTTCGACCTGAACCCGGTCATCGTAGATGCCTACGAAAACGGCCTGTTGAACAAGGAAAACTTGAAGAACTACCAGAGCGGCACTCCGGCCGATGTCCAGAAGATCGTAAGCTCTGTCGCCGACAAGACCGAACTGCGCTACGAATCGATCTACTATTCGAGCCTGGGTCACTACGTGAACAGCCATTCGGGCACCATTACCTGCAACGACGACATCTTCAAGGCCAACGGTTCCAAAAACTGCCTCGAAAACAACGGCAGACTCTTCCTGGCCTGGAACATGCGTTCGGATAGCGGTCGCCTGGCGGCAACGGGTGTCTACATTGCCCGCCTCAAGTTCCGTATCAAGGTGAACACCAAGGTCATTACCGACCGCACCCAGGACTTCCTGTGGGGCGTGCGTCGCGGCCAGGTGAACGCTATCGACCTCGGAATTTAGGCTAAAATCACAAATTTTTGGAAAACGCCCGAAAGGGCGTTTTTTTTGTTCTCAAAAAAAATCGCCGTCTTTTTCGGGAATTTTACCCCCAAAACACGCCGGTTACACGATTGTTAATCAGAATTAACCCTTTTCCGTTCTCGTCCAGTTGATTTTTTTGAAAAAAAAATTTATTTCTACAATACAATATTGTAAAAAGTACGTACAGTTAGGCCTATGGCCCTAGGAGATGTGGATGAGGTGTAATATGTTCAAGAGAGCAACTCAGTTGCTCGCTTTGCTTGTCCCCGCGACTTTCGCGGCGACGTATACGCTTACAACTACTTTTGAAGGCGACCTTTACTACGCTATTTACGACAATTCCGATGGTACGTGGGCTAAAGAATGTGCTAGGCTCTCTAGAGACCTGAGATTCAACATTAATAGCCGCAGGGATTTGCCGAACTACGAACTCAACGTCTATACCGACGAAGCCTGCCAGACCCACCTGATTCAAGACGGCGTGTCGTTTAGCGACTTGTTTCCGACTTCCCAGCAGGCAAGAATCACCATCTCCAACGATGGGACTTGGTCGTTCACCAGTGGCCGTACTCCCACTGGCCCCGGTACGAATCCGTTCAATCCGGGTGGTAACGATGACCCCGGCCAAGATGATCCGGCGGATCCGGGTGCAGACAATCCGGGTGGCGATGTCACCGTTGGCGAAGGCATGAAGGTTATCGCCTTCTTTACGCCTTGGACCAACACCAACGCGCAGGTGTATGTGGACGGCGCCCCGACTGCCATGATTCCGCTGGACAACTATTGCGGATGGTTCATTGCGGCTGTCAAGGCCCCCACCGAAAACTTTGGAGTTTACTTTAAGCAGACCATCGGCGGCAACTTTGTCGGTTCGGCCGGCCTTACGGCTACTGAACCCACCATTGCAACTGAAATCAAGCTCGACTCCGTGGCCGCCCTCAGCGATACCGTTTGGGTCAAGGGCAACCAGGAAGGCGAACCCGGCGTTTACGCAGAACACCCTGCCGGCATTCTGGGCGACTGCCCGGTCAAGAAACTCCCGGTCATGATGTTCGACTGGCTGCACGGCAGCAAGGGCGACGGCGTCCGCGGTAACGGAAACCCTGAATACGGCATTAGCGCAGACTTCGGTTCTGGTGGCTGTAGCGGTAGCCCCATGCTTGGCATGGTCGACACCCAGCTCGGTCCGAACGGCGTCCCGGTTCCGGCAACTCCGTTCCCCGAAAAGTGTACGATTACCGATCATTTGGCCTACTGGTTTGTGCCGGAATCCTTGGCAGTCGATGCCCAGGGCAACAAGCTCACCAACATGACTTGCCGCGACCTGTACATCTCTATGGATAAAGAGGGCTTCTGGCTGGCCGAAATTTCGAAGGATGCAATTTCCAAGGGTAACGAAGCCAACAGGGGCGGCATGTTCCTGCTCGACGACTTCCAGTACCTCGACGAAGCCGGTACCATTCCGAACCCCTATTTCGACCAGTTGACTGGCGGTAGCGACAACAAGCGTCACAACTTCGGCTTTACCATGAAGGTACACGCCACGTTTGAATACATTCCGGGCCAGTACTTCGACTTCCTGGGCGATGACGACGTGTGGGTGTTCATTAACAACAAGCTGGTGGTGGATATCGGTGGTCAGCACGCACAGGTGCGCGGCGCTGTGGATCTGGATACCCTCGGCCTTACTCCGGGTGAAACCTATCCGTTCCATATCTTCTACGCCGAACGTCATACCAGTTCTTCGAACTTCCGTATGCACACTTCGATCGACCTCAAGACCGAAGCTAGCATCATGCTCAAGAACCCGACCAACGACCCGTCCGTGATCGACAGGGAAGTCTGGCAGAAGATCCGTAAGAGCAAGCTCGCTTGCGACTTCTCGAGTGGCGAAAAGGAACTCACGCTGGAACGCGGCTCTTCGATCTTTACGCTGTTCGGCGGTAACCTGCCCTCTAACGGTGTAGAACTCGATACGGCCGGCATGTGGTTCGGCGGCATTACCGTGAACAAGGATTTCGATACCTTCAGAATCGACAAGGAATCGATCAAGGACAACCGCGGACTTGCTCCGGGTACGTACTACCTGCGCGTAACGCTCCGCTCCGACAACTCCCAGTACAAGGACGTGTACTTTGTGGTGGGCGCCTACGCATTGCCGAACATCGTGTTCACCGACTCCACTGGCAAGAGCCTCGGTTCTACCGTCCGTAGCGATACCTTGCCGCTCAACATGAACAAGAATGTCGTGATGTGGGTGGGTCAGTCCTACAAGGTTTACGTGCAGTACGCCGAAGACTGGGCCAACGACGATGTCGTTTATCCGACCACCAACGATGCCGCTTTGATTCCTTGCGACTCGCTGGGTAACCCGATTACCGAAGTCAAGCTCGTAAACGGCAAGGGCTCGTTCTATGTGAAGGCTGTGGGTGAACTCTGGGGCGGCGCCCTGTATGTGAAGGGCCAGGCTTCGGGTAACACTGCAATCTGGAACAGCATCAACTTCCAGTTGCCGCCGGTACCGCAGATCGAGCTTGCACAGATCTTTGACCGCGACGGCGATGGCCGCGGCGACAGTATCTGGATGAAGTTCGATGGAACGCTCGGTGGCAAGAATGCGCTGGACTCCGTCAAGTTCATCTTCAATTCTGCCAAGAACGCAAGATTCAGCAACGCCTACAAGGCTATTTACAGGGACGGTTCTAACGAAGCTTCTATCGTTGCCAATGGCACCGGCTTCAACAGCGCCATCTTTACGGGTGATTCCACCGGTAAGGTGTACACCGGCCTTGTGAAGGTCTGGTACACCTATACCGATAACGGCAAGCGTTCCGTGTTCCCGGCAGATGGCGCGCTGCAAGACCAGATCGGACCTATCGTCACCAAGGCTGAAGTTTCTTACATGAAGGATGGCAACACGCAGCTCGAACTCAGTTTCAGCGAAGCCATTCAGAACAAGGAAAAGACTTCTGACATCTTTAATTTCCATGTATGGAATAACGGAATCATGAGCACCGCCGTCAAGTCTGCAAGTGATATCTCTGCGACTGCTCCGAACCAGTGGACGCTCATCTTCCCGAAGGGTAACGATAACGACTTTATTCCGGCCGTGGGCGACTCCGTGCGTTTCGCTCCGACAATGAGCGCCGCCTTCGCTCTGGACATGGTGAATGTGGGCCCGCACGCCAACAACCCGTGGGTACGCATTACCGGCGAGCAGAAGGTGAATGTGACCAGCCCGGGTGTCGTGAAGGTTGACCCTGGTTCAGCCTCTTACGACAGTGCAAAGACGATTATCACGAGCGAATCTGCAACCGTGCCGAAGGTGATTCAGGATCCCTCGATTCTCAACGCAGAACAGGCCGCAGCCGCTTACGGCACGCAGGGGCATTTCTTGGGTGACCTGAACATGGCCGAACTGGTCGAAAACGAAATCGAAGGCATCAAGAACGCCGTCCAGAATTTCGAAGACAAGGTGATTGTCGTCGACCAGGCAACCGGCGCCACGCAGTCTTACTCGATCGAACAGATTATCGCCGCCGTAGATAATGGCCAGATGTCGATTGACGACGCCAAGAAGAAATTCGACCTTGACCCGGTCATTGTCGACGCCTACAAGAATCACATGATCGATTCCAAGAATGTCAGCAAGTACAACAGCGGAAGCGAACGTGACATTCAGGAAATCGTAGAGGCTGTGGCCCAGAGTACGGAACTTCGCTACGAAGCGACCTACTACTCTAGCCTCGGTGAATTTGTGAACAGCTACTCTAACGTGATCACTTGCAACGACGACGTGTTCAAAAATCATGGCCAGGGCACCTGCCTCGAAAACAACGGCAAGCTGTTCCTCGCCTGGAACATGCGCGCCAAGAACGGCAGATTGGTATCGACCGGCGTGTACATTGCAAGACTTGCGTACCGCATCAAGGTCGGCAGCAAGACCGTGGTAGACCGCACGCAGGACTTCCTGTGGGGTGTGCGCCGCGGCAAGGCAAACGCACTTGACTTGGGCTTCTAGGCCCAACCTCTAGAACAAAAGAGTCTCTCTCGGCAAAAAGAAGACCGCACCTTTGGGGGTGCGGCCTTCTTGCTTTATGTTGACAAGTCAGGCCGTTCTATTTAAGTTTATCGGGTGATTGATGAAAAGAATGCGTATTGCAGGCCCGAAATCAAGGTGTTCCGCTTGGAACCGCATTCTAACCTGTTGCAGAGCAGCGATGGCGATAATACGCCGGTAATCCACGGGCCCATTGGCGAAAATCTGGTTGACGGACCAGACCCGCTGGTCTAACTCCAAGAATGGCATAAAATAGCCGTATTGTAAACCTAAGTTTACTTGACGGTTTTTAATTCGGATTGTAAGTTTACTGTATGCTTACGGTAAGTTTACATTCTTTCGATGTGGGTCAGGTCCATCTGATCTTACTTAGGACTTGCCACAAGGTAAATCTTTTGACACACTCTCGTTACGGAGTGTGCCTTTTTAATTTAGAAGGGAAAATACAATGAAACTCAAAAAACAATTTTTGAGCTTTTCCGCCTTGCTCGGGGTAAGCTTGCTGGCAACATCTGCCTGGGCTGAAAGCTGTAATGGTCACACGTCGTTCGTTGATGAAACACGTGCGCTTGAAAGTGACGGTCAAGGCGGTTATTTTATAAAAATGTCATCCCCGTCAACATCCAGTTGTCATAGTATAAGAACCACCGTGACTATTCCTGAAGGAGTGAAAACCTTCAAAGTGTATGATGATGGTGGTGCAGATGGAGCGTTTTCTTCCTTTGCGTGTGGAGGGTGGTATTGTAGCACGAACCTCGTAATTATAGCCCCGGAAGGATATAACATCCGTGTAACGGGTTCTTTGAAAACTCGTGCTAATAATGTTGGTTCCACTGCAGGGGACTTGGGTTCTTTGGTTATACATGATAGGGCTACGACTGTACAACTGGCCCAATATCAGGGTGCTGAATCTAACGTATTGACGTGGATTGATAACCAAGCGAATATTAGGTTTTATGCCGCTCATTACGCTGGTGATAACCAGGATGGTTTGGACCTGACAGTGCATTTATTAAAGAAGAGTGAAACGAAATCTACGACAGCGATTGATATTTATGACCATGGTGATGCTAGTGCCTACAACGTCGCCAAAATCAGTAATGTCCAATCCGGTACGGTGAGTATTCCTTCTCCCATTGCTGTGAATGCCATTGAATACGACCGCGTGTTTACCGCAAACACGCCTGCAACTATCGTGTTGCCGTTCCAGTTGCCTGCTGGTGCCACGACGAACGCCAAGTTCTACACTCTTAAGAGCGTTGTACAAGTAGAAGGTGAATACGCATGGACCGCGACATTCAGAAATATTAAATTGGACGATCCAAATGCGCTTCCGGTAGCCAATAGGCCTTATGCGGTTATCGTTCAGGGTGAAAGCGAACTTAAGTTTAATCTGAATGGTGGTAAGGCTACTGTTGGAACCGCAGCAATTGAAGATCGGCTAGATGGAACTAGAAACTGGATTTTCAAGGGTACTTATGAATACAAGGTTTGGGAATCAGGTAATGAAGAACTTGGACTTGCCTATGCTATTGCTAAAAGTGATGACAAAAACTACAAGGCCGGCGATTTTGTCAAGGTGGGGGCAGGCGCAAGCGCCGCTCCGATGCGTGCCTACATCAGTAAGGTCAACGCCAGTGTGGCGCTTCAGCCGCTTGGCCGCCCGCTCGCTAGGGGCGAAGTAAGCTCCATTGAAAACTTGCCCGAAGTAATCGATGTCGAATTTATTGACGAAGATGAAAAGACGACGGCCTTTGGTCGTATGAACACCGTCACCGGTGCAATCAAAATCGATCGCTGGTACGACCTCAAGGGCCGCAGCACAAACCACAAGCCTACCACCAAGGGCGCATTCTTTAACAGAAAGGGGATTGCAAAATGATGCAGCAGGAATTTAAAATGAACAGCGAAAAGAAAGTCTACCGCAAACCCCTGATGGAAGTGATCCATATGGATCGTCAGTCGGACCTGCTTTGCGAAAGCGGCTGTGATGATGTGCTTAAATCAACATGGCAAGATCCTGAATAATAATCCAACGATTTGCAACCATAAAACCAAAAAAAGGCACCGCTTAACCGCGGTGCTTTTTTATATGCCAAAAATTTTAGGGGAAAGCTATTTCTTGTCGAGCTTGGCGTTGATTTGTTTCTGGAGCTCTTTCAGGTGCCAGCGGCCGCGCTTGTCTTCAAGGAAGAAATTGGTGCGCACGCCGCGGGAAAGGCCGCGGTCAATGATGTTCAACGCATCGGCATAGCGCTTCTGGTCAAAGCGCAGTTCTGCCAAAAAGTAATAGTTGTAAAGGTCGCGCGGGTTCTTTTCGAGCGCAAGGCTCAAGTACTTGTCGGCAAGCTTCTTGTCGGGCCACGAAAGTACCAGCGGAACGTAGGGCAGCACAAAGTGGGCGCGTCCCAGCACCTGGTAGTCTTCGGCCATAATGGCGACGTCGCGCACGGTGGTGGCCACGCCTTCTTTAACCGAGGTGAGGGCGCCGCGCTCGTTGCCCCACATCGAAAGGGCGCTCGCGTACACGTGGGCGATTTCCCTGTTTTTGGGGAACTTCTGGTAGGCAGATTCGCTGACGGTCTTCAGGCTGTCGAGCTTTGCCTTGCGCTGGTGCTTTTCGAAGTGTACAAAGCGGAACGCGAAAAACAAGCTCTTCACGTAGCCTTCGGTGGCCTTTTCCTCGACAGACGCATCGTTCATGGCTTTGCGATAGCTGTCGATCATGAGTCTTGCATTCTTGGGGTTCGCCTTGTCGCCAATGGCTTTTTCGGCTCTGGCGGCGTAGCAAGAATCGGCAATGCGCAGGTCTTCGTTTGCAAAGCATACAACGCTTGCAGCAGACATCAGCAATGTGACCAAGAGTTTTTTCATTTTCTCCTTAACAGAAACTACACTCGCCAATTTTGCAGTACTTTATTCAATTGGGCAATGCGCGACTTTTCGTCGTCGGTGCCGTGGTAAGTCTTGAATAAAAGATAGCGATATTCCATGAGTGCAGTGCGAATGAGCACCTTGTCTTCTTGCTTTAGCATTGCTTTTTGTTTCCTCTTTTTTTATTTAGGATTACTTCCCCTTCCCCTTACCGGAGAAGTAGTCCTGCTGGCGCGTGATGCCGAGAACGGCGTGCCACAGCGCACCATTCGGGTTGATCTTCTTGCGTTCGCTGACAGCGTATTCGATAGGAACGTGCGAGAATGCATTGTTCATGCTGCCGACGACCATGTCGGTCTTGCCGGCCATGCCGGCGTGTACGGCAGCTTCGGCGAGCTGGAAGCAGAAAATGGCGTCGGTACCTTGGGCCGGAATGCTACGGACCATGTAGCTCGGGTCAAAGTACTTGATATTCACTTCCTTGCCGACCTTGTCGAAATGTTCCTTGATTTTTCTTGTCAGGAATTCACCAATATCGTTTTTCAAGATGTTTCCGCTGGCGTCCTTGCGTTCGGGCTGGTCCTTGAAAAGTTCCTGGCCAGCGCCTTCAGCGACAACGATCACGGCATGCGTCTTGCCGCTGCTGTAGCGGCTTTCGAGAGCCTTGAAGAGCCCGTCGAGCGTAAAGGGTACCTCGGGTACCAAGCAAATGTTCACGACCGTCGTAGCGAGCGCTGCGTAAGCGGCAATAAAACCGGAGTCGCGGCCCATGAGCTTCACGAGTCCAAGGCCGTTAAAGGCGCCGTTGGCTTCGTTGTGGGCGCTGGTAATCACGTCGGTAGCGCTGAGCACTGCGGTTTCGAAACCGAAGGTGCGGTCGATCAAATTCAAGTCGTTGTCGATAGTCTTCGGAATGCCGATCACCGAAATGGGCTGGTGGCGCTTCTTGACTTCTTCGGCAATGTCGTGGGCGCCACGGAGCGTACCGTCACCGCCAATGCAGAACAGCACGTTAATGTTCAGGCGCATCAGGGTATCGACCATCACCTTGGCGTCCTGGTTTCCGCGGGAGCTTCCGAGAATGGTGCCGCCGTCTTCCTGGATGGCGTCCACCACGTCGGGATTCAGGATCATCGGGGAATAACCGTAGGCCGGGTTCAAACCGCGGTAGCCGTACGGAATACCGAAAATGTTGCGCACGCCGTAGTCGAACCACAGCACTTGAACAAGACCCTTGATCACGTTGTTAAGACCGGGGCAGAGGCCGCCACAGGTCACGATGCCTGCGCGTGTCCAGGCGGGGTCGTGGAAAATCGTTTCGCGAGGGCCGGCCGCTTCGAGCGACGGAATCGCCTTTCCGCTTTCGCAGAATTTCTGGATTCGGCCAATGTCAGCCGTAAGGCTTACTCGGTCAGATTCCGAAACAAACGGAACACCCTTCATGGGCGATTTCAAAGTCCCCTTGCCAACGGTTTCGATGGAAAGGTCGTACTTTTCCGGATTGTTTAGAATGTCTTCTTGAGTCATGACATGCTCCTCGGTTTGCCATAAGAATGTATTTTGGCGTCCTAAAAAATACTAAAAATTGCATCACCGCGATGAAATATTTTCTTTAGATAATTGTTACTTAAAACGCCCCGGACTTAAATCCGGGGCGAATTTTTACAAAGCTTGTTAATTAATATTTGGGTTTATTCAAATTCCGTAATGATTAAATGTCGAGCGGCGGGAAGTGAATCTTGGTTCTGAGACCAGGACCCGCATTTTCGATTTCGATCTTCATGTTGGTGAGCGTACAAAGTTTCTTCACCATCGAAAGACCGATACCCGTTCCGCTTGTAGAACGCGTCATTTCGTTTTCCACGCGGTAGAATTCCTGGAACACCTTCTTCATTTCAGAAGCCGGAATGCCCGGGCCGTAGTCGCGTACGGCAAGGTACATGTCGCCGTTGTTCACGCGCAGCTCGATGCTGATCATCTTGTAGCTTGCGTTCTTCGAGAACTTCAGCGAGTTGTCCACCAGGTTCATCAGAATCTGCATCACGGCGTCGCGGTCGATCAGGAGTGCCACGTTGTCGGCATCCGTATCGGTCGAAACCGTAAGCTCGAACCCTTGCTTTTCGATGTTCTTGCTGTAGGTCGCCACAAAGTCGTCAAGCACGGCCTTCGGGCGTTCCTTGCGCAGCTGCACGTTCCAGCGGTTGCCATCGAGTTTAGACAAATTAAGCACATTCTGAATCAGGCGCGAAAGTCTGTCGGCTTCGCTTGCAATCTGGCCGTAATAGCGTTGCTTCTTTTCTTCGCTTGCTACCCAGGAATTCTGCAACAGTTCGGCATACATCTTGATAGCGGTCAGCGGAGTCTTGAGTTCGTGCGTAATGGCCGACACAAAGTCCTGACGCTTGGCGGCAAGCGCCACCTTGCTTTGCGTAAAGCGGTAAATGGTAATCAGGCACACCGCAATCACGATCAAAAGAATCAGTCCGCTAAACAGAATGGTCAAGTCTGCAGATCCGCTGATTTCGCTGGAGTACATCTTGAACAGAATCTTGTCGTAGGGCGGCGGCAGCGGGCGCTTGGTCCTCAGTTCGTATTCGGCGTTCTTCTTGCCGATGGTCAAGAGCACGTTGTCTTCGTAAACAAGCTCGATGGCGTAAGGCAACTTGGCGTACGCAATCTGTTCTTCCTGAGTCATGTAGTTCAGGTAGATGTTCTTGTCGACGACAAAGCCCTGCACAATCGGGAGCATGCCGATGTAAATCGTACGGAAGAACACGATGTAGTCCGACGTCATGCGGATCTTCAAGTCGCTAATGTTGACGTTCGTGTTGCTACCGGTAAATACGGGAATGTCTGGCGTGAGGGTCGTATCGTTCTTGGCGGTTTCGGCCATGTAAGTCAGGGCTTCTTCTTCGGAGGTGAGTTCCACGCGGGTGGGAATCTGCAAGTCCGGAATCTCGTCGTAAAGTTGGTCGATGGCTTCGGTGGAGTCAACCGTCTGCACGGTGCGCTTCGGGAGCCCGTTTCGAATGTCGAGCTTTATGAGCAAGTACTGGATCAGGTCGCGCGTCTTCTTACGTTGTTCCTGGTCGTCGAAGGAGAAGTTGTCCCACATGGACTTGCCGATACCGGTGCTGGTGTCGGGGTAGAAGGGCGTCAGGAGTTCGCCGCTATGCGAAATCTGGAAATGCCCGAGCAAACCCTTGCGGCACTGGCGGTACAGGGAGTCGAAGTCGCAGTACGGGCCACTGGAATCCGGGAACGAGAAGAATTCCGAGAAGAGTCGGCTGTTGCCGCCAATCACGGTAATCGAGTTCAGGATGCCGTAGTCCTTGTAGGAACGGCTGTTTTCCAGGTTGAAGTCCGAGGACAGTCTGAGTCTAAGGCTCTCGTAGGCAGAGTCAATGCGTTCCTCGACTTTCTTTTCTTCGAGCGCCGTGGACTGCTCGTAAGTCTTGACGAACAAGATGGTCCGAGGAATTGCGATGACCAAGAAAATGGAAATAAACACCAGGCGTTCCATGATGATTGCCTGGTGTTTCTTGAGATACGTTAAAGCCGCAGCTACTTTAGCTTTTACTTGTCGCATTCAGGTGCAGAACGCATCTGGTAGCCTTCTCCACGGAAGGTGACCAAGAGTTTCGGATGCGAAGGATCGTCTTCGATTTTCTTGCGGAGCTTGGTAATGTGGATGTCCACGGTACGGGTGTCCACAGAATCAGCGTTTTCGTAACCCCAGACCTTGCGGAGCAGTTCGGAACGCGGAACGGCGTGGTCACGGTTGCGCCACAGGTATTCGAGGATTTCGATTTCCTTACGGGTGAAGGCGAGTTCTTCGGTACCGCGGGTGCCGGTGTATTCGCGGAAGTTCACGCGCAGGCTGCCAGCGACGAGCTTGCCTTCGTTTTCCATGGTCTGACGGCTGCGACGGAGAACGGCGTCAATACGGGCCAAAAGCATCGGGACGGAGAACGGCTTCGGAATGTAGTCGTCTGCACCGTACTTGAGACCGTTGATGATATCGTCATCGGCGTTCTTTGCGGAAAGAATGATAATCGGGAGGCTCTTGTCCTGTTCGCGGATTTTGTCACAGACGGTAAAGCCGTCCATGCCAGGGAGCATCAAGTCCAGAAGAACCAGGTTGTACTGCTTGGTGAGGGCTTCGGCAAGGCCGCTTTCGCCGTCGGCGCAATGCTTAACGTTGTAGCCATTCAGCTTGCAAAGGTCGATCAGGCCTTCGGCAATGGCGATTTCGTCTTCGATGATAAGAATCTTGGTCGTGCTTGTGTTTTCAGTCGTCATTTATTTTACCTGGGATTATGATTAAATTGCGAGTCCGACACCCAATTCAACGGTCATGTTACCGGGATCCACTTCACTCGGATAGTCACCGCCGATGTAGTACTTGAAGTTGCCGTAAGCGGCAATCGGGATAATCGGGAGCTTGGCACGGAGGCCCACCAAGATGTGGCCACCGATGCTGGTGTTCAGGCCTTCGTCAAGAGCCTTGTCCTGGATTTGGGCTTTCATTTCCTGACCCTTGGCCTGGAGAGCCTGGGACTTGGTGTCGTTGTCCATTGTCTGGTCAAGCACAATTGCTGCGACTTCGTCGAAGGTGCTCGGCTGAATAAAGCTAGAAGCGAACTTCTGGTTCAAGACAAAGCTGTTCAGGTGGTAAGAAAGACCGCCACCGATGTAGGGGCGAATGATAGGCAAAGTCGTAATGGGGTAGGTGATGGAGAGGTCACCGGTCATGGCGACAAACTTCGGGTTTGCCTTGCCGAACGGGGTGCCGCCCAGTTCAATTTCGAGAGGGATTTCGTTGACGGTTCCGTCTGCCGGATTATCGACCCAAAGAGATGCGTCGTAGGAGCCGAACTGGATATTCAAGGTAGCTTCGATGTCGATCACCGGGAGGAGGTCAATCCATGCCTTGAAGCCGAAGCCCTGCATCATGCCGTCGAAGCCGTCGTGGCTCAGATTAATGTTGTTGGCGATAGGAGCCGGTTCGGCAGACTTCATCTTGGTGCCAAAACCAGGGGCATAGTGGAAGCCGACGCCCACAATGGCGAAGGACTGGGTGGCGAGCAAAGCGCCAGCAGCGACTAAAGCTTTTAAGTTCATATTTGCTCCTTAAACTTTGCCTTTGAAACTACATTATTATTTCAAAAAGCGGATGTTATTTTTTCATAAAATACTAAAATCAGTCAATCGAGGGAACGACGACAATTTTTTTCTGCCCTTTACCGACCTTAATTTTGCCCAACTTGTAGTCCCCGATGACTCTTCCCTGACCGTCCAGAGCAGAAATGGTCACGTCGTGGTCCCCGGCATCGACCGGAATGCGGGTCACGTTGATGGTGTTGGGCATGAATAGACCGATACGTAGGTCTGCCTGTTCCAACTGGCTCTGGCCCACGTCTACGGCGATGTTTTTCACGAGGTCGAAGATCCCGTTGCCCGTGTTGGTCGCCTTCTTGGCCTTTTGGGCGGCGATTGTGCGGAGCACTACGCGGGTAATGGTACGGACTGCGGTGGTCGCGTTCTCGTCTTTCATGTTCTGCTCGAGTTCGGAATCAATATTGGCCACTTTTTCGGGCGAGACGCGCATGGTTCCGTCCAGATTTACGCTGAACATGCTTGTGCGCTGGGGCAATTCCTTCTTTTCGGGAAGGGCGAACCCGACATGGAATGTATTGCTACCCGCGCCTGCAACAGGGGGCGCGAAAACGGTAAACGTATTGATTTTTCCGGTCTTGCCGTCTTTGTAGGTGAGGTTCATGGCGGTGCCGCTCACGTAGGTGCCTGACAGGTACATTTCGCCAAGGATTGGGCTGTGGCCGGCGTAACCCACCACGATGATTTCTTGGCCCTTGGTGCGGGCGGCCGTTGCCTTGGGCGTGCTCGCGAGCGCTTCGGTCTTGAGACTCTTCAGGTCGTCTGCGCGGTCCATTTTGGTGAGGCTTTCGTTGATGTATTCCCAGACTTCCTTGGGCATCTTCACGTTGCCCTCTTCGAACGCCTTGGCTGCCTTCAGGTAGGCGATGGCGGCATCGTCTTCTTCGCCGGCCATGTCGTAAACGATGGCGCTCAGGTAACGCAGCCAGCCGTTGTCGTTCACCTTTTCCTTGTCTTTCTGGTAAAGGGCTTCGGAGGCGATTTGCGCCCTGCGGACTTCGACCAGTGCCCCGTCTAAATCACCGATAGCGAGGTAGTTCAGAATCTGGTACTGGTACATCATCAGCACTTCGAAGGGACGGGCCCTGTAGGGGCGAATATTGTCGTTGGTCACGAGGGCTGCGGCTTCGTTGGTCACCGACTTGGTGTACAGGTCTTCGTAAATCTGTTCGGCCTGTTCAAAGTGCTTGATACTTTCCTTGTTCTTGCCGGCGTAATGGTAGAGCATGCCTTCGTCAAAGTGGTAAAGAAACGCGCTCTTTTCGCCGTAAAGGTCGTCTTTCTTCTTTTCGATTTTTTCGATAGTGCCCTCGAAACCTTCCTTCTTGAGTACGGGGGCCAGCGTTTCATAACGAGTCATGGACTTGTTTGCGCAAGAACACAGAAGCAGTGCAGATACTGCGAGCAATAAAAGGCGTTTCATGAAAACTCCGGTAATGAATCTGCAATTAAATATAAATAAAATAGCCTCCGACTTCGAGTCGGAGGCTTGATGGCATAAACCACTGAGAGAGAAATTACTTCTTCTTCTTGCCGGAAGCGTCAAGGGTCACTTCGACAGTTTCTTCGCCCTTCACGGTCACGAGAGCTTCGGCAGACTTGCGGTTGGAGCATTCGGCGCGAATCACGTGGTCACCGGCATCGAGGTTGTTGATGGTGAGTGCGGCACCGTCGGTCTTGTCGGCATTGTCGCCGTCGATGTAGATGAGGCACTTGCCCGGAATGGTGGTCACCTTGATAGCACCCTTAGGAATCTTGGTGCCGAAGTCGAACACGTTACGCTTGTCGTTACCCGGCCAAATGTTCACGCGCTGGTTCACCAGTTCGTAACCCTGGTCGATCACCACGAGGGTCTGGCGGCCAGACTTGACGCTGGCGTTTTCGATCGGGCTCTTGCCGAGAGGTTCGCCACCGAGGAACACGTCGCTGTTAGGCGGGTTGGTGATGATGGTGATGGTAGCGGCCTTACCGCGCGGAGGTGGATCGTCGTCAGCGACGGCGGCGGTAAAGAGGAATGCGACCAAAAGCGCAAAAATGTAAAGCTTTTTCATGGATTTCTCCTGTTTGTTTGTTCTAAAAATATAAAGTTTTTAGGGAATTTAATTTTTTTTTGTGCAAAAGTTTAGAAACGCGTGCTAAAAAAGCGCCCCTAAAAAACTACTTTTCACTACATGAAAGCCCTTTACCAGAAAATTCGCACTTTAAATGGCAAAAATTACGGTCTCTACAAGTCCTTGGCAGACAAACCATGGGATTTTGGCGACTTCGCGCTGGAATTCCTGCATGTGCAGGGCGACCCGTATGCACCGGCCTCCAGGGTCGTAATCAAGGCGAATCTTTCGATGCTCGGTTATTCGGGCGAATGGGGCGGCTCTTTTGAGCGTCGCTTGGCGCTGAGCGATTTCTTGCACCGCAAGCTTTCGCGACTGGTTAAGGAAAAGTACCCTGATAAGGACGCCGCCATCGTATTCGATACGGCTGGACCCGAGATGCTGGTGCGAAATTCCCTGTGGACTGATAACGGCGAGCTCCGGGCCTGCCTGCAGGTAAGGCTCCCGGGCGAAGGTCGCAAGATTCAGGCCGAAATCGCTGCCGAAATTTTGACGATGGTTTTGCCCGACTTGGTGTCGGCAGGGCTTTATTACAGCAAGTCCGACGAGGCCGCATTGCAGGAACATTTCCGCGTGCTCGCCGAACGCAAGGAGATTTTGGCCCAGCTTGAAAACCGCGGGCTGTGTGCATTCGTGCCCGATGGAGCCGTGCTTCCGCGAGCATCGGGCTTGAGCGAATTGCCGCTCGAAGGTGCGGTGCCGTTTACCGCTCCCGAACAGATGGCGGTGACCTTGAATGTGTGCGGTCGCGAAATTCGTGGCATGGGAATCCCGAAGGGAATCACCGTGATTACGGGCGGCGCCTTCCATGGAAAGTCGACCTTGTTGCAGGCCTTGACCCGCGCGGTCTACCCGCATATTCCGGGCGACGGCCGCGAAGGAATCGTGATTGACGAATCGGCACTCCGCGTGGGCGTCGAAGACGGCCGCAGCGTGCGCGGCACAGACTTGTCGCAGTTCGTGCGCGACTTGCCGGGCGGCGTTTCGACCAAGAATTTCAATACGCTTTCGGCGTCGGGCTCTACCAGCGAAGCTGCAAACTTGCTCGAAGCTATGGAAGCGGGGGCCAGCACCTTCTTGATCGACGAAGATTCCTCAGCGGTGAACTTCTTGATTCGTGACGTGCGCGTGCGCAAGCTCTTGGGCGATGACCGCGAACCGCTGATTCCGCTGACGGACCGCATCCGTGAAATTTCGGCACAGGGCTACAGCTTTATTCTAGTGGCAGGTGCTTGCGGCGACTACCTCGACCTTGCCGACAACATCGTCATCATGGCAAACTACAAGGCCGAATGCGCAAAGTCTTCGCAGTCGCCGGAATCGCAACAGTCTACAGCCGCGGCCTCAAGCGCGCGCCCGTTTGTAGGCTACATGCAACCCTTGCAAAAATCTGTGCGCCCCACCTCTGTGGTTGAGCGCCAGGTCAAGGTAAAACTTTCGGGCGATACTTTGTTACAAATCGGGTTCCTGGTGTCCGACACCTCTCGCCTCAACACGCTTGTCGACAAGCAGCAGCGCCTGGGGGCGGGCTTTGTGCTTTTGAACCTGTTGCAGAACGCCGCCAGCAATTCGGAATCGGATGCTAGCGCCGGCGATTCTGTCGCCGCGACTATCCAGAAGCTTCACGAAAAAATTCAGAACGTGGGCTTCCGCAACTTGCCGCAGGGCATGAGCCGCGAAATGAGCCTCCCGCGTGTCGTCGACATCGCCTGCGTGGCGTTCAGACTGAGGGATGGCTCTAGGTAGTTAAAGGGCTAAATCAGTTCGGTACCATTCGCCGTAAGGCTTGACATTGTCAGGGAAATTTCCCTTTTCGTCGCAATTCCATGATTCGCTACGGAGTTCTTTGCCGGTTATAATTATGTTTTTATTTATGGCGGTATTTTCGGTGTCGGCGACTAGGTACATGACAATGGGACCGGTTGCGTTAAGGAAACAGTTGTTCCCGGGATACACCACATAGATGTTGATTTCTTCGGCTGTAAATTTGTTCAAAACCAGAACCAGCGGAGATTCGCCCATATTGGTGATTACGGCGTAAAATTTTGTCTTTCCGTCTTCAGTCAGATGGTTCTCTTCTAGAACCGGTGCTGTTTTGGGGAAACATTCGGCAATGGCTTCGCCGGAGATGGGTTTCACGGGAATAATCATTTCATTTTCGTCGTATGAAACCATGATGTTTTCGCAACTGGGAGAAAGAGCCGTATTATATGCGATTACGTGACTGTCGAATTGGAGAACCTTTTCGTTGTTGGCTGTAAAAGGAGCGAGGAGGTTCTGAAATACGGGAACGTCTGCTGCCACGGGTAAAGTGGGAAGGGAATCTTCGATTACCTCTAGGCTGCTGTCGGAATTCGATGTCTGCGGGTTGTATGTGGCAGTGTCAAAGCCATCTGCAATGCTCTCGCATATTGCGCCGGCTTGTCTTGAGAATTCATCAACGATATCGTTGAAGTTGAGTGTAGAGTCTGCTTCTGCAGTGGCGCAGTTATCATCGGAACCATTGCATATTCTTACGGAATTGGTCTTGGAGGCGTTACAGAATATTTTTAGGTCCCCTCTTTGATTACATTCTGCATCGGGGGCTGCATATGCCACGCCTGAAGAGCAGGACTCTTTGAATGATTTCAGGAGATCCTTACAGGTATCACCGAAGTTTCGCAGAGAGAGAGTGCTCTCCATGGCGTTCCCGTTAATGATGCTAATTTTTGCTGTGTATGATTTTGTTTTGGCATTTTTACCGATAGAACATGATGCTTGTGCACCGTTTTCCAAACCATAGATGGTGATTTCTCCTTGGGGGATAGCCTTTTTTGCGGTTGCTGTTGTTGTGAAAACGATGTCTTGCCCATTGATGATTGCATCAGACGAACTTGAGGATGTGACGTTCGAAGAACTGCTGACTTCGGCGGTCGCATTCGGAATAGTCGTGGAGCCAGCCGTGGTAGGGCTGTCAGAGGAACAGGCGGCCAGCGCAATAAGGGCAATTGCTCCCGCCATGTAGAAATTTTGTTTAATGTTAAGCATGGCTTTCTCCTTCAATCTTATTTGTGAAAGGGAAAAGTTGAAGATTCAATCCGTAGACTTGATTTAGGTTGTCGCTTTCGTTTGCAATGGCGGCAATCTTCTTGGCGCAAATGTTGATTTCGTCAACAATTCGTGAATAGGTTTCTTCGTTAACACCGATCGTCATTCCAGTAAAGTAGCGCTCGCTTGCGTTGTATCGGTCTACTGCACGCACGGCCATGCTGCCCATTTCCTTGTGCATTTCGCGAATGGCGATCGGGAGGGCTTCTGGCGAACCGACGACTGCTTTTTCAGTTTGCGAATAGACTTTATCGCCGTCTTTCTTGAGGAATCCTGCTTTCACTAAGAAAGCGAGAATGTCGCGGACCTCTTCAGCCGAAACATACTCTTTGCATTCGTCGGCGATTTTTCGTGGCTGAGCGTCGGGCATCATGGGGGCAAGTTCACGAATGACGGGGTATTTCCAGGATTCGTAGTACTGGAATACATCGCTATCGATAACGCGAACCTTGTGCTCTTGGGCAATCCTTGACATTTCCAAGAAAGCTGTTTTTTTGACGCTATCCTTTATGGCATTTCCGAAAATAACGAGTTGTTCAAAGTATTCGGCTTCGTGACCAATCAACCCCATGGCTTTGGCAACTTGGGCTGTTTTGACCTTGCTCAGTTTGCTTTTGCCTATGCAAACCAGTTTCAGGTAGTTTGAAGACGAAAAACCGGCATTCTTGCTGAATTCACGCCATGAAAACGCTCCGCTTTTTTTGCGGGAGTCGTAGTAATCCTGCATAAATGCGTGGTAATCTCTGTATTCGAGGACCGACTTCATATTTATAAAACTAGATTCTGCAATTACAAAAGTCAATGTTCTTATAACACAAAAATCGCTGAATTTTACGAAAATCGCCGATTTTTAGCCGGTTAATTCAAGTTTTTAATTCTAAATAACACGCTTTGTGTTATAGAGAAAATTAGCGATGAAATCAGAAAATTTTTATATCTTGTAAATCAAGAACTTAAAAGGAGTAAACAATGCGTAAAGATCTCGGTGTTAAAGCTTACTTGTACCCGCAGCCTACCTTGGTGATTGCGACGTATAACGAAGACGGTTCTACGAATGCCATGGTGGCCGCTTGGGGCTCCATTAGCGACACGAACCAGGTTGCCATTTACGTGGCGCACAGCCATAAGACCATGCCGAATATTCTTGCGCGCAGGGCTTTTACCGTCAGCATGGCGACGGCCAAGAACATCAAGGCGATTGATTACCTGGGTGTCACCTCGGGGAACAAGGTCGCCGACAAGTTTGCTCATTCCGGCTTGACCTCTGTCAAGAGCGCTCATGTGGATGCTCCGCTGATTGCTGAACTCCCGCTTGCGCTGGAATGCAAGCTTGTGAGCTACGACGAAGATTCGGAACTTTTGCTCGGCGAAATCGTGAACGTGTCTGTCGACGATTCTGCGTTGGATGAAACCGGCAAGCTCTCGGTTGAAAAGCTCGCTCCGGTGTGCTACGACTCTGCGGGCCACGGCTACTACGTGATGGAACGCCGTGTAGGCAACGCCTTTAGCGACGGAAAGTTATTGGGTTAGTTTGAGGGGGAGTATGAAGATTCAGGTCCTTATCGATAACATCGCTAGTTGCTGTGGCTCCCGCAAGCTCTTTGGCGAGTGGGGCTTGTCGGTGTACGTGGAATTCGAAGGCAAGCGTTATCTGCTCGATACGGGAGCGTCGCACCTGTTCGCGAAAAACGCGGGCGTGATGGGCGTGGACCTTTCGAAGATCGACATGGGCATTTTGAGTCACGCGCATTTTGACCATAGCGATGGCATGGCCAGGTTCTTTGCGCTGAACAAGATTGCTCCTTTTTACTTGCGCAAGGGTGCGGGCGAAAACTGCTACCATGCACACAAATTGCTGGGGCGATTTACTTACCACGAATACATTGGAATCCACAAGGGCTTTTTAAAGCGTTTCGCAGACCGCATCCGCTTTGCTGAAGGCGATATGCAGATTGCACCGAATGTGTACTTGGTGCCGCACAAGACACCGGGCCTCTCTGCGATTGGCGAGCGTGCCCATCTTTCGGTCAAGGAAAACGGCAAGTACCGCTACGACAGTTTTGATCACGAACAAAGTCTCGTATTCGATGCGTCCAAGGGCTTGTTTGTCATGAACAGCTGCAGCCATGGTGGCGCAGATAATATCGTAAAAGAAATCGAGGCCACGTTCCCTGGCAAAAAGATTTATGCGATTCTCGGCGGATTCCATTTGTTCCGCTATAAAGATGAAGTCGTGCGCGCCTTTGCCGAGCGCCTGCGCGAACTGGATGTCCAGAAGATTTATACCGGGCACTGCACCGGAAATCGCGCATTTGAAATCCTGCACGAGGTCCTGGGCGACCGCGCCGAACAAATGCGCTGCGGTTTAACTATAGAGCTATAGGGGCTTTAGGCCTTTTGTGCCGGGCAAAACGGGTTTTTGCTTGGGGCATTTCCATAATTATGTTTATAGTGTGTTGATAGATTGTGTCGCGCATGGGCGGAATACCGTTATTTCAAAAAAATCGAAAAAAAAGTGAATTTTTTCGCCTTAACCCCTTGACGGACACGGCGTAAAGTTCTATAATTGGCCTCACCCGCGAACGAAAGGGTTCAAGCCCAAACGAACGCGAGACGGAGGCCCGCGAGGCCGCCGGGAAGATTGAAGGAATCGGAGATGTGCTTAGTGACGGGTCCAAGAGATTTCTTGGAAAGTCAATTATACGAACGTGATTAACGGGACCAAGACTTTAAAAATTAATGAAGAGTTTGATCCTGGCTCAGAACGAACGCTGGTGGCGTGTCTTATACATGCAAGTCGAGCGGTCCGCAAGGATAGCGGCGAACGGGTGAGTAACGCGTAAGCAATCTGCCCCCTGCTCGGGAATAGCCGTGCCAACGCGCGGGTAATACCGGATATGGTGGCCCTGGACATCCGGGGTTGACAAAAGATTTATCGGCAGGGGATGAGCTTGCGTCCGATTAGCTAGTTGGCGGGGCAACGGCCCACCAAGGCGACGATCGGTAGCCGGCCTGAGAGGGTGATCGGCCACATTGGGACTGAGATA
>JAEEGJ010009597.1_pt1 | contig 25773 bp, 16 predicted proteins | sample 8958761 | NCBI WGS metagenome assembly JAEEGJ01 (sample SAMN16246546, study PRJNA631951) | gut metagenome | biome: gut microbiome; feature: rumen; material: RS-attached | host: Bos | place: Iran: Karaj | collected 2018-10 | reverse complement strand
AGATGATGCCCAGTAAGCTCTTATCGTCGCGGTAGAGGGGCTTACAGTAGGAGATAACCATACCATCAAGGGCGAGTGCCAGGCTATCGCTTTCATCGTAAAACGCCGTCCAGCAGGCCTTACCCTCACGCTTGGGTTGTTTGTACCAGACCCTACTAAAGTATTCGTACTTCTCCTCAATGGCGGTTATGATGGTATCTCTCATTCCCTTTAACGAGTCCTGCCTATTATGCACGGAATAGACAGAGAAATAACGGCCGTATTGGGGGAAGGTCTCGGGTTCGAGACTGACGGAGCAGCCATCAACATTATTATTCATGGTGACGACATAACTGGTATATGTGAACAACGAATCTGGGTGGAGATTGGCCATGACATCACAGGCGGTGAGTTCGGTGGCGGTCTCCGCGATGTTCATATAACGGTGGATGCGCTGCATGGTGGTGTTGACTATACTCTCCGCATGCTTGGTGGCCTCGCTCTTGACTTTGTTGCGCGACTGGTCGAAGAGAAAGCCTAACGCCAGCATAAAGATGGGGATGGCCATCAGCAGGATGCCGAGGCTGAGCTTCCAGGAAAGCGACTGACGGATATGTCTGATTATATTGCGCATCTCTAATTATCAATTATCCGTTGTCCATTATCCTTAATCTTCTCCGAATCAGCAATCAGCTGGTTGAGCAGGGCGGTGACCATACTACCCCGATCGTGGATCTCATCTACCAGACGGTTGGTTTCTTCCTCCGAGAGTTCACTGGCAGGGTCACTGATGGTCATCACATGCTGGGTGATATCACTGACGGGGGCCATCATCTGGTCAGACATGTTATAGAGGAAATTGGTCTTCATACGGTCACCTGCCTGCGCTTGTTCATAGGTGGCCTGCAACTCCTCTCCACGCTGCTTGAGCACGTCAGAGGCACGCTGCATCTCGCCCATTCGCGTGGCCAATGACTGTTGCATGTTCTGGAAATGACGGTTCAGACGCCCGATCTCATCCTGCTTGGGAATATCGGGGATGGGATCATCGTAGGAGCCCTCGGCAATGCGCTGCGCCGATACTGCCAACTGTCGCAGGGGCACCAGCTGACGATGGATGAACAGACGACAGGAGACGAGCAGCAACAACAGACCTATGATAGCGATGATGAATACAGTATTAAGCAGACGGTTGTAATCGCCGAAGATATCGCCTTCGGGATAGATGATGCCTGCACTCCATCCGAGGTCGATCTGCGCACGTCCAGGCACTTCGGCACGGACGAAGGGTTTATAGAACACATAACAGTCGCGACCCTCCATCCTGAGATGCTTGTAACCGGTCTCTCCCGAGGTCATCGCGTGGATGGCATCCAACTCAGAATTGCCGTCCAGCTTTTCCGTCAACTCGAAGGCGTTCTTGTTGAGGAAGGCACTATCGGGGAAGACTATCAGTTTTCCTTCTTTGTCGAGCAGGATACTGAAGGAATTGGGCGAGGGTTTGCTCTCGAGCATGATCTTCGTGAGCTGAGTGAGTGACACACTGACATCAAAGGCACCGATGACACTCTGCCCCTCGTAGATAGGCAGACGGAAGGCGGTGAGGGGTTCGTCATTTAACTCCTTGAGTCGCAGGGGCGTGGACCACCCCACCTTATTAAGATCCACGGCAAAGGTGTCGGTGGCCCAGTGAAAATGGGCGTCAACAACATAAGGGTTGACATCCACCAACCGCTGGGCATAGGCCTGCAGCTTCTCGGGCTGACGGTAATAGGGCAACATCTTGAAATAGACATTGCCAGTGGCCTGCTCCACATCGAGGAGTATATTGTCGATACGCGCCACCGTAGCTTCGAGGCTCTGGGCAGCATCGTTGATGGCTTCCTGACGAAGGGCCCTACGTGAGAAAAAAAACATGATGAAGAGTGCCACGACTAGCAGGATGGCCAAGGCGCCGATCACCACCAGACTGAGTTTGGAGGAGAGGGTATGGCGTATATGGCTGGCGAATCGTGACATAGGCGGGGGTTATTCTGCCAACGTGAAATCAAGTTGTTTACGCTCCAGATTGGCGCGGGCCACCTGGATGCGGATGGGATCACCCAACTGGTACTTCGTATGGTTGCGACGACCTACGATCACAAAGTTCTTCTCATCGAAGTCGTAATAGTCGTTGCCAAGGTCACGGATGGGAATCATACCCTCACAGTGGTTCTCGTCGATCTGGGCATAGATGCCGTAGCTGGTGAGGCCGGAGATATGGGCATCGTAGACATTGCCGATCTTATCCTCCATAAACTCCACCATCTTGTATTTGATCGAGTCGCGCTCAGCATTCTGCGACACCTGTTCCATATCGCTGCAGTGCTCACAGAACTCCTCGTACTTATCCTTATTCGCAGAACGGGCACCATCCTGGTATTTCGTCAGCAGACGGTGGACCATCATATCAGGATAACGACGGATGGGCGAGGTGAAGTGGGTATAATAGTCGAAGGCAAGGCCGTAGTGTCCGATGTTATGGACACTGTACTTTGCCTTCATCATCGCCCGCAAGGCCACGGTCTCGATGGCGTTCTGCTCACGGGTACCCTCAGCATCTGACATCAGGGCATTGAGCGACTTGGTGATGGCACCCTTGGTACCGCTGGTCTTCACCTTATAACCGAACTTAGAGACAAACTGACGCAGGTTTTCGAGCTTCTGGGGATCGGGCTGGTCGTGGACACGATAGGGCAGCGTCTTGGCTTTCTGACCCTTCTTCACACGTCCTATCGATTCCGCAACGGTGCGGTTAGCCAGCAGCATGAATTCCTCGATAAGTTTATTGGCATCCTTCGACATCTTGAAGTAGGCCTTGATGGGCTTACCCTTCTCATCGATATCGAAATGCAGTTCCTCACGGTCGAACTTCACAGAGCCGTTCTTAAAGCGGGCAGCACGGAGTTTCTTGGCGAGGGCATCGAGGATGATGAGCTCGGTGGCATTCTCTCCCTTATAGGGATTCTTCTTCGTGGCTGCGGGAGCAGGCTCACCGGTGCCGTCCTTCACACCATTGTCTTCGAGTATCTGCTGCACCTCCTCATAGGCATAACGACGATTACTCTTGATGACAGTATGGGCCAAGTGCCACTTCTTGACAGTAGCCTCACCGTCGAGCTCGAAGATAACACTGTAACAAAGCTTTTCTTCATCGGGACGCAGCGAACAGATGAAATTACAGAGACGCTCAGGAAGCATAGGGATGGTACGGTCCACGAGGTAGATGCTCGTGGCACGGTTATAGGCCTCCTTATCAATGGTAGAACCTTCCTTTACATAGTGCGAGACATCGGCGATATGCACACCTACTTCCCAAAGGCCATTATCAAGTGTGCGGATGGAGAGGGCATCATCGAAGTCCTTGGCATCCTTGGGATCGATGGTACAGGTGAAGACATCACGGAAGTCCTCACGACGGGCAATCTCTTGTTCGGTGATGGCGGCATCGATCTTCTCAGCAGCATCCTCCACATTCTTCGGATACTTATAAGGCAGGTTGTACTGCGCAAGGATGGCGTGCATCTCGGCATTGTTCTCACCCGTCTTTCCCAATACATCGACCACAGCACCGATGATGTTCTTATGCTCGTGATCAGGCCACTGGGTGACCTTCACCACTGCCTTGTCATCGGTCTTTCCGCCTTTCAACTTACGCTTGGGGATGATGATGTCATGCACGAAGGTGGAGTCCTGAGGAATGAGGAAAGCCCAGTCGTTCTCCACACGCAGCTTTCCAACAATGGTATCGTGGGCACGACGCACAATCTCAATCACCATCGCCTCCTTGATATGCTTATCGCGACGGGCCATATACGAGACCTTCACCTTGTCGCCGTCCATCGCCGACATCGAGTTGCGCTCAGCCACAAAGACGGGTGTTCCACCATCATCTGGCAGGAACGAGTTACGACCATTGGCCTTGCGTCGGAAGGTGCCTTCCTGCACCTGCGTCTTCATATTCAAACGATAGGAGTTATCACTGACTTTACTCAGGAAATCATCCCATGCCATCTCCTCCATCGTGTCGATGGCGAGCATCTTCAACGGATGGGTATCGAGCTTCAGCGCCTTGAAAATCTGCTTGAACGTAAACGTCTCATTCGGATTGTGCTGGAAGAGATTCTGAAGCAGTTCGCTGACCTGCTTCTTGCCCAGTCTTTTTCCACCTTTCTTCTTTCCCATAGAGTGTAATATCTTAGTTTTCGGCAAAGATACGAAAAAAAAACGGCAGATTGCTCAGATTCGACCATTTTTTTATATTTTTTATGCGTAATCGGCGAAATATGCGGTTATTTTCGTACCTTTGCACCCAAATTTCGTGCCAAATGAAGATATTAATCACCGGAGCAAGCGGGTTTATCGGGTCATTTATCGTAGAGGAGGCTCTCAAGAGGGGCTTCGAGACATGGGCCGCCATCCGCAAGAGCAGTTCGAGGGAATGGCTCAAGGATGAGCGCATCCATTTCATCGAACTGAACCTCTCGTCGAAGACTCAGCTCGTGGAACAACTGCGGGGTCAGGACTTCGATTACGTGGTGCATGCTGCCGGTGTGACGAAATGTCTGAACAAAGCGGATTTCCACCGTATCAATACCGAGGGTACGAAGAACCTGGCAGAGGCATTGCTGGAAACAGGGATGCCACTGAAACGCTTTGTCTTCGTGAGCAGCCTCAGCATCTTCGGGGCTATCAAAGAGAAACAGCCCTATGAGGAAATCCGCGAGAGTGACACCCCACAGCCGAATACGGAATACGGACGCAGTAAACTGGCAGCAGAGCAATTCTTAGAGACCTTGGGCGCGCGGCTACCTTATATCATTTTAAGACCTACTGGTGTCTATGGTCCGCGCGAAAAGGACTATTTCATCATGGCGAAGAGCATCCAACAGCATAGCGATTTTGCCGTGGGCTACCAACAGCAGGATATCACCTTCGTGTATGTAAAGGATGTAGTACAGGCGGTGTTCCTGGCTTTGGAAAAGGGTGAGAATGGACGTAAGTACTTCCTCTCCGATGGTGAGGTGTATCAGAGCGCCACATTCAGCAACCTCATCCACGAGGCATTGGGGCGTCCGTGGTGGATTCGTATCACGGCACCGGTATGGGTGCTGCGCATCGTGACCTTCTTCGGGGAATACATCGGACGGATGACGGGGAAGGTGACGGCCCTGAATAATGATAAGTATAATATTCTCAAACAACGCAACTGGCGCTGTGATATCCAACCTGCCATCAAGGAACTGGGCTACGAGCCGAAGTACAAACTGGCACAAGGCGTGGAAGAAACCATCAAATGGTACAAGGATAACAAATGGCTTTGATTAAATATTTGTTCGAAATCGAAAAGAAGCCTCGCAAGGGGTTGCTGGCAGTGGAATGGGTCGTGATGGGCTATCTGCTGCTGACACTGCTGCTGATACTCTTCGCACATACGAAGATGCAGGATCCGGAACCCATGCTCTGGGGACGCTTCCGCATCGTGATGATGACACTGGCACTGTGGGCGGTGTATCGCATGATTCCCTGCAGATTCACGCATTTCTGTCGTATCGGCGCACAACTGCTGCTCCTGCCGTGGTGGTATCCGGATACGTATCTGCTGAACCGTATCTTCCCAAACCTCGATCATATCTTCGCAGCCTACGAGCAACAGTTATTCGGGTGCCACCCAGCCCTGACATTCGCACAGTCGTGGTCACACCCCGTATTCAGCGAACTGATGCACCTGGGCTATGCATCGTATTTCCCAATGATCGCCATTGTGACATTGTTCTATTTCTTCTGCCGCTATAAGGAGTTCGACCGTACGGTATTCATCATTCTCACATCGTTCTTCATCTTCTACGTCATCTTTATCTTCCTACCTGTCACAGGACCACAATACTATTATCTGGCAGCAGGTATCGAGAATATCGCCAACGGTACCTTCCCCAATGTGGGTAATTATTTTGCCACGCACAACGAGGCACTCCCCATTCCGGGTTATAGCGATGGTTTCTTCTACCAATGTGTGGCCAGCGCTCACGAAACAGGTGAACAACCCACTGCCGCCTTCCCCAGCAGTCATGTGGGGGTGACGACAATCCTCATGATTCTGGCCTGGCGCACCCGTAACAAACTGCTGTTCTATGGCATGCTGCCACTGTTTGTGCTGATGTGCTTCGCCACCGTGTATATTCAGGCACACTACGTCATCGACGTGATTGGCGGCTGGGTATCGGGCGCCCTCATCTATATCGTTTTGCATTTTTTATACGGAAAAATTTGGTCGGTTCGAAAATAATGCCTACCTTTGCAAACGGATAAGTAAGGATAAAGACATGTTAACAGCGAGGATTCCGACACGCCAAAAAGTCGGGATTCTTTTGTTTTTTGTCTGTCCAAGGAATTAATGAATAATTAAAATTTAAATTGATATGGCTTATATGTCACAAGAAGGCTACGACAAACTGATAGCCGAACTGAAACGCTTAGAAAGCGTTGAACGCCCGAAGGCTTCAGCAGCCATCGCAGAAGCCCGTGAAAAGGGTGATTTGAGTGAAAACAGTGAGTATGACGCTGCCAAAGAGGCACAGGCGCATCTTGAGGATAAGATCAATCAGCTGAAACTGACGATCTCAGAGGCAAAGGTCGTGGACACCAGTCGTCTGAGCACGGACTCTATCCAGATCCTCTCGAAGGTGGAGATGACTAATCTGACGAACAACGCCAAGATGACCTATACCATCGTCAGCGAGAGCGAGGCGAACCTCCGCGAGGGAAAGATCTCCATCAAGACGCCCATCGCCCAGGGACTGCTGAACCATAAGGTAGGCGACGAGGTGGAAGTAAAGATTCCCCGTGGCACCATCAAACTCCGCATCGACAAAATCACCGTAGGGTAATCAATTGTAAATTGTCAAATTGTAAATTACAATATGGATATTTTCAGTAAGATCGCTGCTGGTGAGATCCCCAGCTACAAGTGCGCAGAAAACGAGGAGTTCTATGCTTTCCTCGACATCAATCCGCTGGTGAAGGGTCATACCCTCGTCATTCCCCGTCGTGAGGTGGATTACATCTTCGACATGGAGGATGATGAGATTGCCCGCTACCAGGTGTTTGCAAAACGTGTGGCCCTCGCCATCAAGAAGGCCTTCCCTTGTAAAAAGGTGGCTCAGGTGGTGCTCGGCCTCGAAGTGCCTCATGCCCATATCCACCTCATTCCGATGCAGTCGGAACAGGATGTGGATTTCCGTCGCGAGAAACTGAAACTCTCAGAAGAGGAGTTTATGGAGATCGCATCGAAAATCTTTGAAGAATTTTCGAAGTGAATAGTGATGAGTGAATAGTGAATAGTACAGGCTCCCTTTCCCGATACTATTCACTATTCACTATTCGCTATTCACTATTTAAACGAACTCTTCTCCATATTTAATCTGTACCTCACTCACATACTTACGCACCAAGGCCGATGAGTCGCCCTTCTTGCAGATGAGAAGCACATTATCCTTTTCGGCTACGATATAGCCCTCCAGACCATTGATTACACCCAACTTCCCCTTCGGCAACTTGATGACATTGCCACTGCAGTCTTCGAGGATTACCTCGGAATCGAGCACCACATTGTCGTCTTCGGTCTTACGCATGGCCTCGTAGATACCATGCCACGTGCCAAGATCGGCCCAGCCAAAGTCGCACTTCATGACAAACACACCACGACTCTGCTCCAAGATGGCATAGTCGAGCGAGACATTCGGATAACGGGGGTAGTGATCCTTTACATATTTCAGCTCCTGTTCATAAGTGTAGTTAGGGATTTCCTCCTTTAGGTGACGAAGCACTTCAGGGAAGATCTGTTCGAAGCTGTTCAGCAGATGACGGGCGTTGGAAAGGAATATACCGGTGTTCCAATAGAACTCACCACTGTTCATGAACATCGTGGCAAACTCACGCTCGGGCTTCTCGGTAAACGACTTCACACTATACACATCGGGCTTGCAACTCACATCACCTAACTGGATATAACCATAGCCGGGCTCTGGTCGCGTGGGCTTCACACCCATCGTCAACAATACATCGTTCTCAGCGACATAGCTCATACCGACTGCAATACTCCTTTTGAAACCCTCATCATTGAGCACCATCTGGTCGGAAGGGGTGATGATGACATTCGCATCAGGATTGATACGGGCGATACGCATCGCCGTCCACGCCACACTGGGCCCCGTATTACGATGCACAGGCTCTACAAGGATATTGTGGTCAAGCACCTCGGGTAACTGTTCCTTGGTCAACTCCAGGTATTCCTGACATGTACACACAAATATATTCTCCTGAGGCAGAAGTTTCACGAATCGGTCATAGGTGGCCTGCAACTGCGTACGGCCCGTACCGAAGAAATCCAGAAACTGCTTGGGATACATATCCCTGCTACATGGCCACAGGCGTCTGCCGCGGCCTCCTGCGAGGATGACACAGAAATTTCTCTTGTCTGTTTTTTCCATCTATAATATCTATAGTCTTTGATTCTGTGTGCGAAGGTAAGAAAAATTGTTGATATAAACAAGTATTTTTCATTTTTTTATCAGAAACTTTTGCTGTTTCAGATTTTTGTAGTACCTTTGCACCCGCTTTGGTTAAGAAACCTGCTGCGTTGTCATGCCCAGATGGCGGAATCGGTAGACGCGCTGGTCTCAAACACCAGTGGGGCAACCCGTGCCGGTTCGACCCCGGCTCTGGGTACAAGGAAGAGGTTCTACACCAAAGCAAAAGTGCTGCGAGAATCTCACAGCACTTTTTCTTTTTTATCGTTTCTTACTTGGTGGAGCAACAAGTCCACCACCGATATAGGCAATACAGATGCCCTTCTCCCATTGCTGACGGATATAGTCCTTGGGATCATCGGGATTAACCTGAAGATTCTGGAAACGTTCATCACCACGGGCATAGTTACCGAAGGTGACTATGTACTTGCCACCGCCATAGGCCACCTGATGCAGGTTGAAACCCTTGTTCCATACCTCACTCTGGATACTGCGCATCATATCGTTGGTCGTCTCTGAGATGAAATAACCCTGCGACACGAACTTCGAGTTCTGACTCATCACCACCATCCACTGCTTACCATCGAAGGCCAAATCAGTAATGCTGTAACCATAGCCTTTTTGCTCAGCAATCCACGGGGCGAGGTTATCCCAAGTGTTCTGCCAAATGATCTGACGACTAATACCACTACCCTGTGAGAGTACCACAAGCCACTGACTGTTGCTGCGCGACATTGAGGTAATGGCATAGCCTTCCTGTGTCTTCTGGGCAATCCAATCCTCGGGCCAGGCCTCACTCACGAGATAGGTCTGCATGGAATAGCCCGTGTTGCCTGCCATGATGAGAAACCATCCCTCACCGGTATAGGCAGCCGTCACAATACGCTTGCCCTGGTCCCAACAACCTACGATGTCCTTCTGATCGATGTTCTCCGAACCATAGGCAAACCACGTCTGAGCGGTGTAGGGAAGTCCGGACTCAGAAATCAACAATGTCTTGTCCTGCGCCAATGCTGCCGTTGCCGATACCTGCATCAGCACAACGGCGATAAGGAGTTTCTTTATCATTCTCATAACGGTTTTAATTGATTACATACCTTTTCGGATGCAAAGATAATAAAAAAGTAAAAAAATAAAAAGGTAAAAAGGTAAAAAAATGAGGGGGTGGCTTTACTTTTTTACCTTTTTACCTTTTTAACTTTAAAAATTACTATCGTTTGCAGGGCGACTCCTCACCGAAGAGGTACTGCGACTGATAACCGCCGGCATCGACCACAATCTTCTCGAAGACAATACCAGGATGCTTGGGTTGTATCGTCAGATGGTGTACTTCTTTCTGCGTCACAGGCAATTCCACGACCTTCTCCACCACACGACGGGCAACAGCAGGATAATAGTCAGAGTACATATAGGGCTGACGGTCAACGAGTGTCTTGTTGAAATTAACCACCTGTGCCTCGCCACCATCAAGACTGACACTATACTCAAAACCACCTACGTTCAGGAAATCAAGCGTTGACTTTGTCACGACATGCACTTTCACTTTTGACGATTCAGCGGGCAACGTAAACTGATAGGTCAAGGCCGCATTTCCTACTGCTTTCGTATAGGGTGTCAGGGCAACGGCACTACGGGTACGACCGTAATAGGGATAGATCGTCCACTGGGTTCCTTCGGATGCCATAGCACTGTAATAATGCTCTGCCTCCATCGCCACATAACCATTTTTGGGGGCAAAGGTATAACCACCTGCAGAAGCATCGTCAACAGAGGTGGTGCGTGGCAACATGTCTGCACGGAAGTTATCATTCCAGGAACGGTAGCCGATATGCTTCTGGATCATCATACCATTCCACTTGCCACCGGCTATATCGGTATTATAAGCTGCACAGAGCAACGAGTCACGACGGAAGCATTCTTTCACCTTATCGGCCCAGAGATTGGCATCGGGATTCTTGCTGGCAGCCAGATACTGGTTCATGGCCTGGGCATAGTACATATCATAAAGGTTGGCCATCGCCTGCACAGGGAAGAGTACCAGCTGACGGTAGAAATCGCGAGCCTCGGCAGGAATCTGATCATAGAGACGCAGGGCACGCAGTTCCAGACGCTGGTAGTCATCAGCCACCTGACGCCACTCGCCAGTCTCTATCTGATAGGTACGTGCATCAAGCATCTCGGGCGTCACACGGGCCATATACTGGCAGTTGCGATTGTAGATAGACGCAGCCTCCTCTGCCACAGCGCCGCTAAGTACACTCTGGAAGAAGCGAAGCGTGTGGTCGGTGACGGTCTGAACGGTATAGTCCTTGGGATTCCAGGCCATATCCATGAACAACTGGATGGGATACTCCATCGGCTTCAGGTCGCCAACATTGAGGATCCACATGCGCTGGATACCAAAGTCATAAGCCAACGACAACTGTTCATACATCTGTTGCGTCTGGGTGACATTGAGCCATTTGGTATTACGGGGAGCACCCACGTAGTCCACGTGGTAATAGATACCCCACCCTCCCTTACGGGCACGTTCAGCCTGAGTAGGTACACGACGGATATCACCCCAGTTGTCGTCGCTGATAAGAATCATCACATCGTCAGGCACACGAAGTCCCGCATCGTAATAGTCCTGTACTTCTTTATACAAAGCCCACACCTGGGTGGTCTTTTCTGCGGGCTTACCGGTCACTTCCTTGATAATCCTACGCTGGTTGTCGATGATCTTCTCCATCAACTTCGTATCAGCCGTCTCACTCATGGCCTCATCACCGTCACCACGCATACCAATGGTCACGATATCATCAGTTCCTTTCATACGCTCGATACCCTCACGGAAGAAACGGTCGAGATTGTCCTTGTTGGTCTCGTAGTTCCAGGCACCCCACTTGTTACGATTGCGGGCATATTCCTGATGGTTACGGGCCATAGGCTCATGATGGGAGGTACCCATGATGACACCCATCGCATCGGCAGTCTTCAGATTCTCAGGATCATCGGCATAGAAAGCCCATCCCCACATGGCAGGCCACAAGAAGTTACCCTTCAAACGAAGAATCAACTCAAAGACCTGCTCATAGAAACGATGATCGCCGTAATTGGTGCCAAAGGTATTCTTCACCCAGGTGGTCAGACAGGGGGCCTCATCATTCAAGAAGAGACCACGAAAACGCACACTGGGCTCACCATCGGTATACTCACCTTTCTTAATATATAGGGCTTCGTGTTGTTCAATAGGGACATCAGCCCAGTAGTACCAGGGAGAGACACCCATCTGCTTGGTCAGCTCATAGATGCCAAACACGGTACCGCGCTTGTCACTACCAGCAATCACGAGCTGGTCACCAATGGTCTTGATGATGTATTTCTCGGTCTTACCTTTCAGATCACGGAGCTCTCCCTTCTTCACCCATTGGTCGATCTGCTTGTTGACACCTACCGTACCCACAAGGATCCGGGCACTCTCAGAAACAGGAAGCTGCTTCTGGGTGACCTTCTCAAAGTCTTTCTGGAGGTTGGCAACGGCTCTCTGCACACAACTGTGCTCACGGCTATCGAATGAAACACTGGCACCTTGCAGGGACAGAACGTCTGCAGATGACTGGAAAACAACAAAAGGCTCGGCAGCTTCCGAACCTAACGTCACCACAAGGGCGAAAAGGGATAATAAAATTTTTTTCATGCTTGACAGATTCTTTTTCGGCCACAAAGGTAATAAAAATCTGTCGCGCAACTTTTTAAGTATGTCACAATTGTTTTAACTTTTGTTTCATACTTAAAAACACCCGTTCTTTTTACTTATTGATCAGCGAAACAGCCTTGTTTTTTACAACTGATGCGATCTTAATGGCTACAAAATTTAAAATAATCATACGTCTATTTCCTTTTAATTGTTATCCTGGTTTTCTTAATTCGGGTGCAAAATTACTACTGTGCTCGCACACAGACAAATTATTTTGCATAAAAAAAGAGGATTTATACGTCTTCTTGACTCACATCAATGAGGCTTGTTTCCTACGGGCACCAAAACGGTAACCTACACCTAACATCAGGTTGTTAGGATACTGGAAATCATAAAGGCTATAACCGATATGGAGGAACATCTTCTGGGAAAGGGCAACTTTCAAAGCCAGAATCTCATAAAAGCCCTTGAAATGGGGACTGCCGGCATTGATAAAGTTATGACCAATACCGAAGTTGATCGTAAAATAGGGCATCACATATTCTGCACGGACGGAAAGACCAGCCGTCACCTGCTTATACCAGGATGGTGTTTTAATATAGTTTTGAATAGAGGTAGAAGGTTGTTCAACAGGCTCGGTTCCATCCTCCTTTTCATCGGCCTCACTACCATCAGGGACAGGGGTGATCGCGGTATCATCATTTTTCAGATTGGCACTGTGGTCATAATACAAATCCAAGGAGGCACCCACATTCAACCAGTGGTTCAGGTTATACATCGGATTCACATTGACACCTACCACACCATAGGTATCCGACAAAGTATACGAACCGAGAGCAGTCTCTGCACCACGTTTCTTCCAACCTCCAAACACCACTACATCGGTACTCCAATGCTTCTGGAAAAGGGGCAACGGACCATCGGCGGGCAATTCTTCCGGACGATTGATATAATAGGCCAAAGACAACTTCGCGGAAGCGACATTCAATCCGGCATTGGGCATCGAGGTGTTACCATTGCTGAAATGGGAGGCACTCAAGCCAATGTTCAAGTCAAACTTCCGGGAGAGCATCCAACGCAGATAGATACCGAAGTCCATATAGGCCGTCAACTTCGAACCAATCACATGATTCGACACCCGTTCTGTTTCGTTATAGGAATGCCAACCATAGGCCACACCAAAGTCCCATTCGTAGTTAAGGGCGAGTTTCGGTGACAGAGTCGTGAGGGTGGCGCCCTGAAAGAGATAGGCGGAAACGGGATTGCCAATCTGAGAATTCAGATGGTGATAACCGAGACCTGCACCCTGATAGGCACCTTTATAAATACGGGCTTGCTCAGAATCGGGCGAGGGCATGAATGAATATTTCAGACGGGTGGTGAAATACTGGTTCATCGTACGTACCTCGGGGTTATACCCCTCCAGATAACGATTGGTATGCAACACGGCACCATCAACAATCTCAGCCTCCAAACGATGGATGACAGGCGCTGAACCAAACACTGAACCCCATTTCTGTAAACGCTTGTATTCTTCCTTAGTCAGACGTATAAAAGAGCCGTGCTGAGGACCAGTCACACCTTCGATATCCACGGGGTCAGAGAAGTTGCGTAAATTCTTGTCGGCCTTACAGATACGGTAGTGACGGGGCTTCGAGGAGTACTCGATATAGGCTACACGCCAGGTATCATCACCAATCAACTGGAAAGCACTCGAACCTTCACACTTCTTCTTACCCTCAAAACTGACATAGTCATCTTCCACCGGCTCTCCCCAACCATAGGTCAGATGTTCCGAGGTAGCCGTATAGATACCGGGCTTACCACCTTCCTTTTTAATCAACATATGGTAGAGACCGTCGCTCTCCAAATAGTTGATATCGGCATCGATGGTGGCATAACCCCAGTCAAAAAGGAGTCGGGGCTTCGTGAGTTTGGTGAAGGTCTTGTCGGCATAGGAATAGTACATGCGGTCATAACCTTCCTCATCACGGTTCCACATCGAATAGTAGATCATGTAACCGCCCTGTTCACCATCAGACCACACATAATGGGGATCCCAGAAAATCTGCGGGGCCCATACACGGTTGATGGTGCTCCAGTCTTTATAGGGACTAGGTGACTCACAATCACAGAAGATAGCATCACCCTTGCGGTAATCAAAAGAGACACTGGTCCAGTGGATGAGATCATCACTCTTCAAAAGGTCGATGCCGTAATTGTCCCACTCACTCTTCTTTCCCAAGGCCTTGGTCATGCCGTTGTTCATATCCGTCGTCACCATCACAAAACCCTTGCCATCCCAACTGCGGGTGATATAGGCATCGCGCTGACCACCTTCAATACGGGCATGTTCCTTCGGGTCCATCACAGGATCACCACCAAGGACATCTTCGTAATGATAACCGTCACGACTTAAAGCAAAGGCCGTGTATTGCCCACGATCACTCATATGACAATACAGATAGCCATAGTCGCCTTTCTGCATGTTCTGTGCAGTGGCAGCTACGGCTATCAGTAAGATGACGGACAGAACGTATCTGCGCATCCGTTACTCTGCCTCAGGAGCCTTGTCAATCAGATCCATGAACTGATCGAGCTTCGGCGTGATGATAATCTGAGTACGACGATTGCGCTGCTTACCAACCTCAGTATCGTTCGAGGCAACGGGGTTGTACTCACCACGACCACCGGCGGTCAGACGCTTAGGATCTACACCATAGTCGTTCTGCAAAGCCTGGACAACACTCGAGGCACGCAGGGCAGAGAGGTCCCAGTTGTTACGGATATTGGTCTTATTGATGGGCACATTGTCGGTGTTACCCTCGATGAGCACGTCGTAGTCCTTGTAATCCTTGATGATCTTGGCAATCTTCGACAGGGTCTGGGCGGCACGGGCATTGATCTCATAAGAACCGCTCTTGTAAAGCATGTTGTCGGCCAGAGAGATATATACCACACCCTTCAACACCTGGACGTCAACTTCTTTCATCTCATCCTGAGAGAGTGAACGGGTTAGGTTGTTGGTCAACACCATGTTCAGGGAGTCGCTCTTGCTCTTTACCTCCACCAGGTGACGGATGTACTGGTTCGACTCATTGATCTGATCAACCAACTTCTCAATAGAGATATTGTTCTGAGAGGCATTGGTCAGACTCTTGTCGAGCGCTGCCTGCAGTTTATCGTACTTCTCCTCAGCAGCCTTCAGCATCTGCTGCATACCCTTCTGCTGTTCTTCCAGACTGGCAATACGGGCATTCTTAGCAGCCAGATCTTCCTTGGCAGCCTGCAAGCTCTCATTGAGAGACTTGTTGGTCTCCTGGCATGCCACTAACTCTTTCTTACTACCGCAACTACTCAATACCAGAGCAGAAACAGCTATCAAAATCAAACTTTTCTTCATCTTTTTTACCTTTTTACTTTTTTACTTTTTTACCTTTTCTAAGGCTTTTCGGATGCAAATTTACATTAATGTCTCAAAAAACAATGAAAACTTTGGCGGAATTAGAATTATTTTAATTAAATTTGCACACAAAAACCAATTAAAGCACCCAAAAAGATGAAAAATTGCAGACTTTTTCTCATTTTTACGCTCTGTATGATGGTACTGGGCATTTACGCTCAGGTGCCGGAAAAAGGCGTTTCCAAGGAACTCGCCGAACAGCGTAAAGCTAACATCAGTAACGTTTCCTATGACTTGACATTCAACATTCCTGCAGATGCCAAGACAGCTGTGACGGGTAAGGCCGTAATCGCTTTCGACCTCAAAGAGAAGAACGATGTCGTACTCGACTTCCAAGGTGGCTTCTCTGGCACCTGCACGGTGAACAATAAGAAAAAGCGTCAGGCCACCTATAAGCACGAGCATATCGTGTTGGCTGCAAAACTACTGAAACAGGGTCTGAACATCGTGGAGATTGACTTCGCCAGCACCAACAAGGCACTCAACCGTCAGAAAGAATTCATGTATACGATATTCCTGCCTGATCAGGCATCAACGGCCTTCCCGTGCTTTAACCAACCTGACATCAGGGCAAGATTTACCACCACACTCAACATACCCGAAGGCTGGAAGGCCATGTTCAGCGATGGCAAGAATCCGATTCCGGTCTACCTCTATTCGTTCGTAGCAGGTAAATTTGAGGAAAAGGCTGCCGTACGGGATGGCTACCCCATCCGGGCGCTGTACCGTGAAACGGACCCAAAGAAGGTGGCACAGCTGGACGCGATCTTCGGCGAGATTACGAAATCCATGAAATGGATGGAGAGCTATACGGGTATCAAATGTCCGTTTAAGGAGTATGGCCTGGCCATCATACCCGACTACCCCTTTGGTGGTATGGAGCATCCGGGGGCCTTCCAGATCAATGAGTCTCGACTGCTACTCGACAGCAATGCATCGAAAGAGGAGGAACTCAAACGCATGGAACTGATTGCCCACGAGACGGCTCACCTCTGGTTCGGAAACGTCGTCCAACTGAACTGGACGGAGAATCTCTGGGAGAAAGAGGTAATCGCCAACATCATGGCATCGAAGATTACACGTAAACAGGTGGATGCCAAGGAGAGTGACATCAATTTCCTCAGCACCTACCAGAACAAGGCCATCGCCTTAGACCGCACGGATGGTACCTACGACATTGACCAACCGTCAATCGTCGACCATACGACGTTGCTCTACGACAACATTATTTATAATAAGGCTACGGTCATGATGCGTTCGCTGGAACAGCTCGTGGGTGCCACAAAGATGCAGAACAGCCTGCGTAGTTTCTTACAAAAGTATTATTTCAAGGAGGCAACTTGGGAGAATCTGATTGAAATACTCGACAAGGAGAATCCAACCGTCGGCGTACGACAGTTCTGTGAGGTATGGGTCAACCAGAAGGGTATGCCCATCATCAACACTTCGTATAAGGACGGACAACTCGTGGTGTCACAGACCGACCCCTTCGGACGTGGTCTTTGCTGGCGTCAGAAGTTCGTCGTTCAGGTGGTCTACGATATGGCGCAGAGCCGTACCATCATCGTCGACATGGAGAAACCGATCATGACTTATAGCCTGAAGAATGGCAAACCCAGCTATATCATCCCCAACTACAATGGTCAGGGCTATGGCATCTTTACCCTCGATGATGAGTATGCGGAGATCTTGCCAAAACGTTTCATCACCACCCGAAATGATTTGGCACGTTATTCACTGCTGAACACCGTCCACGACAACTACCTGCAGGGTAAGGTTGCTCCTTCACACTTCGGTGAACTGTATCGTTTCATGATGAAAGAGAAGAACCCGATCATCATGCAGACAGCCATCGATCACATGTTCAAGATCGCTTCTGATATGACCGCCGAACAGCGTAAGACACTCGAACTGTGTATGATGGACCTGCTGGGCGAAAACAAATCAAAAGACTGTCGCCAACTCATCTTCCGGAAGATGGCGGCCAATGCGACATCACCTGACGTACTCGCACAGTTGGAGACGGTTTGGCAACAACATAATGACCCGCTCTTCGACGAACATGACTATATGGAGATGGCCTACCGCCTGGCAATCACCAATCCCACCCGCGCACAGGAGATCCTGTCCACACAACGAGCTCGTCTGAAGACAGAGGATCTGCAGAAGGAGTTCGACTTTGTCAGCCGTGCTTGTAACCCGGATGCATCGAAGCGCAACGACCTGTTTAAGAAACTCATCAAGAAGGATAACCGCAAGGAGGAGGCATGGGCCATCCACGCCGTCAAACTATTGAGTACCGACGTATACGCTCAGGATGCACCGAATTATGTGTCTCAGAGTCTCGCAAATCTGAAATACCTGCAACAGACCAGCGATATTCTCTTCCCGGGCAATTGGCTGGAAGCATTATATGACGGTCAGAAGAGCAGCGCTGTCAAACAGACCACAGAAAACTGGCTGAACAACCCGAAGACAGACTGCCCCGAGGACCTTCGTAATAAGGTATTGGAGGTTTCATGGCTGATGAGAAACCAGAAACCGTATGTGGAGCGACCCAAACCGGCCGTCGTTGTCTCAAAGCCCAAGACGACTGCTAAAAAGACGGCTGCCAAACGTAAGAAATAAAAACAAAACATAAAGAAAAGATATGATACGCTTCTTTCAGACACCACTGAAGACGGTGATCGCCACAGAGGTTGATCACAAACTGAGTGAACAGGAAATCAAGGAATTAAACTGGCTGTATGGCGAGGCAACAATGCTCGAAGCTGACACGCTTGAGGGCTTCTTTGTGGGTCCTCGTCGTGAAATGGTAACGCCATGGTCCACCAATGCCGTAGAGATTACGCAGAACATGGGACTCAAGGGCATCAGCCGTATCGAGGAATACTTTGCTGTCGACAGCAAGGATGCTGAGCACGATGAGATGCTACAACGTATGTATAACGGCCTGAACCAGGATATCTTCACCATCAACATCAAGCCGGAACCCATTAAGTATGTGGACAATCTGGAGGAATACAACGAACAGGAGGGTCTGGCGCTCAGTCCTGAGGAGATAGAATATCTGCACGGTCTGGAGAAACAGAACGGCAGACCTCTCACAGACTCTGAGATCTTCGGTTTCGCCCAGATCAATTCGGAACATTGTCGTCATAAGATCTTCGGTGGTACATTCATCATCGATGGCAAGGAGATGGAGTCAAGCCTCTTTGCAATGATCAAAAAGACCACCCAGGAGAATCCCAACAAAATTCTCTCAGCCTATAAGGATAATGTGGCATTTGCACAGGGACCTATCGTTGAACAGTTTGCACCGAAAGACCAGAGCACCAGCGACTGGTTCCAGGTAAAGGATATCGAAAGCGTCATCTCACTGAAAGCTGAGACACACAACTTCCCCACCACTGTAGAACCCTTCAACGGTGCTGCTACGGGTACTGGTGGTGAAATCCGCGACCGTATGGGTGGTGGTGTTGGTTCTTGGCCCATCGCTGGTACAGCAGTCTATATGACAGCCTATCCCCGTCTCGACGATGCGGAAGCAAATTCTTCACTCTTCACTCTTCACTCTTCACTCAAAAGGGATTGGGAGAGCATTCTGCCCGTTCGCCAGTGGCTGTATCAGACACCAGAGCAGATTCTGATCAAGGCCTCGAATGGCGCATCAGATTTCGGAAATAAGTTCGGACAGCCGCTGATCTGCGGCTCTGTACTCACTTTCGAACACCAAGAGCCCAACGATACCAAGTATGCTTATGACAAAGTCATCATGCTGGCAGGTGGTGTTGGTTACGGCACGAAGCGCGACTGTCTGAAAAAAGAGCCCCAAAAAGGCAACAAGGTGGTCGTGGTCGGTGGTGATAATTACCGCATCGGCCTCGGTGGTGGTTCCGTATCTTCTGTTGATACGGGTCGTTATAGCAATGGCATCGAACTGAATGCCGTTCAGCGTGCCAACCCCGAGATGCAGAAACGTGCCTACAACCTGGTGCGTGCACTCTGCGAGGAGGATGTGAACCCCGTCGTATCTATCCACGACCATGGTTCAGCCGGTCACCTGAACTGTCTCTCTGAACTCGTTGAGGAGTGCGGTGGTGAAATTGATATGACCAAGTTGCCGATTGGTGACAAGACGCTTTCGAGCAAAGAAATCATCGCTAACGAGAGTCAGGAGCGTATGGGTCTCCTCATCGACGAGAAGCATATCGAACATGTCCGCCGTATTGCTGAACGTGAGCGTGCACCGCTGTATGTCGTCGGTGAGACCACAGGCGATGCCCACTTCTCCTTCAAACAGGGTGATGGTGTGAAACCATTCGATCTCGATGTGGCTCAGATGTTTGGCCACTCGCCCAAGACCATCATGAAAGATAATACGGTAGAACGTCACTATCAGGACGTTACCTACTCTCAGGATAAGATTAACGAATACCTGGATCGCGTGCTGCAATTGGAGGCTGTGGCCTGTAAGGACTGGCTCACCAATAAGGTCGACCGCTCTGTGACAGGTAAGATCGCCCGTCAGCAGTGCCAGGGTGAAATCCAGTTGCCGCTCTCCGACTGTGGTGTCGTTGCACTCGACTACCGTGGCGAGAAGGGTATCGCCACAGCCCTCGGACATGCGCCCCAGGCTGGTCTGGCTGATCCTGCTGCTGGTTCTGTACTCTCTGTAGCCGAGGCACTGACGAATATCGTCTGGGCACCGCTCGCTGAGGGAATGGACTCTCTGAGCCTCTCTGCCAACTGGATGTGGCCCTGCCGCTCTCAGGAGGGTGAGGATGCCCGTCTCTATGAGGGTGTGAAGGCGCTCTCCGACTTCTGCTGCGATCTTCACATCAACGTACCGACCGGTAAGGACTCGCTGTCTTTGAGCCAGCAATATCCCAACGGCGAGAAGATCATCTCTCCGGGAACCGTGATTGTTTCTGCTGGTGGTGAGGTCAGCGACATCAAGAAAGTGGTGTCACCCGTCCTCGTCAACGATAAGAATGCCTCACTCTATCATATCGACTTCTCATTCGATGAGCAGCGCCTCGGTGGTTCTGCCTTCGCACAGAGCCTTGGTAAGGTGGGCGACGACGTACCTACCGTCAAGAACCCCGAATACTTCGCTGATGCCTTCATGGCCATCCAACAGCTCATCGAGAAGGGTTGGATCATGGCTGGTCACGACATCTCTGCAGGTGGTCTTATCACCACCCTGCTCGAGATGTGCTTCGCCAACACAAAGGGTGGTATGCATATTAACCTCCACGACATCTGCAAGGATGGCGACATCGTGAAGACACTCTTCGCCGAGAACCCGGGCGTCGTCATCGAGGTTTCCGACGAACACAAACAGGACTTCAAGGACTTCATGGAGGAACAGGGTGTCGGCTTTGCCAAGATAGGTTATCCAGTAGAAGATGCCCGCACCATCGTGGTGAAGGCTGGCGATATAGAGCAGACCTTCGATATCGATGCACTGCGCGACACATGGTACAAGACCTCATACCTCCTCGATCGCAAACAGAGCTTCAACGGCAAGGCTGCCGAGCGTTTCGCCAACTACAAGAACCAGCCTCTGGAGATGGTCTTCCCCAAGTCCTTCACCGGCAAACTCTCCCAATACGGCCTCAACCCCGACCGTTGGAAAGATTCTTCACTCTTCACTCTTCACTCTTCACTCCCCAAGGCCGCAATTATTCGTGAAAAGGGTACAAACGGCGAACGCGAGATGGCTTACATGCTCTACCTCGCCGGATTCGACGTAAAAGATGTCATGATGACCGACCTCATCACGGGTCGCGAGACACTCGAAGAGGTCAACCTCATCGTCTTCTGCGGTGGATTCTCCAACTCCGACGTCCTCGGCTCTGCCAAGGGTTGGGCGGGTGCTTTCCTCTTCAACCCGAAGGCCAAGGAGGCACTCGATAAGTTCTATGCCCGCAAGGACACCCTGTCACTGGGTATCTGTAATGGTTGCCAGCTGATGGTAGAACTGGGGCTGACAGGTGCTAAGGGTGCAAAGATGTTACACAACGACTCGCATAAGTTCGAGAGTGAGTTCATCAGCCTCAGCATCCCACAGAACAACAGCGTGATGTTCGGCTCACTCAGCGGCTCAAAACTGGGTCTCTGGGTGGCTCACGGCGAGGGCAAGTTCCATCTGCCTGAGCCAGAAAGCGCTTACAACATCATTGCGAAATACAACTACCCGGGCTATCCTGCCAATCCGAATGGCTCTGACTACAACGTGGCTGGTATCTGCTCGGCCGATGGTCGTCATCTCTGCATGATGCCACACCTGGAACGTGCCTTCTTCCCCTGGCAGAACGCCTGGTATCCTGCTGACCGCAAGAACGACGAGGTGACACCATGGATCGAGGCCTTCGTCAATGCGCGTAAATGGATTGAACAACGATGAACATCTATTGGGAATCGTTCCGTACCTTCTTTAAGATTGGCATATTCACCCTCGGCGGTGGATATGCCATGATTCCTTTGATAGAAGAAGAGGTGGTCAACAAAAAACAGTGGGTGTCCAAAGACGAGATGCTCGACCTCATCGCCATCGCACAGAGTTGCCCGGGGGTGTTCGCCATCAACATCGCCACCTTCATCGGCTATAAATTAAATAAGGTACGGGGGGCCATCGCTACCACCATCGGCACAGCCCTACCCTCTTTCCTGATCATCCTGGCCATTGCCATCTTCTTCAGCCAGTTTAAGGACAACCCTTACGTAGCCGCTATCTTCCGAGGCATCCGTCCTGCTGTCGTAGCCCTCATCGCCGTACCCACCTTCCGACTGGGACAACGGGCAAAACTCAACCGCTACACCATCTGGATCCCCATCGTCTGCGCCCTCGCCATCTGGGCCCTCGGCGTCTCTCCCATCTACATCATCATCATCGCCGCCCTCGCCGGCTTTGCATACGGAAAGATCTTTGTACGCAGAGACACAGAGACACAGAGGAAATAGCACTCTGCGCCTCTGCGTCTCTGCGTACTAAAAATATAATGAATATGATTTTTATCTCACTGTTCATCACCTTCTTCGAGATTGGCCTCTTCGGATTCGGAGGCGGCTACGGCATGCTCTCCCTCATCCAACACGAGACAGTAGAAACACACCACTGGCTATCAACAGCAGAATTCACCGACATCGTGGCCATCTCACAGATGACACCCGGACCCATCGGCATCAACTCCGCCACCTACTGTGGCTATACGGCCATCCACAACGCCGGCTATGGCCACCTGATGGCGACACTCGGCTCTGCCACCGCTACCTTCGCGCTGGTACTGCCATCACTGATTCTGATGATTCTGATTAGTAAGATGTTCATGAAGTATATGAACACACCACTAGTACAGTCGGTCTTCACAGGCCTGCGCCCTGCCGTCGTAGGCCTCCTCGCAGCAGCAACCCTCCTACTTTGTAATAAGGAGAACTTCTCTACCCCGATGGAGAATCCCTGGCAGTTCTTTATCAGCTGCGCCCTGCTCATCGCCACTGCCATCGGCACCGGCTACCTGAAAATCAATCCCATCCGCATGATCTGCTACGCGGGCATCGCAGGTCTGCTTCTGCTCTACTGAAACAACAAGGTCTTACTCCCAACGGAATACAGCACCGTTCCTGCGGGCAGGGTCTGAACCGGTGTAGTCCATCGAATAGGGACTGCCCGTGGTGGGACTCTTGCCGATATATTTGTGCGTGCGCATCGACATGAGCATAAACTCATGATTCAGATAATCCTGCCACATAAAGACTTCGGCCTTCGACACATCGGTTGTCAGCCGTACATCGCCGGCAATGCCAAAGCCTGACACAAAGACATAGCGTCCGTCTTCACACTGAAGAATCACCTGACCCTGACCTTTGTCGATAATACGGAAACGCGTCTGAGGGCTCTTGTCAGAGATTTCTGTATCATAAAGCAGTCCATGAGGCAGGGCGATGGCGGGTTTTCCTGTGGCAAGGTTGATTATGCGAAACCAGCGGTCGGCGGCCGAAGGGGAAGCCAAGGTCTTGCCATAAGGGATATTCCCGCTACGGTCGGCCTGGGGTTCATCAACGGTGAAGTTGTCGAACTCTGCATAACCGCCCTTCTGTCCTTTATGATTGAAAGCGAAGAGGGCATGACGTGAACCTTGGAAAGATATGAGCTGATAGCTGAGGGGCATCTCACGGCCTACCTGCTGGAAATGAATGCCATCGAGCGAGTACTCATAGTGAGCACGGTCGTTGTCATAGTCGCCAACCATACGGAGGGAAATCTTGGTGGCGGATAAAAGGCTACGGGTAGGCGAGCTTTGCTCGGGAATTAGTTGAATGTCTGTGGTGTCGTTGATAGCTTGTTCGAAACAACGCAAAACGAGTTCCTTCCCATCCTTCACGATACCAATCCAGGAACAGGGCACATTGATATTGCCCAAACCGGCAACATCGCCATCCTTCAAGCCCTTGATGTACAACTCAACGGTAGCGATAGAGGTTGGACCTATCACGCGCTGGGTGAGGGTGTTGCGGGCCCACATCAGCTGTTCTGCTGGCATCGCCTGCAAACGAAGACGACCGTTCTTCAGGCTCCACTTAGCATCATCGGGGTTGTGGTTCCATTGCCAGATGCGGCCAAGGGTCTTCCCGTTGAAATCCTCATGGCGATTGTAGGGTGCTTTAGTAACACTCGACGAACCAGAGACATTTGGCTTCAGCCAGGTGCGGGGGGCGCGACCTAAGTTACCCTCAAGACCCAGCATGGGCCAGCCATCCTTCCAGGTGATTGGCGCAAGGGTAACGGTGCGGCCGATAGAGTGGAAGTCCATCATCAGAAGGGCCCACCACTGACCACTCTGATCCTCGACAATACCGCCCTGATGGATATTGGTACAGGCAGTGGCATCCTTGTCTACTTCGGGAATACCAAACTTTGTACCGTCATGCCCGATGCGGTATTGCTCACCACGAGGCACCTGCGTCAGTGATGCCGCATGATAACCGAATGTCTCATCGGCAGTGATGGTAATGGTCTCGTAGGGTCCCCAAATGCTCTTCGCACGGGAACAGAGGGTACGACCATTAGGACGGTAGTCGGTGGAAATGAGGTAATACATCCCATTAATCTTATACATATGATGACCCTCGCCAACGGCATTGCCCTCAGGGATGATTGTTCGCTCCGTCTCTTCGATAGGACCGCTCATGTTGGACTTCAGTTCTGTACATTTCACCTCGCCATAACCATGAATGGCATAGATCTTCCCGTCATCATCGAAGAGCACACTGAGGTCGTAGATACGGCCCTGCATATTATGATGCTCCCACGGACCACGGATATCCTTCGAGGTGTAGCACTGAAGACCCTTGCCATTGATATTGGTAAAGACATAGAACTGCCCATTGGCATATCTGATAGCAGGAGCCCAGACGCCCTGGCCATAGATCTCCTGATGGTTCTTCAACGAGAAGGCGTCGTCAGCAAAATCAAAGCGATCGAAACAGTATGAGATGTTCTCCCAGTTCACCAAGTCCTTCGAGTGCAGGATGACCAGACCTGGCACGGTGTGCATGGTGGTTCCTGCCAGATAGTAATCATCGCCTACACGCAGAATATCGGGATCGGAGAACTCATCATAGAAGAGCGGATTTGTGAATGTGCCGTTGCCGTTATCTGCCGTCCACGACTGACCATAACATGGACTCGCAAAAAAGTGGAAAGCAAAAAGAATATGTATTGCTACCAACCAAACATTTCTAACTAATTTATCATTTCTTACATTATAACACATATCTTCTCGCCTTTCACTTTTTTATTGCTTACTTTTTACTTTCTAGCGTCGGCCAACCATCTGACGTCCATGTAATAGGGTGCTGAATAAGAATAGAAGCACCTTGGTGGGCGATGCTGTAGCCATGACAGATAAAGATATCCTGACCATCAAAACGGTATACAGCACAATGGCCTGCGGCCTCATACGCCTTTTTGTCACCTTCAAGGAAGAGATTACCTCCACCATAACACATGTCAATACCCTTGCTGTCGAGGTAAGGGCCTTCTACCGTCTTACTGCGACCTACGGCCACACGATAGT
>JAEEGJ010009592.1_pt1 | contig 25792 bp, 27 predicted proteins | sample 8958761 | NCBI WGS metagenome assembly JAEEGJ01 (sample SAMN16246546, study PRJNA631951) | gut metagenome | biome: gut microbiome; feature: rumen; material: RS-attached | host: Bos | place: Iran: Karaj | collected 2018-10 | reverse complement strand
AACCAAAAATCATTCCACAAGCCATTCCAAAGCATCCAAATAACGGTAATACCAATATTCCCATTTTTATCGAAGCTAAAGCACCTAGTGTTAAACCTAAAGCAAGTCCAAATAACATCTTTACACTTTTATTCATAATCATTATTCTCCCATTTTCATATATTTTAGAAATGATAGTACTATACCTTAAGCACATATTACTATTATATCAAAAACATTTTAATATTTCAAAATATTTTTGAACAATTTTTTCTATTTGCTCCATATTATAATAAAACTAGAAAAACCAGCAAAAAAGAAAAACCCCGCTAGCATATAGTTTATGCTAGCGGGAAAGTTGTTTTGGATTATATATAGGTCTTTGATTTATCTAAAAAAAGATTCTTATTCAGCTTTTCTAGATACATGCTTGTAATTCTCATCATAGAATTTACCAGCACGAATATCATCTGTCATACCTTCATAAGGTGTTTCGTTAATAACATCATCATTATCAATTCCTGCATCTGCCATGTATGTGATTGTAGCAAATTCAGGAACTACATACTTAGGATATGTCTCGTATTTTAAACGAGCTTCATGCATCTTATCGATGTGCTTATTCTGGTAGCAAACTGTGATTTCTGGATGCTCTTTAACCCACTTAGGGAAGAAGATAACGCCGTTAATCTTACCTTCGTTAGGCATAAAATCAAGGGCAACATCTGTACCTGTAGGCTCAGTCCAAGTAACCTTATATATTCCGTCAGCTATTTTAAAAAGGTTAATTTCCTGATCTGTAACCCATCTACCAGCAACCATTCCACCATGGATTCTATAGCAACATGTGTGGTCATTCTTACAGTACCACTCATATTCCCAACCATTATCGTAAGTATAAATAAAATGTGTTCCAAGAAAATCTGATAATTCCTTAAACTCTTTCTTCATCTTTATATTCTCCTTTCTTACAAATTCAGTTATAAAAATGATGAGGTAAGTTTTTATGTAAATATATACATGTAATTATTAACATGTTTATATTTCGTTGATTATGTTATACTTAATTTATAAAAATGTCAACAAGGAGATTTTAAATGGCGCAAAAAAATTTACTTCCGATGATCCTTCTAGGGTTAATAAATATAGAGAAAAAGACAGGTTACGACCTTAAAAAAGATTTTGAAACCGAAATTGGAGAATTCTGGTCTGTTAAACATAGTCAAATATATCTAGAACTCAAACGTCTTGAGGGAAATGGGGAAATCAAGTCCACAACTGGCTTTTATGGAAATAAAATAGAAAAGACATATTACGAAATTACAAAAAAAGGAAAGGAAAGATTGGAATCCTGGTTAGATTCCTATTCTGACATTCTAAATGTGAATAAAGATGAATTTGTTTTAAAACTGTATTTTATAAAAAGTCGCAAAGACCCACGACTTCAAGATTTGCTGCAGGAGCAATATAGACAAAGAAAGCAAAAGCTAGAGCATCTACTTGATAGAAAGGAATTGCTCTTTTCTACTAAAGAAGAAAGGGATAATAACTACGGTCATTATCTAATTCTAGATCACGCTATTAGACGTGAAAGGGAATATGTGAATTGGTTAGAGGAAATTCTAGAAAAATAGAGCAGAATACTCTCTGTCAGATCTAATAAAAAGGCTGTCTAAGAAGGTTAATTCTTAGACAGCCTTAACTTTTTATGTATTAACGCTATTCTTTAATTTGATATTACATTTTTTCCTAGGAACTTTTGCCTTAATCTTACACTTTTTCCTACGAACTTTGCTTTGATATTACACTTTTTCCTACGAACTTTTGCCTTAATCTTACACTTTTTCCTACGAACTTTTGCCTTAATCTTACACTTTTTCCTACGAACTTTTATTGATGAATTGCATTTTTTCAATAAAAAAGGGACTGCAAGCAGTCCCAAAAAAGTGAAGCGGACATTCACAATCCACTTTACACCTTTCTCTAAATATTACATTACAAAATAAAATATGGCAGCATAGATTACTACTATTATTATAAAAAAAGCCAATATCTTAAAGACTATTGATCCCTTCTTTCCCTTCTTGGAAGCTAAATAAAGCGCATATGGATCTTTATTTTTAGATACATTTGCAAAAAACTTCTTTAAACCTGCCAAATCGCTCTTATTTAAATCCACATCTTCACCAGCTTCATGAGCTAACTTATTTCTTAACCAACGATAATGCTTAAGAGCCTTGTAATCCTCACGCCAGCTTGGCACAAATATCTCGCCATCACTAAAACGCTCCATGTTTTCAATATAGCTTGTTACTCCTGTTTTAGTGGAATATTTATTCTTTAATGTGACGTCAAGTTTCTTATATTCTTCAAAAAATTCCATTTCAAGTTTATTCATATCTAATCCAACCTTTATCTTTCTTTACCCAATCTCACCTAATATAAGACAGTGAAATTATAGCATAATAGCGCCTTTTGCAAAAGAAAAAGCTCTTTCATATATAGTTAATCTTTAGTTTATATCCTTTTTATAATTTAAATGTTGACAAATTTAATTGTGCGCAATATAATTTAGTCATACAAAGGAAATACAAATTCCTAAGAAACAAAGTTAACAAGTAAATTTAATATATAGTAGAGATTATTTTTTAAGGAGGAAACAATTATGACAAATAACTTTTTAAATAAGACAAACAAGTACCTTGCAGATATTGCAGTTTCAGATATTAAGATTCACAATTTACACTGGAATGTAGTTGGCCTACAGTTTAAGGCAATACATGAGTTCCTTGAAGGTATTTATGATTCATATGCAGAAGCCCTTGATGAGATTGCTGAATTTATCAAGATCAACGGAGCTTACCCAGCAGCAAGCTTAAAGGAATACCTTGAACTTTCAGATATTGAGGAACTTGGCAAGGAAGACATTAAGATTGAGAATGCAGTTAGACTTGCATTAGAGAATCAGCAGGCTCTTAAAAATGAAGCATTAGAATTAAGAGCAGAAGCTGATAAGGAAGATAATTTTAGCCTAGTTAATCTCCTCGAGGACCAGATTGACGGATACAATAAGAATATCTGGTTCCTTGAATCATCACTTAAATAATTTTTCAAAAACCAATTAGTACAAAATCTTAAAGAAAGGCAGCTATTAGCGAAAGCTAGTAGCTGTCGTTTCTTTTTACTCGGTCACAACCGAGTCGGTCGCCACCGAGCAAAAAATTTAACTATTAATTATAAATTCTCAACTTTTATAATCCGATTATTAATCCATTTCGTCCGTAAATATCTGTCTTTATCTTAGTCGTACTAATCTCTGGAGTTCTAGGAACATAAACCACATCTACTCCCTCATCTCTTAAAAAGTCAAACTTTCCTTTCCAGTCATCTCCCATAACAAAAGTATCAATGTGATACTCATGCATATCAGAGATTTTTTGTTCCCAATTTTCCTCAGGAATTACCAGATCCACATATCTAACTGCTTCAAGAAGCTGCTTTCTTTGCTCATATGAAAAATATGTCTTCTTTCCCTTATCAACTTCATTAAATTGATCTGTTGATAACGCCACAATTAAATAATCCCCCATCTCCTTAGCTCTTCTAAGTAAATTAATATGTCCGTAATGTAACAAGTCAAAAGTTCCGTAAGTTATAACTCTTCTCATAGCTTTCAGTCCTTTCTTAACCAACCACTATTAACCTTATTTTCTCCCTAATAATTTTCTTGTTATTATATCCATGTCTACTTCATTAGTTCCCCAATATTTGATGATAATTCGTTCATCAATTCTATTATTCTGTTTTATATTCTTTATTAAATCTGATATCGTCTTTGATCGATTATTATTAAAAAGCTCCTTTGCCTCTTTAACTATTCCCACTCTTCTATCATATTCATCTATATCAGGTGTATAAAAGCTAACTTCTTTACCATAAAAATATGCATCTAAGCATACTGATGAATAATCCGTTATAACTATATCTATCTTATTTAGAATGCTATTTATATCAAATTTATTAGATAGTTTAAGTACATTTTCATTAAAAGATTCGTTACTACTATTATCATAGCTATGATATTTTTCGATTAACAAATAATTATTTTCTTTTAAAAATCTACTAAACTCATCATCAACAATATTGTAATCAAAATCCATACCCTTAGGTCTAAATGTTGGCAAATATAAAATCACCTTATTATATTTTTCCATTTCACTAATTATATTTTTTTCTTCCTCTAGTAAAAATAAATTAGGAGCTAATCTCGGATAATTAGCTTTTATATAATTAGCTTTTGGTAAATGATGCATTTCTTGCATCTGTTCTAAAGTAATATTAGAAGGTGCTAAATAATAACAATTGCCCCAGCCACCTTCCGTAAATAAAATTCTAAAAATCCTTTTTGATTTTATTTTATCTTTTATATAATTATCTTTATGCTGTTTTGATTTATAACCTACTGATTTAATTGCCCCTGCTCCATGCCATAGATTAATCTTAATAGCACCATATGAATATTTAGTCAAAAGATCAGACTTTATATCTTCGTTGTTATATGCTGAATTGCATATAATATGATATTTTGCCTTTTTATGGTAATAAAAAGATTCTTTTGAATCCATCATATACACTTCTAAGCCTAAATCACATAACTCCTCACAAACTTTTTTTGATCTTGTTGCCCAAACAACATGTTCTAAACCATATTTTTCCTTATTAAGTGATAAATATTCATATAAGGCTCGTGAATTATCAGAATAACTATCCCCAAACCAAGCTCCTATAATAACTATTTTCTTATCTCTTTTGTAAAAAAGAGATATGAGCAAATATCCTATATTCTTTATAAGATTCATTTTTATCTCTTCCCCTCATAACTATTCTATAAATTATCCAATATAATCTTTGCTATTCTTTCACATGCATTTCCATCTCCATAAGGATTAATTGAATTTGCCATTTTATTGTATAAATCATTATCCTTAATTAGCTCTTTGAAACTTTCATATATAGTTTCTTCTTTGGTTCCAACTAGTTTTAAAGTTCCAGCCTTTACACCTTCTGGTCTCTCCGTTACTTCTCGCATTACAAGCACAGGCTTATGTAAACTTGGAGCTTCCTCCTGAATTCCCCCTGAATCAGTTAATATTAAATACGATTTTGCCATTAGGTTATGACAAGTTATTACATCAACTGGTTCAATCAAATGAATTCGATCTATCATGTTTAATTCTTCATTAGCAATCTTTCTTACTTCTGGATTTAAGTGAACTGGATATATAACCTTAAAGTCCTCATATTCATTTAAGATTCTTTTGATTGCTCGAAACATCTGTCTCATTGGTTGTCCTATATTTTCTCTTCTATGAGCAGTTACAAAAATCAGTTTACTATCTCCAATCCAGTCTATTTCCTCACTTGAATACTCACCTTTTACCGTATACTTTAAGGCATCAATTACAGTGTTACCCGTTACCCATATATTTCTTTCATCTTTTCCTTCTCTAAGCAAATTTTCCTTTGCAAGATTAGTAGGAGCAAAATCCATAGTTGAAACTAATGAGATTGCAGTTCTATTAAATTCCTCCGGAAAAGGAGAATCTATATCGTAAGTTCTAAGGCCAGCTTCAACATGTCCGATTTTTACATTTAAATAAAAGCAAGCTAAACTTGTTGAAAATGAAGTCGTAGTATCACCATGAACTAAAACTAAATCAGGTTCAATATTCTTTAATACCACTTGCATTTTCTGTAATATAGACGATGTTATATCAACTAAATTCTGATTATCCTTCATAATCGATAAGTCTATATCTGGCTCAATACCAAAGACATCTAAAACCTGTTTTAGCATTTCTTTATGTTGTCCAGTTACACACACTATAACTTTTAATTCTTTATGTCGTTTTAATTCAATAACTAAAGGACACATCTTTATAGCTTCGGGACGTGTTCCAAAAACCACTAAGATTTTTTTCATAGGCTCACTCATTCCTTATCCGAAATTTGTCATAAACAATTAAAATCAGCGAAAACATAACTTCTGTTACTAACAAACATAGGCTTGCTCCAATACAAGCAAAATTAATTACAAAATATAAATTAGCCACTATAGAAACTATGCAGTATATTGAAAACAATTTTGAATACTCTTTTTCTCTTCCTCTTGCAACTAAATTTTGAACTCCTAAAAAGTTATTTAGTATGCTAAATACTGTCCATGGAATTAATGCATATAAATAAATAACGCCTTTTATATATTCCTCTCCACACAAAATACTTATAAGTGGCTTTGATACTAGAATAATTAATATCGCTAAACAAATTATAATTGGCATTACAATAAACATAATCTTTCTAAGTTTCTTTGTAGCATCTCTTGAATTCTCCTTAAATCTATTAGAAAAATAAGGAAACATAACTTGACTTATAGGATTAAACATCAATATAAGTACACTAGGTATTTTCTGAATTGCATAATATATGCCAACTTCTGAACTAGAAACATAAATTCCAATTAATAATGCACCAAAAGAAGAAATCACCTTTGTCATGGCTGTAGTTAAGAAAATATTAAACCCGTTTTTAAAGGCTTTAATAATTTCTTTTATTGATTCAAACCTTAGTTTCAAAGAAAATTTAAATCTACAAATCAAAACGCTAAATAATCCTGAAATTAAATAAGTAAGCGAATATAACAAGCAATATAAATACAGATTTTCTGGTGATTTTATTAATAAAAAAACAAACGCAACAGAAATTGTCCTGGCCACTATATTTATGATACTTATAAATTTCATTTCTTGTATGCCTTGGAAAAACCAAGTTTGTTGCATAGCAATACCTATTAGCATAACTAACATAATATGTAGTCCCATGATTACTTTTCTATCATAATTAGTAAATGCTGTAATTAAAGCAATTATGCCAATACAAAATACAAGTAGAAAAAATTTACAGGCTACTATGCTTGAATATATTTTCTGATATTCTTCCTTTTTTGACATCGCAATTATTCTTGTTCCAGTGTAATTAAATCCATATTCTATTAGAATTTGCATATACGAAACTAAATTCAAAGCTATATTAAAATAGCCATACTCTTCACTGCCAAGAACTCTTGTTATAAATGGAAATGTCAATAAAGGAATTACTATTTGAAAAAAATTCAGAATATATAGCCATATACTATTTTTAAAATAGTTATTCTTAAGTAGATTTTTCATTTTTCCCCTCAATCAATTTCCCCAACCTAGATAAAGCTAATTTTGATTGTATTTCATAACACAAGTAATTGTTATAAGCATCTTTAACATTCATTTTATAAAAGTCTATATTCTCAATTACTTTATTTATTGCATTCGTCATAGCTTTTGCATCATTGGTATCCATAACTTCTCCCAAAGAATACTTCTTTATTAGCATCTCTAAAGAAATATTCTTAGAAGATACTATTGCTAACCCATGTCCTAAATATTCAAAAAATTTTGTTGGTGCTGCATATAATGTATTAATGCTATAAGTTGGATCATAATAAGCTATTCCAATATCAGCTTTATCCATATACTTAAACACTGTGTTTCTATCTAAATTTGAATGTATCAAAAAATTCATTTTTGCTCTTGTACATTTTTCTTTAAGTAATTCAATCTCTCTTGAATCACCATAACAACAAAGTTCAAATATATAGTTATATTTTACAGATTTAACAGCTTCAATAATAATATCTACTACTTTAGAAGATGCTGCGCCTGCATAAATAATTCTATATTCCGATTTATTTACATTATCAGTTTTAATTACTTGCCTTATTTCAGCTTTAGGTAATGTATTATATATATAATCTATATGTCTTATAGAATACTTCTCTTTTCTATAAAGCATTCTAAAATAATCACATTCAATAACGTAATCTATTCTTTTCTTACTTTTATCAAAACTTTTTTGTATTTTTTTCTGCCACCATACATTTTTCTCATTATATATTTCTGTAAAATAAAGAACTAATGTAGTTTTAGGAAATATCATTTTCACAAAATTAGCAGCCTTATAATGAAATAAATCATGACAAATAATTACGTTGTTTCTGTAGTTAAACGCAAATACATATCCCATTATTTTCATTTGAAACATTCTTACTTTTGATAAACTTCCAAGAGCATAACCAAAAAAATTATGAATATTACTATCCCAACTTTTTAACTCTGCATCATTTTTTAAAGATGCACAGCATAACTTACAGTCATATTTTTTCTTTAAAGATTCGTATAAATATTTAATGCAAGAATAAGCTCTTGTTGGATCTACTGCCGATAAAATCAATACTTTTTTCATCTATCCCACCATTTTTTATTTTTTCTTAGATAACTTATTTACATAAATATCGTAAACTATTACATATATAACAAATGAAGTTGAAGTAAATAAAAATGGATCAACTGCACTAATTATCAAAAATGAAAAATATGGTAATAATACCCATCTATATTCGCTAAAAAATATTTTCTTTATAGGTATCATTAAAAATGATAATAAGAAAACAAAGCCTAAACTTCCATACAATCTTAAAAATTCGAGATAAGCTATCTCCTCTCCATCAACCATAAAGCCACGACCTATTGAATAATAGGTTGAGCCATTTCCCATACCTACTAACCAACGTATCTTCTTTTCATTTAAAGTGTTAATTATAGATGGCACAATTAAACGTCTAACTTCATCTCCATTAGATTTAGCATTATTTATAATCTCAATCTTATCAACTGTTGTGTTATAGCCAACATAACATAATAAGATGCTAACTAGAGAAAATAGATATTTTTTTACGTTACTTTTAATGATAAATAACAAATAAATAATCAACATAACTGCTGTTATATAAATATTGGCTCTAGTTCCAGACCAAATCAAAGCTATAACTGTAATAACAGCCTGTATATACTTTTTAAAAACTAAGGTATAAATAAAATTAAAAATAAGTAAAGGCGAAGTTTTGATAAACAACACATAATAAAAGATAGCATTTGAATTTTTATAAAAAGCTCCCTCATTTAAGTTTTTTATAATCGTACATAATCCATTACTATATAAATCAACAATTCCTGTAAAATCTAATAAACCAATAATAATTAATAAAAAAGCTAGAAATGTCATTATTTGATTTAAAGCCTTGCAAATATCAAAATCACTATCTTCTAATATAAATACTAATAGTAAGTAAATACAAACATATACCCCAGATACCGATTTAACTAATCCTCTACCATTAATTACAACAGATAAAAAACATAATAATATTGGAAAAATAATAGCAAATGTAAAAACTATTCTATTTTTTCTATAATTAATAATATGTCTTATTATAGTTTCTATGTTATACAATAATACGATACATAATAGAGCAGTTTTTATATTGTACTTATCATAGGCAAATAAAGCTATTGACCAAACTAGTAATGTTAGTAATATATTATTAACTTTTACCTTTTTCTTTATTGTTAAAATCATCAAAAGCTCCTTCTTAGTACTGATAAAGTAACTACTATTTTTTGTACAAATCCTCTAGGCTTAATTTCTCTATCAAAAGCTAGCCTAACTGTGTCTTTAAATGAATTTTTATAATCTATTACACGTTTTAATTTTTTCTTCTCAACTTCACTTAAATAGTCCTTATATTCAAAATACAGCTGAAAACAATAATTGTATCGCTTATCATTTTTATTAAGTAAAGAAGAATTCCTTATTTTTACATACAAAGTCCTTTTATTCCCTATAGCATTCTCCCCATGCTGTCTATACAAAATATGGCTCTTTTTTTCAAAAATAATTTTTCCCCCTGTTGCAAGGCATATCATATTTATCCAATGATCATGCATAGGTATTTTTTCTATATTCACATCTCTTCTTATTTGAATTAAGCTCTTAAGTTTTCTTCCAAAAACATAAGTGCAACCACTAGCACAATTTCTAATTAATATTTCTCCAAAATTATAGGGTCTATCAACATTATAACCCTTCTCATTTAAAGGAAATAAATTCTCATCCACAAGGCAAGTGTTAGAATAATACAGAAAATTATCGTCTAAATTTTCTCCCGCTCCCTCAATATGATTAATAGCACTAATCATTTTATCTGTAAGCCAATAATCATCCTGGTCACTTAAGGCATAGTAATCAAAGTAATCTGGTGCCATTGCTATTAAACTAAGAAAACTTTTCTTTACCCCAAGATTTTCTCCCTTAATAAGGCTTACATTATCTAATTTTTCATATTTTTCAAGAATATCTAGTGTAGCATCTCTTGAGCCATCATCTCTTATAAGCAAATATATCTCAACCTCTTCTTGGGCAAGTATAGAATCAATCTGCTCCTTTATATATTTCTCTCCGTTGTAGCTTGACATTAGCACACATACTTTTCTCCCCATTAAAACACCCCAAACAATACTGATAGTGCAAAAACAAATTTTATATATACCCCATCAGAATAATTCTTATCAAACATTAAATTTAGTCTATTCTTAAAACTGTCTTTGTAGTTTACTATCTTCTCAATTTTTCTTTTATTTTCCTTAGACAAAATATCCCTATAATTATCATAAAGACAAATTGCTTGTCTTTGTCTTTCATTTTTATTTCTTATTGTGCTTTTAATAAGTCTGTCTATTTTTTTCAAATAATTATTTTCAAGTCCTACTGCATTATTCTCATGAATTCTATATTTTATTAAAGACTCATCTCTAGTTATTATTTTAGCTTCAACTGCAAATGCAACTAAAAGTGTCCAAAAATCATGCATTCTAATATCTAGATTTTTTGTTTTAATCTTATCCTTTAACTCTTTATTAAAAACCATAAGACAAGCGCTAGGACATCTATAGCTAAGAGTTGTTTCAAGCTTTAATTTATTATCAAAATCTAGATTTCTTTTATAATTGTAATTTTTCTTATCACTAAATACGTCACATCCACTAATAAAAAGTGCAGCTTCTTTGTCGTATTTATTCAAAGCCATCACAGATTTCTTTAGTTTATAAGAATACCAAATATCATCTTGATCACAATAAGCATAATAATCTGCGGGTTCGGCAAGCTCTAAAAGTCTAAGAAAACTTTTACACGCTCCTAAATTAGTATCTGACTTAATTAATCTAATCCTATCATCCTTAAAACTTTCAATAATATCCACTGTCTTATCAGTTGATGCATCATCTCTAATTGTAATAATAAAATCTATGTCCTTTTGATTCAAAACACTCCTAAGAAGCTCAGAGATATATTTTTCACCATTATATGTTGATAATAAAATATTAACCATCTCTGACCTCCCTGTTATCTTTCATTTAGTCTAACTAGATACTTTTATAAACTTTTTCCATTATTGCATTTGTCTTATTTTTACAAAATTGTTCTGATATTTTTTTATTATTTTTAGAGCAATTTTTTCTAAATGCTGCATCTCTATAAAGTTTTTTTATTGCTTCCTTCATAGCAAATACATCTTTTGGATTAACCACAAGTCCCGTCTTATTGTTTACCACATAATCCTTCATTCCATTAACCTTGGTTGAAATAAGCGGAAGCCCTACTGTCATTGCTTCAAGTGGAGCAATTCCAAGACCTTCTCTTATAGATGGGTGAATAAAACAATCTGAGATTTTTAATAGTTCATATACATCATCTCTATAACCTAATAGCATAATCTTATCTCCAAGATTATGCTTAATTATAAAGTTTTCGTAACTATTAAATAGCTCGCCTTTACCCGAAATCAAAAAGATACAATTTTCAAATCCTTCAAACTCTTCTTTTTTTAATTCGTTTACAGCATCTAAAATCAATTGATGATTTTTTCTTTTTTGCAGCTCTCCAACTGCTAAAAAAATAAATTTCCCTTCTAAATTCAATTCTTTTCTTTTATTAGCCTTATCTACAACTGTATTCTCTATTTTTTCCTTATCTACTCCCACTCCAGGAATATAGACATATTTTCTTGCATGAAACTTTCTTTTAGCTCTTAAATCATCTTCTCTATTAATAGTTATTAAAATGTCTGTCCATCGGCTTAAATATTTCTCCACTGGATAGTATAAAAGCCAATTTTTCACAGGACATCCATCAAAAAAATGAAAGCCATGAGCAGTGTAAATAACTCTAATTTTATTTTTTTTTGCAACTAATCTTGCCACAACCCCACCCATGGGATTGTGACAATGTATAAAACTATAATTATTCTCTTTAACAATTTTTTCTAACTGTTTAATACTTCTTATATTTTCAAAAAAACTATAGGGACTTCTAGAGATATCTATTGAATAAAAACGACATTGATTGCTAACAAGCCAATTCTTAAAGTTCTTAACAGCTTCCTCAGATAGCGCACCTGAACTTGTAAAATTGGCAACTACATCAACTTCATATCCAAGTTTTTTTAAGATTAAGATATTGTCCTTGTTAAACTTCTCCTGCATATAAACAGTAGTTGTCAGCATCATAACCCTCTTCATCAAATCCCCACCTAACTTATAATTTTTTCTGCCTCTCTAAGTATTTCATTTTTCTTCTTTGCAAATCCCTCACTTGCCTCTGGAATAAAGACTGTTTTTACAGTGAGTAAAATCAGCTTAATATCCAAAATAAAGCTCATATCTTCAATATAAATTAAGTCCAGTTTCAGCTTATCCTCTGGGCTTGTGTTATACTTTCCATAAACTTGGGCATAACCTGTTATGCCACCTTTAACTCTTTTTCTATATTTAAATTCCGGTAATTTTTTTTCATAATCTGATACTAGTAATGCAGGTTCAGGTCTTGGACCTACCAAGCTCATTTGTCCGATTAATACATTAAAAAGCTGAGGTAACTCATCAATTCTATTTCTTCTAATCTTCCTACCTACACGAGTTATTCTTGTATCGTCTTTAACTGCCGGCCTAAATCCATTTTCATTATTATCAGCTCTCATACTTCTAAACTTAAGCACCTTAAAGACTCTTCCATTAAGGGTCTCTCGCTCTTGCTTAAAGAAAACCGGGCCTCCATCATCTAGCTTTATAGCAATGGCAGTCACAAGCATAACTGGGCTAAATAAAACTAAAAGTATAAAGGAAACTACTAAGTCAAACACTCGCTTAACCGCATATAATGCCCTTTTATCCGCAATTGGATTGTAGTGCATAATTGGTGTGTCGATGAAATTTTTGATCTCGCAATTTCTAATGAGCAAGTCCTCAATATCCGGCACAAAATAAAAAGACTGATTAGTTTCAACGCAAAACTTTATAAACTCGTTTCGCTTATTTCTAGTAATGCCTACAAATATAACGCGCTTAACGGATTTCATTCTAGTTTTGATAAGAGAATCATTTTCATTAACAATCTTACCAATCTTAAACATGTGAGAATACTTTCTTAAAAGCTTACTTGTAAAGTCCACTACCTCATCTTCTGATATGTTAGCGCCATAAATCACCAAAGTCTCTAATGGCGAAATCAAGGCAATAAGCAGTTTCTTAGTTATGAAAACAATAGTCAAGCTAACGCTTAGCTGTAAAATGTAAATTATAAGGCCAGGCACGAAGCTAACGTAGTAATTTGCGATAATACAGGCAAGCACGTAAGCTAGCAAATCTGATAGCGACAGGCTTATAAACTGTGATAGCGTCGTTTCCCATATAGAATTTGACGCAAAATCATAAGCCCTATAAAGCTTAGCCAAATATCTGTAGCAAATGTAAAACAAGATTATAAATGCCACCATTCCGTAGTCCCTAAACTTCTGGAAGGCAAATTTGTTATAATATTCTATCCACACAAACGCAAACAATCCTACATTGATGGTGGTTAGGATTACCGTTGCGACCTTTGTTATTAACTTATTTTCCATAGTATTATCCTCATTATTCAAACCTATAAGTTGCTATGGTAAATAAGTATCATATATCCTCCCCTGATACCTAATTACACCATTATCAAGTTAAGTATATCAAGTTGTCCAATCACGTATTTTCACAAACTAGTTAAATTAGCTTGTTAATAATTTTTACTAATCTTATTATACAAATAGAAGATTAAAAAAACAATACTACATTGTCAAATAAATAAAAAATCTCAGTCGGAGCTTGTACTCCAACTGAGTTAAAGTCTAATTCTAATCTAATATTTAACCTTTAGCCTACATTTCTAAAAAGATTTACCATTTCAATAGCACCTTCAGCACATTCATAGCCCTTATTTCCAGCTTTAGTACCTGCTCTTTCAATTGCCTGCTCAATAGTATCTGTTGTAAGAACGCCAAACATTACTGGAATACCTGCCTCTAGCGATACATTTGCAACACCCTTAGATACTTCAGCACAAACGTAATCATAGTGGCTTGTGGCTCCACGAATTACAGCACCAAGGGCAATAACTACATCGTAACGACCAGTAGCTGCTAACTTCTTGCAAGCTACAGGAATTTCAAAAGCACCTGGAACCCAAGCTAAATCAATGTCCTCTTCGCTTACATTGTGACGAAGCAAGCCATCCTCAGCCCCTGAAATTAACTTGCTAACAATAAACTCGTTAAATCTTGCAGCCACAATTGCCACCTTAATTCCCTTACCATTTACCTTCTCATCAACTAATTTTCCTTCTAAAACTCTCATTTTCTTTGTCTCCTTTATTCTTATATTTTATTAATACTCTCTTTAAAATGAAATAACTCCCACTATTCCTGGCTAAAATTTAGGATATGTCCCATTCTTGTCTTCTTTGTCTTTAAATAGAACAAATCGTAAGCTGTTGGATTCATCTGAATTGGAACTCTTTCCTTGATTTCAAGGTCGAAGTCCTCAAGCTGGTAAACCTTATCTGGATTATTTGTAAGGAGTCTAAGGCTCTTAGCTCCTAAATCTTTTAAAATCTGCGCACCAATGTAGTATTCACGCATATCTCCTGGGAAACCAAGAGCTAAGTTAGCATCAAGTGTATCCATGCCCTGATCTTGTAGAGCGTAGGCCTTTAGCTTATTTACAAGGCCAATGCCACGGCCTTCCTGTCTCATGTATAAAAGTACGCCTCTGCCTTCAGCATCAATACTTGTCATAGCCGCTGCAAACTGCTGTCCGCAGTCACATTTCATTGAGCCAAATGCATCACCTGTTAAGCACTCAGAATGGACACGGCAAAGTAAATCCTTACCATCTCCAACCTCGCCCTTAACCAAGGCTACATGGTGCTCGCCACGGATTTTATCTACGTAGCAATGAGCCATAAACTCACCATACTTTGTAGGCATCTTAGTTATAGCCACACACTCCACAAGCTTTTCGTGGTGCTTTCTGTATTCCTGAAGAGCCTTAATTGTGATGTACTTTAAATTGTACTTTTTAGCCAACTCAATAAGGTCTGGTGTTCTCATCATTGTTCCATCATCCTTCATGATTTCACAGCAAAGACCAACCTCCTTTAAGCCAGCAAGTCTACACAAATCCACAGTTGCCTCAGTATGTCCATTTCTTTCAAGAACTCCATTAGGTCTTGCAAGTAACGGGAACATGTGGCCCGGTCTTCTAAAGTCACTAGGCTTAGCATCCTCACTTACCACTGCTCTAGCTGTGAAACCTCTCTCCTTAGCGGAAATTCCTGTTGTTGTATCCACATGATCTATGGATACCGTAAAGGCAGTGCCGTGGTTATCTGTGTTTGTTGTAACCATCTGAGGGAACTCTAACTTTTCACAGTAACTTGCAGACATCGGCATACATATAAGGCCTTTTGCAACCGATGCCATAAAGTTTACATTTTCAGTTGTTGCAAACTCAGCAGCGCATATAAAATCGCCCTCATTCTCTCTTGTCTCATCATCTGAAACCATGATAACTTCACCATTTCTTAAAGCCTCAAGAGCTTCCTCCACTGTGTTGTAATTAAATTCCATAGTATCCTTCCTTTCCTAAATCCCATTTATTAATAAAAATGTATCTCTCCCTTATAAAAATCCATTCATAGCAAGCATCTCCATACTTAGGCCCGTCTCGCTTATCTTTTTGCTTCCACTGCCATTATCTGCGCCAGCATCTAATCTAGCTCCTGCACAAAATCTCTGAATATACTTTCCTACAATGTCATTTTCCAAATTCACCAAATCTCCGACTTTTCTATTAGCCAAGATTGTGTTGGCTCTTGTATGAGGGATAATTGACACGCTAAAGCTTGTATCATCAAGACCTGCCACAGTAAGGCTTATTCCGTCAATTGTTATAGAGCCCTTCATTACAATACAATTTATAATCTCACTGCTAGCAGTTATCTTGTACCAATAGGCATTGTCATCTTGTCGTATTTTTTCAATTTTCCCCATGCCATCAATATGGCCTGAAACTATGTGACCTCCAAATCTGCCCCCTGCAAGCATGGCTCTCTCTAAGTTAACTGCATCGCCAATCTTTAACTTAGAAAGGCTTGAACGCTCCATGCTTTCATGCATTACATCTGCCATAAAGCCTGCCGCTGTAAGGCTTGTAACTGTAAGACAAACTCCATTAACCGCAATGGAATCTCCTAGCTTAGTCCCTTCCATAACCTCTTTAGCTTTTATTGTAAGAACTACGGATTTAGCTCCTCTTTTTATAGAAGCAACATGTCCGATTTCTTCAATAATTCCTGTAAACATTTAATTTCACTTCCTTCCAAAAAATCCGCTTATTTACTCTAAAATTGTCTACATATACTAGTAATTTTTATTCATTTTCGTCAGAATATTTTAAGTCGCCCTCTAATAAGATGTCCTCTCCGATTCTTTCAAGCTCTAAATTATCCACAATAAAGGCATCTTTAGGGAATTCTACTCCCTGTCCTTCCACTGCTGTTTTAGCCTCAATACCTCCAAAAATTTTAGGAGCTATGTAGACCTGAATTTGGTCTACAATTTTTTCCTTAAGGGCTGAGAAATTAATTGTGCCACCGCCCTCAACTATTAAACTATCAATACCATTAGCTCCTAGATAATCAACTAAGGCTTTTAGATTGATAGCCTTATGTCCGTTTTTTTCAACTTTAATAACTGAGCTATCATTAATTATCTTTACCCCAAATTCCTTATATCTATCACATATCTTCTCTTCCTTAATAGATGTAAATATCCAAGTCTCCTGCTCCTTTGCTGTCTGCACCACATTTGCCTCTATAGGAGTATTAAGATTTGTATCGCAAATGATTCTAATAGGATTTGATACTTCCTTTAATGTCTTATTTCTACAATTAAGCATTGGATTATCTTTTAGAACCGTAGCCACTCCCACAAGGATTGCCTTATTTTTATGTCTATCAAGGTGCACCCTTTCTCTCGCTTTTTCTGAAGTTATCCATTTGGATTCCCCTGAAAATGTAGCAATCTTTCCGTCTAGGGTTTGAGCTACCTTTAAAGTTACTAAAGGCTTCTTCTTTGTTATGTAATGAAAGAAGATTTTATTAAGGGCTAGACATTCTTTATTAGCCACAGGACCTTCTACTTTAATGCCAGCATTTTTTAAAATCTCAACGCCACGACCTGCAACCAAGGGATTCGGATCCATAGAACCTATAACCACTCTTTCAAAGCCCGCCTCTATTATTGCCTCAGTACAAGGAGGCTGCTTTCCTGTGTGGCAACAAGGCTCTAGAGTTACATAAATGCATGCTCCCTTCATAAGCTCTGCATTGCCCTCTTCGATGCAGTTTTTAATAGCTTCTCGTTCTGCGTGAAGCTGCCCATATTTTTTATGATATCCTCTACCTATGATTTGTCCGTTTTTTACAATAACTGCTCCAACTAAAGGATTTGGATTTGTAAAGCCTATTCCCTTCTTTGCCAGCTCTATTGCTTCTTTCATATACATTTCATCTATATTTTCTTTCATTAATCCTGCCTCCCTTAAACTCAATCAAGACTCGCTCGCGAGTCTTGTGCGCCGGATTCGGGTCTGCTGAAGCAGACAAATTCCTGTCCGAATCCGTGCGCATCCTCGCGGAGCGTTTAACTCAGTCGGAGCTTGTACTCCGACTGAGTTAAAAAAGCTTCGAAGAATAATCTTCGAAGCTCCAAGTACTATCACTAAAACTTTTACATGCATATTAAATGCTAAATTGTAATTAAAAAAACGCTCTGGAAAATTCCAGAGCGCCTAATAATCTAATCACATAATTATCATCTTCTACCATCCAGACTTTACTGTCGGCCTTGGAATCTCACCAAGTCATGCAATTGCTTGCTCGCGGGCTTTACCGCCGGTGTGGACTTTCACCACGCCCCGAAGAACTATTCAATTGACTACACTATATACCTATATATAATGTCTGTCAATATCCTAGAATGTATTCTTTTGATAAAATGTATCATTTACATATTCTTTAATTCTTTTTTAGAATATCTTTTACCATTAAGTACTATATAACCTGTTGTTGGTTTTTCATGCACCACATAACGATTAGGCATTGAGTACTCTGGTCTATGTGTGTGATCATATCTTGTTTCGCAAGTATAATCAAAAGACTTGTCTATCTTTTGTCCATTGCTAGAGAAATTGTTGAAATTCTGGCTTGCACTATTATTCATAGAAGCCGAATTCCACTGAGTAAAATTAGTCTTATTTACCTTAGTCTGTTGTCTTCTTGCCTGCTGACTAACTCTAGCATTCTGGCTATTATTCTTATTTTTCTTTTTACTTTGACCTATAATAGCTGAACAAACTACTACAAATACAAGCCATACTAGAGTAAATATCTCTGACATTTTACTTTATCTCCTTAACAGACTCTACTAAACCAGCTAAATTCTGGATTTCAGATGGTACAATAATCTTTGTAGCCTGACCATCAGCTACCTTCTCAAGAGTTTCTAGGCTCTTAAGTCTAAGAACTGTTGTATCAGCGCCTGCTGACTTTAACTTTTCAATACCATAAGCATTGGCATCCTGAATAGCTCTAATAGCCTCAGCCTTACCTTCAGCTTCCTTAATTTCCTTTTCCTTCTGAGCTTCAGCAGCAAGAATAGTTGCCTGCTTTTCAGCCTCAGCATTAAGGACTGCTGATTCCTTACGACCCTGAGCCTCTAAGATCATAGACTGCTTCTCACCTTCTGCAGTAAGAATTGCAGCTCTCTTCTCTCTTTCAGCCTTCATCTGCTTTTCCATTGATTCACGGATAGCAGCTGGTGGGTTAATATTCTTTAATTCTACTCTATTGATCTTAATACCCCAAGGATCTGTTGCAGCATCAATAGTTTCAAGCATCTTTGAATTAATCTGATCTCTGGATGTAAGTGTTTCATCAAGAGTCATATCACCAATGATGTTACGTAGTGTTGTTGCTGTTAAATTTTCAATAGCAACGATTGGGTTCTCAACTCCATATGTATATAACTGTGGATTGAAAATCTTGAAATATACAATTGAGTCGATCTGCATTGTTACATTATCCTTTGTGATTACTGGCTGTGGTGCAAAATCTGCAACTTGCTCTTTAATTAGAACTTTTCTTGAAATTCTATCAATAATAGGAATCAAGATGTGAATACCTGCACTCCATGTAGATTTATACCTACCTAATCTTTCAATTACATAAGCATTTGCCTGTGGAACAATTCTAATTGAGCACAACAAAATGACAACTAAAACTGCTAAAACAATTAAAAAAACTGGCATAATTTTTACCTCCATTATTATCAGCCTTTATTTTTTGTGTACTGATTTGTTAAATTTATAATAACATCATTTACAAAAAAATAAAACATATATATTTACATTTTAATAACTTAAACGTGGTATTTTTGACACATTAGTGGATTTTACACATTTTCATTCTAATCTCTGCAATTAAAAAGCTTAGTATAAAAATCTCTCCTATACTTAGGTGTGAACACTATATGGTACTTACACATCCATTTAGTGTGTGCTAAAGAAAAAACAACCAAGTCTTATTAGACAAGGTTGTTTCTTCCATTTATACAAACACACTTTACAAATATGAGAATCTAGCTAATTTCCTCTAAGTGTACTTATAAGTTTTTTTATTTTTCTCTAGCACCAACATAATAAGGAACGGCAATAAATAAAATACCACCTACCATATTACCAAGTGTTACCCATAAGAGGTTATGGAAATAACCTGCTGTTGTAACTGCTACACCACATGGGTTTAAAAGAGCTTCTGTAAGGAGAGTCATGTTAGCAATACTATGCTCAAAACCTGATGTAATAAAGGCAAATAAGCACCAGAATACCATGATTAACTTAGCAGAATCAGACTTAGCTCTAAAACCTGACCAAACAGCAAGGCAAACTAACATGTTACAAAGAATAGCTCTTGTGAAAAGTTCAGGAGCTGTTGCTGACATTTTACCAAGTGCGCCATTAGCCATAAATGTACCTACAGCACCCTTAGCAAGTCCTGTGTAGTTGTAAATTAATGCAAGTACAACTGCACCAGCCCAGTTACCAAGGTAACAAACGATCCATACCTTAATAGCATCAAAAATTGATGTCTTCTTCTTTAAAACACCTGCTGTCATTACAAGGTTATTACCTGTAAAAAGTTCTGCACCACAGATTACAACAAGTGAAAGTGCGATACCAAATGAAGCACCCATAACTGTCTTAGTTGCAGGAGCTCCACCTAGCTGACCACCAATAGTAAAAATAAGTAAAATACCAAAACCGATAAAAGCACCGGCAAGCATTGATAATAAGAAATATCCAATAGGATTCTTTTTAAGTAAGCTTGCTTTACTTGCTGCACCATTAGCAGCCATTTCAAATTCATCTTTAAACATAAATTTACTCCTTTAATCTTTGCTTTTTTAAGGCCTAATTAGCTTTTTAGCATACCCCAAGCCTTTAAAAAATTAATGTTTATTATCGAAATGAATGCCTTCCCAATACACGTTATTATTCATAATAGTCTCTGGCATTAATTCTACATCTTTAAGTGCGAATTCTTTGAACTTTTCAAAGCCTACGCGATCAATAATGTAACCAATATGCTCTTTTCTAGCTGGAGCGTTTGGTGAAATATATTCTTCAACGAACTTATATGTATTCTTGATGATCTTAACAATATTTTCTTCATCAGCCCATACAAGGAAGTCCTTACCAAGTCTAGGATTCTTCTTACCTGTACGTCCCATGATTGTAAGCTTATAATACTTCTTTTCAGATCTTGTCCAAGCTCTTGTAGGACACTTTGTAACACAAACACCACAACCAATACATTTTTCAGTATCTCTTACAATCTTGTAGTTTTCCATACGAAGTGCTGAAACTGATAAAGATGTACAACCCTTAACACAAGCGTTACAGCTAATACATCTATCAGGATCATATTGTGGCATTGTCATACCAATAATACCAAAATCGTGCATACGAACCTTAGCACAGTCGTTAGCACATCCTGTACATGCAATCTTAAAGTGAAGGTCGTTAGGGAAGATTTCCTTATCGATTCTTCTTGCAAGCTTTGATGTATTATAGTTAGCAAATGGACATACATTATTACCGATACATGCAGATACATTTCTTGTACCTGATGCTGAATATCCATTCGCATTGTCCTTATCTTCTGGATTCTGATTAATTCCTACCTTCTCAATAATTGGCTGAAGTAATTCATTAACCTTGTCCATATCTTCAAGATGAATACCTTCAATTTCAAAACCCTGACGAGTTGTTAAATGAACATATCCATTACCATATTCTCTAGCAATTTTTTGTACCATACCAAGTACTTCGGCATCTAGATAACCACCTGGAACTCTAATTCTAGAAGCTCCTATACCACGCTCTTTACTAATACGCCATGCATGTTTTTTGGCTTTTTTTGTATTTATATCAAGACTCATAGAAACCTCCTTAATCAAATAATTCCTTAGCTTCAGTGTAATTAAATACTGGTCCATCTAAGCAGACATACTTGTCATCCATCTTACAGTGACCACATTTACCAACACCACAGCACATCTTTCTTTCATATGAAGTCCAAATCTGCTCATCTTCTATACCAAGCTTTTTAATTTCCTGGATTGTAAACTTAATCATAATTGGAGGTCCAACACAGATAAATACTGCATTCTTAGGATCTTCAAACTTAAGGTCTGGAATATATTTAGTAACCATTCCCACAGGACCTTCATAGCCCTCTGGTGCTGCATCTACAGTCTTAATTACATTAATTGTCTTAGCCCATTCTTCAAAATCTGCCTTAAATAAAACATCTTCAGGGCTCTTAAAACCTGCAATAAGTGTTGTTGAAACTGCATCTTTAGGATTAGCTGCAAAATGCTGAATAACACCTCTCATTGGAGATACACCAGTACCACCACCAATAATTACAACTTCCTTACCCTTAAAGTTTTCAATATCAAAACCGTTACCATATGGTCCACGAATAAGTAACTTATCACCAACATAGTTTTCAAAAACTTCATCAGTAACCTTACCAACTCTTCTAATTGTAAAATCTACTAAGCCATCAGCAATACCACTTACTGAAATTGGAGCTTCACCATACTTTGGAATTGAAATTTCAAAGAACTGTCCTGGCTTAACATCACCATCAAATTCCATACGGAAAGTATATTCTAAATTAGTATGTTTAATTACTTCTTTTATCTCAGAAGGAAATGGAACGTATTCGTTTTTCATATTAACCTTCCTCCTTTGCTAATCTATTAAGAATTGCTGCATGTGAAATGTATTCAGGACAGACGTCATCACATCTACCACAACCTACACACATTGAGTAGCCAAATCTCTTTTCAAAATCGTAATGCTTATGCATAACCTTAAATCTTATACGGTCAGCCTGGCTCTTTCTAAATTCGAAACCACCAGCAATCTGTGAATAGCCATCAATCTGACATGATGCCCAAACTCTTCTTCTTTCACCAACCTTAGGATTATCCTTATAGAAGATATCCTGCATTGTAAAGCATGTACATGTTGGACAGACGAAATTACATCTTCCACAACCAATACATCTAGAACCATATTCTTCCCAAATAGGATTATCCTTAGTAGCCTTTGAAAGATTCTTAGGAATTGAAACCTTCTGCTTGTTTTCTGTTACATAGTCAGGTGTAACATCTAACTTGCTCTCTTCATTAAAGATAGCAACAAAGTCTTCATTCTTAGCATCTACTAAAACCTTGTCTCCATCTAGCTTTAAATATAAATCGTAGTCGTCAGCCTTATTAGTTCCCATAGCAACACAGTAACCTGAATCGCAAGAGTGCTCACAACCCATTAAGCAAAACTTAGCTCTTGCTCTTACTCTCTGGTAATAGAAATCGCCAAATTTATTATCAAGGTAAATCTGATCTAGTCTTTTAAGTGCATGCATATCACATGCTCTAAGGAAAATTAATAGGTCCTTAGTTGGTCCCTTTGGAACAGTAGTTTCATCTTCTGTAAAGTAGAAAAGAGTTTCGTTAATTGATAATAAAGCCTCTTTAAATGAATAATCGGATTTTTTATTCCATTCAATTTCATCAAGACTTGTAACCTTATCATAGCGAACAACGTCTACTTCTGAAAATGTACCGTCTCCTTTTTTTACTACAGGTGCATAAATATCATGTGTTTCCTGTAATGTCTTAAATATGGATTCCATCTTTTCTTTAGATAATTGATAACCCATAACACATCTCCTTTCCTTTACAAAAAGCGAATTTTATTTACAGATTGTTTTTTATTTAACAATCTTAATGACAAAGTTTTCCCCGTCCCTTTTTCTTAAAAAAAAATAAAAATTCAACAAAAAGTAAATTAAAAACCGGTCATACTTGATAATAATTATCAATTAAAACCGGTTTAAAATCTGTGATATATGTCACGCTCTATTCATTTTTGTTAAAAAATAATCAAAATTCGTCATATTTTTAGTAAATTTATACTATGGTTTTTAAACCATCCATATCTAAAACAGTAAGAACACCCTTTTCGTGCTTTATTATTTTTTCTTTTTTTAATCTAGAAATTATTCTCGATACAGTTTCCCTTTTAGCCCCTACCATATTAGCTAAAAGTGTTACTGTCACTTCAAATCTTATTCTTCTTCCACTTTCCACATCTTTACCATAGTCTCTTGCAAGTTTCCACAATCTTGCTGCAAGTCTTTTCTCAATTGGGAAAGTTCCGTTAGAATTACCTGTTTGTCTATACAATCTTCTTAGTTTATGAGCTAGAGAATTATATACAATTCTAAAGGCTTCATAGTCCTTAGCAAAATACTTATCTAAGTCCTTAACATAAATTTTAAGTAAGCTTACTTCACTTAGTGTTTTAGCAGCAATTGATGTTTTATCATCTTGCATGCATACCTCGTTAATAATTTCTCCTTCAGTGCATATAAATATAACTCTTTCATCCCCATATCTAGAATTTCTGTATAGGGAAACATAACCCTCAACGATTATGTACATATACTCTATTTTATCTCTTTCAATAAAGAGCACTTCGCCCTTGTCCTTATTAATAAGCTTGCCCAATTTAAAAAGATTATCTCTACTTTCTTTAGATAACTTATTTAGGACATTTCTTGATTTTACCTTACTGTTCATAGACTAAATATCTAATCCTTTCGAATATTAGCTTTTTTAGAATTTAATATTAACTATATTACTAAGTATTCTGTTTCTCCATCAACTTCTACACTTTTTATCTTACAATCAAAAACTTCTTCTATAACGCCTGAATCTATGCAGGCTTTAGGGCTATTGCAGGCCACAACTTTTCTATCTTTCATAACAACAATTTCATCAGCAAGTTTAAGAGCCTGACCTATATCATGCATTACAATAACCACTGTCTTTCCTTTTTTTGCAAGATCTCTAATAAGCCTATAGATATCTCTTTTACTAGCAAAATCCAGGAAATTCATAGGTTCGTCCATAACCATATAAGGGCTATTTTGAGCTAGCTGCATACTTAAAAAGACACGCTGCTGTAAACCTCCTGATAATTCATTTAGCATTTTGTCTTTATAATCTAAAAGATTAGTGTATTCTAGAGCTCCCATAATGGCCGACTTATCCTCTTTACTCATTTTTCTTGTAAAGCCCATATAAGAAAATCTACCATGCTCCACTAATTTCTTTACTGAAATATTCAAGTTATTATCCCTAAACTGAGGCATAAATGAGAGCCTTTTCGCTCTTTGTCTAAAGCCTAATAACAAGAAATCTTCATCATTAAGAAATATTTTTCCTGAAGTCACCTTACTCATACCATTAAGAGTCTGTAAAAGAGTAGTTTTACCACAACCATTAGGTCCAATAATAGCTGTAATCTTTCCCTCTTTAAAAGAAACAGAAATATCCTTTAAGATTGGAGTTTTTGAGACTTCCACACTAACATTACAAAACTTAAGCATTAAGTCTTCTACCTCCTTTTCTCATGAGTAAATATAGGAAAAATGGGCCTCCTGCAAGGGACAATAAAATTCCTACTGCTAATTCATATGGTGCAAATATAACTCGTCCCAAAAGGTCAGCAACTACTACAAGTAAAGATGCAATAAGCATTGATGATGGAACTAAAATTTTGGCATCATTTCCAAAAATGCTTCTAGCTATGTGAGGCACAATTAAGCCCACAAAGCCTATTAAACCTGCAAAACTTACAACTAGGCCTGCTAGAAAACTGGCAATAATTACAAAAATCATTCTAAATAAGTTTACTCTAAGGCCAACCGAGTAAGCTACACCATCTCCTAAAGCTAAGATATTTAGAGCCTTAGAAAGAATAATTGTAATTATAATCGCTATGGAAATTCCTATAGCAGGTAAAAAAAGAGC